>Ga0222712_10000394_pt1 | contig 59152 bp, 116 predicted proteins | sample C33_657DmetaG_FD_165043 | JGI IMG/M metagenome (GOLD analysis project Ga0222712, IMG submission 165043) | Estuarine water microbial communities from San Francisco Bay, California, United States - C33_657D | ecosystem: Environmental > Aquatic > Marine > Unclassified | place: USA: California... | reverse complement strand
AATATATCCACCACACAAAGTATATGTTAGTAAAAGTCCTATACATGGGTATGGGGTTTTTGCTAACGAACGTATTTACGAAGGTGAGGTAATTGAAGAAACACCACTATTTGATTTGGGGATATCGCATGGTGAATCCACGTCCCTAATGATTGATTATCGATTCAATTGGCCGCAAGGTAGTGGTGGTAATTGGGAGAAGCAAGTTCTACCTTGGGGTTATGGTTCTCTATACAATCATTCAGATAATAACAACGCATATTGGAGGTCTAATTTGGAAAAACAAACATTTGAATTTGTTGCAAATAGAGTAATAAATAAGGATGAAGAGATATGCACATACTATGGTGGTGTATCATATTGGGAAGATGGTAGAGCAAATACCGAAGTAAAATAAAAAAAACCTATATTTAATTGAAAATATAATGGCTAATAAAATGAATACAACAGAAAGAATCTCCGATGTAATTGCAATGTTGGAAGATGCTATTTCGTTTGAAGATTGGGGAGCAGTAGAGGGGGCTGTAAAGGAATTAAATTTCTTATATGAGGAAATGGATTCATCTTTCCCTTTAGATGCTTACGATGAAGATTTCGAATAAAAAATAAATTTCACATAAACCTTGACTTTTTGATTGGAATTACATATCTTTACTATGTAATAAAAATCAATATTGTCTTATGAATGACCAATCGGTAACTGACCAGCAAATTGAGGAAGCTGAAATCCTTAACACTTATTTACTACAATGCCAGATTTTGGGATATTAAAAAAATATTTCAGAAAAAGCTTGTTTATATCGATTTTTTTTCGTAGTTTTACTTTGTACTTAAAGATAACCCCATTATGACTAAATACACTTCTTACGGAAACTCTTCTTGGTGGATGAAACCATTCACAGCTACCTCTGATTTTGAAGATGAGTTCCTATCTGAAAAAGAGATTGTTTCTAAAAACCTTTATAAGTTGGCAGCCAATCGTAGAGCGATTTCCAACTTCGTTTCCATTGTAACTGGTAAGAACATTCCGGTTCGATTTTCAACAAAAGGTGATTCTTATACGGATGGTGAGACTGTGACCATCTCTTCTAAAATTACCGAACCTGCCGAATTTGATGTGGCTGTTGGTTTGGCATTGCACGAAGGTTCTCACATTAAGTTATCCAACTTCAAAGCCCTACAAAATCTGGCATCTGAAATCAATAAGATTACTAACTATGGTGAGTTAGATGCACTATGTGCTCGTAAAGATGTGAGTTTCCTACGAACTATCAAAGATATCCTTAACTGGGTAGAAGATAGACGTATTGACCAATTCATTTACAATTCAGCTCCCGGTTATAGAGATTACTATCGTGCTATGTACGATAAGTACTTCAATGACCCTTTAATTGATAAAGGTCTTCAATCGGACACTCTTACTGAAGAAACGATTGATTCTTATATGTTCCGTTTGATTAACTTACAATCCAAATACACAAAATTGAACGGATTGAAAGCTCTTCCGGCAATCTCTAAAACGGCTAACCTTAATAACATCTCTCGTTTGAAATCTACGGAAGATGCGTTGGTAGTTGCGATTGATATCTTCAAATTGATTCTTAACGCTCTGCCTGATGTAACTAATCCAAAGAACCAAAATGGTGAAGGTGAATCTGGTGAAGGTGAAGAAGGACAAGAAGGAGAAGGACAGGGTGGTTCAAATGGTGAAGGTTCTGAAGGTAGTGGTGATGAGAATGGAAATACCCAAATGAGTGGTGATATGGATGGTGATGGTGATGGTGATGGTATGAGTTCTGAAATGGAAGCCGAAGGTGGTTCTAATGGAGGTTCTTATTCAGAATCCAAAACTAAAGAATCCGCTTCAACTGCGTCTGGTTCTACTTCCAAAACCAAAGGTGGTACTCCTACTGAATTATCAGATAAGCAGAAGAAAATGCTTGAGAAGAAAATCCAAAAGCAAAAAGACTTTATGGATGGTAACATTAAGAAAGCAACTGTTACTAAAACCGAGCAATCTACATTAGATACCATTGAGCAATCAGGCGCTGAAACCAAAGTTGTTGGACAAGATGTGAAAAACCATTGGGGTGTAGTTCAAAAAGGTATTGAGTGTATCGTAGTTAAGAAAATGACTAAGGCACTAATGGAAACTAATGATTTTCCACTTACAAATAGAATGTGGGATAGTGATTCTCGTTCTTACAAATTACATAACGCTTACACAACGGAAGTTGAGGACGGGATTCGATTGGGTACTATTTTAGGTAAGAGATTACAAACTCGTTCTGAAAGTAGAGAGACAATCTTTAATCGCCAAAAGGTTGGTAGAATGGATAAACGAATGGTTTCTTCATTAGGATTTGGAAACGAAAATGTTTTCTTCACTAAAGAAGTTGACCAATATAAGAAAGCTAACCTACACATTTCGGTTGATGCTTCTGGTTCTATGCATGGTGATAAGTGGAGAAAAACATTAACCAATGTAGTAGCATTATGTAAAGCAGTTGATATGATTTCTAACCTTAACATTCAGGTTACATTTAGAACTACTTCAGAAGCTGAACTTCCTTATGTGGTTGTTGCTTACGATTCTCGTGTTGATAAGTTTATAAAAGTTAAAACCTCATTCCCAGCATTAACTGCCGGAGGTACTACTCCTGAAGGATTGTGTTTTGAGGCTCTGATGAAAGAGATGGTTGCAACTGGAACTGATTCTGATTCTTACTTCTTAAACATTTCCGATGGTGAACCATACTTTGGTGGTCGTGGGATGGATTACTCTGGTATGGCAGCAGCTAACCACACTAGAAAGATGGTGGATAAGATTGCCGGAATGGGAATCAAAGTTCTTTCTTACTTTGTGGCTGACCACAATATGGGAGAGCAATCTGGTTCTGGTAAGGTGTTTAGAACTTGTTACGGAAAGGCCGCCAAATACATTAATGTTACCAATGTGGTGGAGGTAACTAAAACGATGAACGGATTGTTTATGGAAAAATAATTAAAAAATAAATGGGGATTAGCTTGTAATTCTCATTTATTTTACTTATCTTTATTACGTGGTGCTGGAGTTAGTACCACTTCACTAAAAACCCCTTTTTTATGAGTTACATCCGATTTGATAGACATGCTAATATGAATGTAGAAACCCTACGTGAGATTGGTAACATTCTTAATGAAGTATTTATCGAAGCTAGTTTTAATTTATCCAATATGTTATACGGATTGTACGATGGATACCTTTATGATGATTTACTTTCGGTAGCACGAAAGGAGTTGAGTAATGGCGAATACGCCAGAGTAAAAAAAGTAGTTTCAGTCATCAAAAAATATCCAAAAATAAATCGATAAAGGCTTGACATTCTCAATATTTTTACATATCTTTACTATATAATTAAGAAAGACACATTTAACCCCAATTGTTATGAAATCTGAAAAATCCCCCCTTGTTTTCAAAGTAGAAAAATTTGGTAACTCATTCAAAATGATTAATACCGCCGGTAAAAAGGTAGGTACATTAGGTGTAGGTACTGTAACTCGTAAGAAGGCTTACGAAGCTGGTAAAGCTCTCCGCCAGGTTGTTGGAAAGGGAGGGAAAATCTCTTATCGTTCAGTACCAATGAGTGAATACTCTAATTTAGTTGCTCCGTTAAAAACTAACGCGGAGGTTAATGTTGAGGTGAAAAAAACTCACGAAGATATTAAGAACTTCATCCACAACAAATCGGTGGAATTGAAGCCCGAATCAATCGTAATGACTGATTTGAAATGGAAGTACCTAATCCGTTCCGCAGTTCGTGCGAAGAACATTATGATGACCGGACCTGCTGGTTGTGGTAAGACTATGGCAGCTAAGGCTTTGGTTAAGGGATTAAATCGTCCCGATTTCTACTTTAACTTAGGAGCTACGCAGGATGCTAGAGCAACCTTAATTGGTAACACTCACTTTGATAAAGGTAGAGGTACGTTCTTCTCCGATTCAGCATTTGTTAAGGCTATCAAAACCGAAAACGCTGTGATTCTTTTAGATGAGTTGTCTCGTGCTCACCCTGATGCTTGGAACATTTTGATGACTGTGTTAGACCAGGGCCAACGCTACTTACGCTTGGATGAGGCGGAAGGTTCTCCAATCGTTAAAGTTGCCGAAGGTGTAACTTTCATCGCTACCGCTAACATCGGTACTGAATATACTTCCACTCGTGTTATGGACCGTGCCATCCTTGACCGATTCACTATCATCGAAATGGATGTTCTGAATCAGGAGCAGGAGTTTGGTTTGTTAAAATATATGTTCCCAGAAGTTTCCGATGAGGATTTGACCGCCGTATCTGAAATCGCTCACCACACTCGTGAGATTTCAAAAGGTGATTCTGGTAAATTAAGTAATATGATTTCCACTCGTGCTAGTGTGGAGTTCGCTGGGTTGTTGTATGATGGTTTCAATTTGTTTGAGGCCGCTGAGATTTCGGTTTTCCCATTCTTCTCTACGGATGGCGGTGTGGATTCTGAAAGAACTTACATTACTCAATTGGTTCAGAAGTATGTGAAAGATGAGAAAGCTGATGAGGCTCTATTCTCTGAACCAACTGATGATTCAGAAAGCATTGTTTGGTAAGTTGGGGGGTTAGCTTACCAAACGGGTGGGGGGTTAGTTCCTCCCACCTTTCTTATTAACTCAAAAAAAGATATGTTACAAAAAGCAAATGAAAATCAAGTAGTAACTCCCGAAGAAAAGGAAACGATGTTGTTTAACGCATCGCATTACTATGGTGAGTTCTTAAAAGCATTAGGTTTTGATTATGAATCCGACCCACAAACCATTGATACTCCAAAACGGGTAGCAAAGGCTTGGGTTGATGATTTGGTTAGGGGTAGTATGAGTGAAGCACCATCTATCACCACATTTCCAAATGAGGATAGTTACGATGGCATTGTAATCCAAACTGGTATTAAGGTAAACTCTATGTGTGCCCATCACAATCTACCATTTTACGGATACGCAGCAATCGCCTACATTCCAAAAGGTAAGGTAATTGGATTGAGTAAACTAAATCGTATCGTAGATTGGTTTTCACGTAGACCTCAAATGCAGGAATCACTTACTGCACAAATCCACAAATTCGTAACTGATAAGTTAGAGTGTGATGATGTGGCAGTTTCAATTAGTGGGCATCATTTATGTTGTGGTATGAGAGGTATCCAACATCCAGACTCAATGATGACAACAAACAAATTCAGCGGAGCATTCTTAGAAAAGGACAACTTAGTTAGAGAAGAGTTTATGCACGCTATCACTAAAAACAATTTAAGTTAATGGCAAAGCAAGATGATTGGATGGAGAAGTTAGTTAAGAACTACCAAATCCCAGAAGATAAACCAAAGGTATCAGAACCGCCAAAGCAAATGCTAACGGAGGCTCAAAAGAAAATCATTTCCAGCAAATCGTAGGAATTGTGAAATCTTTTTTGTATATTTGTAAAACATAAAATCATAAAATCATAAACGATGAAATTAAGAGGTTTAGGTAGAGCAACTTATTCCAAAGACAAGGTTAAACAATTACGGAAAAACCGAATGTCTTTGAAAGCAAAGGATTCAAATGTGCAGGATATGTACATTCGTAAAGTTGGTGAGTTACGAGCAGCTGGACATATGGTTGTTAAGGGGTTTCGAAAACTTATCAAATCAGAAGATGATGAACTTGCATTTGATAATGGTAAAATTTACAAAACACAATTATTATTTGAAACTCTTCAAAAGAATGGGTTAGGTGATGCACCGCATATTGAGGGATATTTGGAATCAGCATCGGATGCGGATAATAGACCTTATAGATTGAAAGGTTGGTTTAATGAAGATGGTTCAGTTAGAATTGAAATCGTACAATAATGGGATACAACAAATACAAATGGTACACAAAGGGTAGACCCAATAAACCATTAAATGAAGATGCTCCTCTATTACTTAAAATCCGTAACGGAGATTTTGAGTATTCGTATATGTTCAATGAGGCTGAAGGTGTCAAAGCTGAAGCACAACGAACTTATGACCTAACATATAAGAACTACAAAGGAACGGATGAAAAGAACCGCATTTACGAAGCAATGGAGGCGGGAAGAATGAAGAGAATCAAAGCCGTTAAGTTGATGTTAGAAGCAGGTTCACAGGAACAAAAAATCCTATGGAAGTTGCAAGGTGAGTTAAAGAAAGAATTTGGTAAGGATTTATGGGAGAAAGCAATGGAGAGAAAGAGGGGTAAAGGTACAACCGAAGATTTATATTGGTGGTACAAAAAACAAGTGAAAGAAGTAATGAGTAAAAGTGAGATGGCAATCAAATTAAAGAGAGCATCTACAAAAGGATTAGAACATTTATTTTAACAAAAACAATTTATTATGAGTTTAGTAGGAAAAATATTCCCAAACATCACAAAAAAAGCAATTGATGAAATGGGAGATTCGTTTGAGATTAATATCTTAGATGAAGCAGTAAACAAAAAACAAAAGGTATTACTATTTTGGTATCCAAAAGATTTTACATTTGTATGTCCAACCGAAATCCATGCATTTCAATCGAAGTTGGAAGAGTTTACAAAGAGAGGTTGTAAAGTAATTGGTGCAAGTTGTGATACAAATGAAGTTCACTTTGCTTGGTTGACAACTCCAAAAGATAATGGTGGTATCGAAGGTGTAACATTCCCTTTAATTTCAGATTCAAATCGCCAACTATCTGGTACGTTAGATATCTTAAATCACGAAGAAGATGATTTTGTATCATATAGAGCAACATATCTAATTGATGAGACCGGAATGATTTTCCACGAATCAGTAAACGATATGCCAATCGGTCGTAATGTAGATGAGTACTTACGTTTATTGGATGCTAAAATCCACAACGAAAAGCACGGAGAAGTTTGCCCGGCAAATTGGGACACAACAAAAGATGCAATGAACGCTACAAAAGATGGAGTAGCTAACTATTTATCAACACACTAATATGATTGAATTAACGGAAGACAATTTAGAAGGAATCATCAAAACACATACGAAAGTGATGGTTCAGTATGGTGCAGGGTGGTGTGGTAATTGTAAGATTACTAAACCTAAATTCAAACGCCTATCAACTGAAAACACCGATGTAACATTTGTGTATGTAGATGCGGAGAAGTTCCCTCAAAGTAGAGGTTTAGCTGGTGTAGCTAACTTACCAACATTCGTATCCTTTATGAATGGTAAGTTGAGAAAAGAATTAGCAGGTAATAAAGAAGAAACCATTAAAGAGGTATTGAATGAGATTGCCGGTAATTAAACATTTAGTAGAACAAAACTTTGATGGAGACCATTTTGAGGAAACTCTTATGGTGTTGGAATCCCTTATCGATGCGAGAGGCATTAAGGATGAGGAGCTTGAGGTTATTGGAGAATTATTATCCAATATTGAAGGTGCTAAAGCTGTGAAAGAAGATATTCGCAACAATGGTACTGAATTGAAAGTGGCTCTTAATAACTTTATGAAACGAGTTATGGGGTCTATTAATAAGTAATATTTATAAGTAGTAAAAACAAAACAATGGAAATTGTAAAAAGCAGATACGGATTAGACCGTTCTATTCAAAGAATTGACTTTCAAAGGTTGAGAGTTATGGGTGAATCACAAATGGTTCGCCAATCAAAAGGTAAAGATGGCAGTACAACTCTCTTTGATTTTGAGGGAGGACCTTGCTACACTGTTGGTGGTAAGTTGAACTTTGAAAAAATGAATTGGAAGATTGTGGGTATCAAACCATACACCAATTCGAATGAAGGTCTATATGAATGTATTTTGACCGTACAACCTATTTATTAGTAAATGGAAGAAGAACGCCAGGTATTGGAGTTGAACATTCCCTCTTCGGAGGTGGAAAGTTTTATGAAAGACAATCGTGCTTTAATGGTTGCCGAAACGCTTTCTGCTTCCGAAGAACTAATTTACAAAGATTTGGATATCATCGAAGTTATCCGAATCAATATCATACAACCACGCGGTAAGACGGTATTAGATTGTAAGTTAAAAAAAGAAGATGTAATGGATGGGGTTGGTAAATTGATGGAGTGGGCATTGGAGCAAGAAGAATACGAAATGTGTCATCGAATCAAACTACTAACCGAATACATTAATAGACCTAAAGAAGATGTTCGAAGAAAGACAAGAGGAAGAACTAAGAAGACTAAATGATTTGATTCTTTCCCAATCCATTCAGCACGAAGAAACACCATCAAACAAAAAGATGTTCAATCCTCAAACAGGTGAATTAACACTATGGGTTGATAATGGTAGAGGTGGTGCAAAATTCACATCTATAAACCTTTTCGGAGATTAGTGAACGAAATCCCTTTGGGGATGAGTCGAAAGGAAAAAATTTTTGATAGTAGTATTTATATGTACAAGCTACCAAGCTCCCACACATATGGAGATGGAGTTGATTCATATGAAGATAATACTTATAAAGATATATGCCGGTTTCATCGCATTTGGGATGGGTATGTATGAATACTACAAAAATTTTAGATAATGGAAAAGGTAACTGATTACTTAATGCCGTTTGTAATGGCAGGATTGATGTTCATCGTAACGTGGCAGGAAGGAAAGAGAAACGAACGATTGGCAAAGTTAGAATCGACTCACACTGCCAAACAAGTGGATTCCCTACAAACGATAGTGAACAATCAAAATGTGGAACTGATTAACAACCGAATTGATTTGGAGAGATACAATATGGCGAGAGAGAAATTCCGTTCATACAATCCGTTAGGAGCACAAGAATACGAAAACATTTACAACTCCATAGAAACTGAATGGAAAACGGAATGATAAAGTTAAAATCGGTATTGAGTGAAGACCTTTTTGGTTCTGATTTGAAATTGAAACCATACGAAACTCTTTTGGTTAAATCCGTTGTTTCGTTTATGATGGATAAGTATAAATTTACCGCAAAGATTATCATAAAGAAGAAGGATTCAAAGGGAATGATTGGTGATATATCCCTAAACTCTAATTCCGTAGATGGGAACAAATTCTACCTACACTTCAATCCTAATCAATCCTATAAGAGAATCATTCAGTCTATGATACACGAATTAACTCACGTTAAGCAGGTATCTAAAGGTGAGTTATTACCAAATAAGGATTACACTGCTATCTTATGGAAAGGTAAGGAGTACATTGGAGCAAAGGAGTATGGTAAGTTGATGAAATCTGATATTCAATCTTATATGAAATTGCCTTGGGAGGTGGAAGCAAATAAGAATATGAATGGATTGTATTCCTCTTTTATTGGTTCTAAATATTGGAAGGAATTAAGAGGTAAGGATGATACATTGGATTATATAATGGATAACATTTAAGATGAAAAAGTTATTTAAATGGTTATTGATTAAAGTAGTAGTTGGAGGATTGGTCCTCTGTCTAACTTTATCGGTTATCATATCTCTAATCGTTTGGTTTATTCTCTGGCCTTTCATCTACCTATTCAAGTTAATATCTGTTAATGTAGATAGAAATGGGAAGTTCATCTCAAAAAAGGATTGGAATGATTGGATTGGTGGAAGGTGATAATAGTTATCCATAAACTTAAATAGAATAATTATGAAAGGATTAATTTTAGCAATCGGTTTATTGGTGAGTATCGGGGGGTATGCTCAAGGACCGGAATTTCAAGCACCTTACCTTATTCCCAAAGCACCAATGGAGGATTTCCGTAGAACGCCAGGATCTGAAGTACTACCACCTCACCACAATTTCAATGAGATTCATCGCAATTCGAATCTGATTATACTTATGGTTAATGAAAATCAAATCAGACACTTTAACCATTGGAGAATATGGCACAGACTAAAAGAGAGAAAAAGGTTGCGAATCGTAAGAAGATGGCAAAAAAGACACGAAAGGAACAACAATCAGTTGGAATTTTCAAAAAGAAGACATAGATAATAAAAACCTTGCATGCCGTGCGAAGACCTCCTGATAATAACCAAAATTTAGGAGGTTTTTTATTTGGAAAAGTGAAATTAAATTTGTATATTTGTATTATGATTTCGGAAGAGCAGTTAATATTGGAAGCATGGGTGTATGGTGGGTTATCACTTGCACTAATTATTGGAATGCTTTGGATGGTCTTTGATGAAAAACGTAAATTGGATAAGACAAATGGAAAACGAAGGAAATAAATTCGATAGGGATAATACCTTAATTTGGGTGTGTTGTGCTTTATTAGCAATATGTGCATTTCAAATGTTTTTTACCCTACAATTCAAAGAAAAGATTAAAGAGCAAGAAGCAATAATCAAAAAGTTACAAAAATGAAAGTAATTCTTATAATCCTCTTATGTATATTCCTTATGGGATTTATACAAAGAGAAGAGAGAATCCTATTCGTTGGGGATTCCTTAACTGCATATAGTGGTGGTTGGCAACATCAATTAGGTAGAATGTTGCATATGAAGTACGATAACATCTCAAAGGGTGGGAAACGTACTAAATGGATGTTGAATCAATTAGAAAAGTATTCACACAAAACGGATAGATACACAAAGATAATCATCTATGGTGGTATTAATGATTCATTCTCAAGCGTTAAAGAGGATGATACGATAGAAAATATCCAAAAGATGGTGAATATGGCAAAGTATATGGGAGCTGAACCTATTGTGGTAGTTGGGTACAATCCAATCAGAGTGATTCAGGCAACAACATATTCTACTGAAATTGAAACTAAATGCCGTAATCGATACATCAAATTACAAAAAAGAATTCAAAGTGATATAAAAGGATGTAAAATAATTCCTATGGGAGATACATTGGATAGAACGGATTCAGATGATGGGATTCATTTAAAAGCATCAGGTCATAGAAAATTTATGAATTGGGTATTAACAAATATATAGGATATGTCAGAAGAAATTATCAAGATTAGAAACAACGAACAACTCAAAGAGATGTTGGGGGATGACTTGTATAGAGAAGTAATAGATTCTATTGAAGAAGCTAGAAGTTCAAAAGGTGGAAGACCTGATAGCTATAAGAGATATCAAGACCCAAATGCATCTATCGTAACTCAATATTATAGATTATCCGATACGGATGATTTTCCATATGGTACATACATTCACAAAAAGACTGGTGAATTGATATCACAACATTTTAGAGTGGGTGATGGGTTGACAATAACTCAAACTTCTATTGAGGATTGGATATCTAAAAGTAAATTTACCAAAGTGCATAGAAAAGATTATGTTACAAAAGGAGAATACTTTTCTACATATGTGTATGAAATGCAATCCGAAGGTGGAGTTTTATTACTAACAGTTCAGGATTATTTGATAGATTTTCCAAAGAACAAAGCAAAGATTGGTAAGAATGAAGTATATGTTTCATTGGTAGGTAATATTGCCGATAGTATATACAAAGAGATAACTGAATCAATTGTTGGATTAACTACAACAAAGAAGCAGGAGGCAAACAATGTAGCATTGGTTATCCAAACACAAAGAGGATACGATACACAAACCTTTGAGTTACCAAAACAAAAGTTGGATATTGATTTGAACTATGGTAAGAACTTCAAACCGGTACACGAAAAGATTATCAAACAACTGAATGAACCAAATGGTAAAGGATTGGTTCTATTGCATGGAGTGCCGGGTGGAGGTAAAACACACTACTTAAAGTATTTGGCATCAAAGATTAAAGATAAGCAGGTTCTATTCATTCCACCATATCTAGCAGATTTTATTACATCGCCGGAGATGACACCATTTTTAATACAAAATTCGAATTCAGTTCTATTCATTGAAGATGCGGAGAATGTAATTACGGATAGAAATATTAATGGTTCAAATGGTGTATCTAATATCTTAAACATTACCGATGGTATCCTATCTGATATCTTAAAGATTCAGGTAGTTGCCACCTTTAATATGGATAAGGCAAAGATTGATTCGGCATTGTTGAGAAAGGGTAGATTGATTGCGGAACATAAGTTTGATGCACTACCTGTTGATGATGCAAATGCATTACTGAAACATTTAGGTAAGGAAGAGAACGCAACTAAAGCAATGACATTAACCGAAATCTACAATGTGGATGAGGAGGAGTTCAAAAGTGAGGATGAGAAACCAAAGATTGGATTTGGACGATGAACAAAGATAAGATAATGATAATGGTTACGGGAACTATGATATCCCCTTACGATGAGAATTGGAAGGAGTGTTATAGGACTTGGATACCAGAGTTAAAGAAGTTGGGGTATAATGTATTAGTTGCAATTGGTAAACCTGATTTGGAAACTGAATGGAAGTTAGATGGGGATTTCATTTACTTTAAAGCAGAAGATACAAAGATGGGATTGTGGGATAAATCAATTCGTTTACCTATCAAATGGATTTTGGAAGAAACCGATTATGAGTATTATTTCAGAATAGATTCGGATTCGTTTGTTGCACCAATACGATTTGATAGAATGATGCACCACAACTTTGCAGATTATGGTAAGATAGATTATATGGGGTGTGTACATCCGTGTGATGGTTGGAATCCACATAGATTTATGAGATTCAAAGTACAACCCAAAGTAGGATATATAGCAAGTGGGTGTGGGTATATGGTATCCAGAGATTCTATGAAAATTGCATTAGATAAGATGCGGATTGTAGAAGACCCATTAGATTACCAAATTGATGATTGGGTATTGGGTAGAGCAATGTGGGAGAATGGTGTGGAGATGTTACACGATTCACGCATACTATTTGAATCCAAACATAAAGAGTTAGTAAAAGACCCAAATGGTATAGGGATACCTGATATAGCAGACCCTCAATCACATCTAGCATTACAACATTATATGAATGGGCATATGGATGAAGCTATGATAACATTGGGGTATAAATAATAAGATATGAGTTTAATATATGGGATATTGTGGGCATTTTTGGGACAGTTATTTTCTTTTATGCAAATGCAAGGTGGGGTAAAGTATGGTTGGTATGATAAGTATCCAATTATTCTAATACTTTCATCATTACCATCTACTTGGTTTTATATGAAATCAGTTCAACATTTAGTAGATGCGTTTAACGGAGAACTTTGGCCATCTCGATTGATTGGATTTGGTGTGGGTATTATAGTTTTTGTGAGTTTAAGTATAATCTTATTTAGAGAACCACTTACAGCAAAAACATTAGTTTGTTTACTATTAGCAAGTATGATTTTAACAATTCAAATATTTTGGAAATAATGGATGTATTAACAGGAATTTTATGTATGATAGTGATGGCATTTCCAGTTACGGTATTATGGGTAGCTGGTATAGACCATATGAAGAAAAACCATCCCGATTATAAAGGGGAAGATTTTTTGGATGAAGAATGAGAGGATACTACGCAATTTATTCGCATTCGCAAGATGGGTGGTGGGCAGATGGACACTATTGGTATAGACAAAAACAATATGTAACTAAATCAATACCAGTAGGTTATACTCTTTCGGTAGGTGCTTCCGTAGGTGGTGCTTCTGCAACTGCAACTAATTATGAAAAAATAGTTACCGATGATAGTGCTGCAGAATTTGCTCCAATTTATATTAAAAAGTTTGATACATTAAATGAGGCAGAAACATATTTATTAAGTGGGAAGTTTCATATGAATGGTTCTACCGATTTTGTTACAATCCGTAAAATTTATATGTGATGTAGTGTTAATAACTTTTGGAATTATTATACTTATAGTAGTAGGAGCATTGGTGAAACTAATGTTCTGGTTATTTGATGATTAAAATATTTTATGCTAAAACCAATACACAAATTAAACGGAGGAAGAGGGGCTACACTCTGTCATACTTGTAGCAAGATTATTAGCGAAGGACTTACGGGTCAACTTTATTGTGATGAGCACGGAGGTGAAAAATGGAAATACTATTTGGAAAGACACGATGGTTCTAAACATAGAGGGAATAGAATACAATGGATTGAGTGGAAAGAAAATGGGCAGTATAAGGGTGAATATCCAAAGCCAGCAATTGGTAGAAGTTTACTATTAGATTATGCATATGGTAATTTTACTTGGATGACAACTACTGTGACTGAAATTATTGAGGAAACTGATGATGAGATTCAGTTCAAAACTCAAAATAGCGAATATACACTTAAAATATATAAATAATGCTAAACCAAATGTTATACCTTATAATTGGATTGGCTGTGATAGTTCCAATCCCATTTGGTATTATGTGGGTTGCAATGAAATGGGCTGATATAAATGAAAGCGGAATCGGTTATAGAGATAGATATAAAACAAAACAAAAGAAATGAGTAACGTATCATATAGAATTAAAGTAACAACTGAATTTGATGGTAGTGTTTGGTACACACCACAAAGTAAGACCGGATTCTTCGGTCAATGGAAAGAAGATTATGATGGAGATGGAGTAGTTCCATCTTATCTAACGGAAGATGAGGCTAGAGCTGAAATCGAAGAGTGGAAGTTGATTGCAAAAGCTAGAGAGCATAAAGCACCAACCCACTACATTAGTGTAGATTAACTTAAACCAAAAATGTTATGAGTAGAAGTAAGAAAGAACCAATTATTAAAGAGAGACCAAGAAACCATAGAAAATCTACGGAATATTGGAGAAGAGTTAGGAGAGTTATTAACCAAGCGGTTCGCAAATTGTTTTTCAAAGATGAAGATGAGGTTGTAATACCAAATCCAAAACAAATTGTAAACGATTACGATTACTCGGATTATACAATGGATATGAGGGATATCAGTAAACCATCTGATAGAGAGAAATTAGTTAAAAAAGCAAGTAGAAAATAATGAAGGTTACGGTTGTTGTAAGAACATATAATAGACCAGAGTTCCTAAAGGAAGCATTGGCATCAATTCATTTACAAACCCATACTGATTGGGAAGTACTGATATTTGATGATGGTGCAACTAATATGAACTTTGATGTTTATAGGCATTTCAAATCTATGAACCCTGATAAAAGGATATTGTATCTTACAACATACCAATCCTATGATTTGTTTGGTGATTCGTGGTTGATGGCACCTGATTTGGCAAATGGTGAGTTGATGGTAAGATTAGATGATGATGATATACTTGCAGAAGATTCATTAGAATATCTATCTAACTTATATGATACAAACCCAGAGTTGGAGTTTTCATATGGTTCATCTATACTATTTGGTACAAACGGATTGAATAGATTAGTACAAACAATAGCACCAACTGAATGTGAACCAACTAGAGATGATTGGGCAGCATATACAATACCAAATAATCATCCTTGGGATAAACCTTGGGCATTCTACAAAGATTTCCATCCATATCCAAAACAATGGACATCCCTAATACATTGTGCCAAATCAAACATAATGTGCATCTACCATACCTATGTAATGAGAACCGAATCGGTTAGAAGAGTGAAAGATAAAATCACAGTAACTTCTAACTTTGTAGATGATTTGGAGTTTTTGGGTAGTTTGGATTATTTGGGATTAGGACATGCATCACTTAAACGTATCTTAACATATGTAAGAGAGCATGATAGTGGTAGAGTTAGTGATAATGGTAAGGAAGTATTAGGAACTACTATGTTCAATGAGCATTTCAGAGTTAGGGATAAGGTAGACCATTTGAGAACTTCTGGATTCTTTTCAAAGGTTGTACCATTGGTAACTGATGGTAACTTTAATAATGGAGTTACTGATGAGTTACGAACAGAATTTGATATTTATTACAATAGAATAAAAGAGTTATGAATATTACCAATGTAAATCGTATTGTTGGTGAGAATGTAGTTATGTTCAATGTTGAAATGACATTTGGAGATGTTATACCCATAGGTGATTGGGCATTCGACTTTCATTTATGCGATAAATATTCTCACACTCCTTTAATTAAAATTACATTAAATACTAATTTTTGGATATTATTAGTTGAGGAATTGCACTACCATCATCAAGTTACTGAAGAAATAACTAAAGAGGATGTGGATAGCATACCTAATTTTATACGAACTGTTAAAACTTTTATAATGCAAATACCGAATGTATCTTCGTACTTTGAATTAATGAAAGCAAAACAAAATATACATACTAGTCATAAGTTACAAATAGCACAACTATATAGTTCACATAGTGTATCGTTACCACCAACTCAATCATTTTCACATTTAAGTGGTTCGTTGGGACAACCTATAAACCCAAACAAAAAAAGATTTTTATCCAAAGCAACGGCAAAGATGCCTGTTACGATGAGTGTAGTTGATGATGAATTATGGTAATTACAATTGATACCGATGAATTAGAATCGGAATTTGTTGAAAGTTGGAAGTTGGGATTCATTAGAGACCCCCACATCGATTACGCAACCAATTGTATCCACGCCTGGTTTGAAGGTAAAGAAGTGATACTATATCGATTTAAGAGTTATGGTTGGATAAATGATAATAGAGAGAACACCTATCATATATCAGCTGGTAGAGCAGGTATAATGATTAGAATAACTAAAACAATATGAATTACGCCGAATATTTAGATGAGTTAGCTGATAGGTTTCTTTCTGTAATGAAACATGCACCGGGTTGTAAAGTACTACCTACGGAGGATTTTGGTTGGGTAAACCATCGTTTTGAATCCGATGTGTATAGAATGGCACACGTTGAAAGATATGGTGATAGAGCAATCGAAGTGTTGCACGTTACCACATTCCCACATCCAACATCACCAGAACCAATTTATGGTTTTGATGTAATAACTACCAAATCAGGTGTAACTGGTGTTTATATGGATTTATCACCCGGTATTAAACAATACAACTTTGATGAAGGTATAGATTTTAATGGAAGAAAACCACTACCAGAATGGGCAACTGTCTTTTCAGATAAATTTATTATGATTAAACCTGAAAATAATAGTGAGTTTATGAGGTTTTGTAGTTGGTCATTAGAAAAGTACAAATCGTTTTTGAAAGATGGGTTATACTTAAAAGAAGAGGTAAGTAATATTGATGAAGTTATCAATATCCAAAATCGTTATTGTGAAGTTCAAGCATCAAACCCTCGTACCTTTGGAGCATTGAAAGCAAAGATAGGAGAGGAGAGGGCACGTTACTTTATGGAACAAATATTGTTCCCTAAAATAGAAAAAAATGATGATACAACTAAACCCAACGATACCCATAGTTAGGGTAAAGGACGGAATGAAAGGATACGCATTTATGTGTATCGATTATTCGCAGGAGCACGATTTATATTTCACCTGCGGAATGGAAGATGGAGAAATTTGGACTCTAAACAACAAAGATATAAGAATGGATAGGAACATTACACTACATAGAGATGAACCTACCACTGGATTAAAACCAATAACTGGATTATAAAATGAATAAAGTACCATTAGGAGAAAAAACTTATTGCTACGAAGATTTTATAACAAAAGAACAGCAAGATGAGTTATACCATTGGGTATTTAATAGTTTCCCTTGGATGAACTTTGCCAATCCTTGCAACGATGAGGAAGACCAGATAGAGAATCCGGTTAGGCATTTTGCTAGAATAGATTTATTACCAACCATCCCACCATTATTTTGGGATATACACGATAAAATAGTGGAGTTGGAAGGTATAAATCCCGTTATAGAAGCACCACAAAATGGACATTGGGTTGGTTTGACTGGTAAGGAAGCTAGAGTAGAACCACACACCGATTGGAACGGAAAGGAGGAAGGGTGGTATTGTAGGAGATATAATTTGTTAGTATCATTACCAGAAGCAGGTGGGCAACCATTATACGGAGGTGAGGTATTAAATGTAAAAGAAAGAATGTTATGGAGATGTGATGCTGGTTTAGTAGAACATTCATCCATACCAAACGAAGGTAACAGATTAAGAGCAAATATTTCATTTGGTTTCTTAATTCCTGTTGAAAAGTAAAAAAGGTTATATATATGTATAGTTAAACAATAAACAATTATGAAAAAGTTAATGTTATTGTTTGTAATGTTATTCGGAATGAGTATCGTTGCAAACGCACAAGATTGGTTCTTAACCGGAACTAGAAAAGGAGGGCCATCGGACGGTTATATCACTGGTGGTTACATGAAAAAAGGATGGGGTTTCTACGCTGGACTTCCATATACTGAAGTTAAAGACCAAAACTCAAGCGGAATCACAATTCCACCGGGAGTAAACACTTCAACTGGAACAATTTCTTCCAATATGAAATTTGGTGTTTTACGTCAATTAAAAGAAGATAAAGCAATCATTGGATTTGGTATCCAACCAACTTCAGCTGGAAACAAACCGAATGTAATTTTAATGTACAACCCATTAAGACCATCAAATGTTCTAAATTTATGGACAATTGGTAACTTAATAGGTGGTGATTTCACATTAGGATTAGGTTTATCTTACAAAGTAGGAAAAAAATAAAAAAAAGATTAAGAAACATTTGGATTTATCACAAAGATTTCTTATCTTTGTAAAACGATAAAGAAAAATGTTTCTTTTTTTTATATTGCGGGGAGGACAAACGGTAAGTCGCTAGTCTCATAAGCTAGAAATAGGTGGTTCGACTCCACCCCTACGCAACCAAAAAATATTTTGAAAATAATTTACAAAATATTAGGAAATACGAAAAAAGTTTCGTATCTTTGTAAAACAAATTAGGAAATGGTTGAAGCCAACATCTAATAAAACCGAATGTGTGACCAATCCAATTGGGAATAAAGCCGGGCACCATTAACTAATTTGAAAAAAAATTAAAAAAAGTTTACAAAAAATTAGGAAATGTGAAAAACATTTCGTATCTTTGTAAAACAATAAAGAAAAAGTTCTTTGAGAAATATAATAATTGTGGGAGAGTAGACTAATTGTAAAAAAGACGCCCGTAAAATGTACAACATTTCAATTATTATTACAAACATTAACACATAGTAGACTTGTTCTACATAGTGAAAATCGGTGGCGTATCATCGTTAAATAAACTACGAAAGTAGGATAAAGTGAATCATTTGGTTAAGTGGTTTGCGGCTTTGAAAAGAGCTCGAGTACGCAAGTGGAATATCATTTCACCTTTAGTATTGAGGGTAACACTGTAAAGAGGGTGGTGAGATGACTGGGCTAATGTAGATAGTTCGGTTGAGGTGGGAACACCAATAAGAATAATCCATAGAAATGTTGTAAGACATTAGGACTTAATCCCTCCTAACTATTGCGGATTTCAATATCAGAGTAATCTTAAAACCGAAAGGTAAGATAAAGTACAGGTGGTGCTGTTATTATCCTTACTCTTCACCTACCAAGGTAGGAGTTATGAAGATGACTTGAAGTATGGTGATAGGGATATCACATCGAGTAGTTCAGTATTTCCTCGTTCAAAAGGTGGGGAAGCTGATGGGTGGACCACTACTTGAATAAATCTACAACCAAAACTCAATTTGCTATATGGTGCAAACTTAAACAAAAAGAGCAAAAGTGTCCATCAGTTACGAACGAAAGGTGCGTACATAGTAGGGAGTTGTTCCTTGCCACAAACATCCGCAAGATGAATGTGATTCTTTTGAAAAATTTCTAACACCGCAAGTGTGAGTTTGCTCGGCAGAGTAGAAGAAACGGAGTAGGGAGAGAGTAGTTTGTAACTTTAAGATTGGTTGACTATATCAACCCGCATTGAATCGGTACTACTCAAAAGGTAGTGGAAACGAAACTAAAACATAAGGTTTCTAAAGCTGGTTCGCTTACGTGAGTATTCTCATCCGTAATTATAACAAGCGGTATTAGTGTAAAGGTAGCACGCTCTGCATCCGTAGAGAAGTTGGGGTTCGATTCCTTAGTTCCGCTCTTCGTAGTGGTTTTCAATAGGCGTGAAGGTAGCGGGATTGATTTTACACTTTAACCATAAATCAGATTAAAAAGTAATACCGAGTTTTTATGTGGGGAGTTTTTACTAGAAAAGAACTTCAACCAATACGAATTAAAGTTGAATGGCAAAAACGGAATGTAGCTAGTTCCAATAGAAAGAGCCACCCCACAAATCTTTCTAAATTATAAGCGGAGGAAGTGTTACGGTAGCACATTGGCCTTCCAGGTCGAAGGAGGTGGTTCAATTCCATCCCACCGCTCTACAACGTGAGTTGTTTTCATATCTTGATTTTTATTACATTGTGAAGTGGGGGATTTGGGTCTCCCACAACACTAAAAGATGTGAAAAACTGAAAAAATAAATAATACATACTTATATAAAAGAAATAGAATGAAAACTCTTAACCTACATACGCTTAATTATCAACCGGCAACGAATATGTTGTGGGCAGGCATTAGTGTGTGTGATTTTAATTCGAAGAGAATTGAATCAAAGTTAGGGGTAGATATAATTTTAGGATAAAACTAAAATAATAGAATTAAACAAACCCTTAACTTTATAAGTTAGGGGTTTTTTGTTTTAGGTTGGTATAGCTCAGCGGTAGAGCAATGGACTGTTAATCCATCGGTCGTAGGTTCGAATCCTACTACCAACGCAAGAAGAAGTTCTTTGACATCGTGGTAAAAATAGAAGATTAGCTCAGTCGGTTAGAGCATTTGGTTTACATCCAAAGGGTCATAGGTTCGAATCCTATATCTTCTACATTAAATGTCCGTATGGTGGAATGGAAGACACGATGGTTTTAGAAACCATTTTTTGCAGGTTCGAATCCTGCTATGGATACAGGTAGTTCCCGATGCTACATATCAAAATCGGACCTAATGGGAGTAATGCACGAATTGGTTAGGCGCTAGACTGTAAATCTGGTAACCCGCATGGGTAGGTGGTTCGAATCCATCTGCTCCCACCATTAAAAGGAGTAGTGGCAGATGAGGTTCATTGCGCTGGACTGAAAATCCAGAGGAACAGGTTCGATACCTGTCTGCTCCACCAACAATTAAACAATTATATTATGGAAAGTGACAAATATAATAAACAATTGAATCCGTAGCTCAGTCGGTTAGAGCTCCTCACTTTTAATGAGGAAGTCGTTGGTTCGAGTCCAACCGGGTTCACAATATAGGGTGGTATATCAATGGTTAGATTACTTGCTTTGGGAGCAAGAGGCTGTGAGTTCGAGTCTCGCTCACCCTACTGAATAGGGATATAGCTCAATTGGTTAGAGCATCTGCCTGATACGCAGAAGGTTATAGGTTCGATTCCTATTATTCCTACATACATGTCTATGGTGAAATGGTATCATAACGGTCTCCAAAACCGCTGTTCTGGGTTCGAATCCTAGTAGACGTGCAGAATTATATGTAACTGAATATAATATTAGTTAGACCTATTAAATTATATGTAGTTAGATATAAATTGGTTCTATGGTGTAATGGATAGCACCTGACACTACGGATGTCAAAGTTGGAGTTCGAGTCTCTATGGAACTACATAATGGTGAATTGACCGAGTTGGTTTAGGTGGAGGTCTGCAAAACCTTTTACATTGGTTCGAATCCAATATTCACCTCACAATGGCAACATAGCATAGAGGCCTAATGCGCTGCACTCATAACGCAGAGACCGAGGGTTCGAATCCATCTGTTGCTACCAAAAATAATTTGAAAATATTTTGTGAAAAGCTTGTTTATTTCAGGAAAATTGCGTACCTTTAATATGTGGTGCTGGTGTTAGTACTACTTCATTAAAAACCCCTTTGTTATGATACATAGAGCGAAGTATGAAAAGTTGTTAAAGAATTCTAACGGTAAATATCGTTATCAGTTTTGTTGGATTGGTGGTGGATTCAACGATGTATGGGCTAAGAACTTAAAGGAGTTCAAAGCGGAAGTGAAACGCCAGTTTGGTAATTCCAATTTAGAAGTGGATTACAAAACACTTCACAAAGCAACCGAAAGTGGTGCTAGAAGTTGGGATAGAGCAGGTAATATGTTGTGTTGGTAACACATATGGTGTTTGAAGCATTAAGGTGATGTACTGGTTTGTGGAGCCAGGGAAGTCGGTTCGATACCGTCCTTACACCCCAAATTAAATAATAAGAATTGTTTGGAAATACGGAGAAAGTTTCGTATCTTTGTAGTGTTCTTTGAAATATTGATAATTATTAAAAGCGGGTGACCAGCTAAATTATATGGTAATGTGGGAACTCCATAACGTAAGGAGATAACAAAAATAAAGGCTGGCCATTGTAATTAGTTACGATGAAGAGGTAACTGGAGGTTCGAATCCTCCCATCCGCACAAACGCTCCGTTCGTCTAATTGGTTAGGACATCCGCCTTTCACGTGGAAGCTTACGGGTTCGAGTCCCGTACGGAGTACCACAAGCTCTCAAAGCATTGCAGGCGATGCGCTTGACTTGTAATCAAGATAATTCGGTTCGATTCCGGATGAGAGCTCAAAACAAACGAAGACTGAGGTGCAACCCCTCGGTATATAAAATCCAAAATGGTCCTGTTGAAGCCGGAATAGTCATACAGGTCAGGAGAGAGTTACTATAAGTCGGGAGTAATTAACCCAAATGCGAAAATGTAACCACCAATGAGAATTGGTTATGATGTACATCGGGTACAAAAAGTTTGTTTTAATTATTGATTACTGAAATTGAATGATACGAGCCCCGAAAGTTCGAAAAGAGTCAGGCAGTAATCACAATTGGTTCGTTGGTGTAGAGGCCTAACATGCCACACTGTCACTGTGGAGACCACGAGTTCGAATCTCGTACGAACCGCCATTCCTCTATGGTGTAATGGTAACACAACTGTTTTTGGTGCAGTTATTCTAAGTTCGAATCTTAGTAGGGGGTCAATTAGTAAAAATAAAATTAGGATATATAAAATAATTTTTGTATCTTTGTAAAAACAAATAATAGTTATATGAAAGAGTTATTAGCAAGTATCGCTCTCTTATTCAGTAGTCCAACTACTGATATTTCAACAAACCAATCAGTAGAGAGGGCGCAGTTGGAAACTATCGCATCTGAAATTAAAACTTACAAAAGGCAGATTCAATTAACGGAGATAAACACAACAATGGATGTTGCTGCAAAATATCTTCAAATCGAAAAGTACACAAAGAAAATTAGTGAACTGAATATGAAAGCCAAAGAAATCAAAAAGGTAGCAGATTTGAAACGTAAGTGGGCAGTTGAAGATTCGTTAGAGTTATCAAAGAAGTATCCACCAATTGAATTAAAGCCTGAAGTTAAGGATGATGATTCAATGAAACTTTAAGTTATATAAAAGATTTATAAGTAGGAATAAATAAATGGTTCGGTAGCTCAGTTGGATAGAGCAACTGCCTTCTAAGCAGTAGGTCATAGGTTCGAATCCTATCCGAATCACTAAATAAAACTATATGATAAAAAAGACCATAGTATGTATCCTTTTGAGTTTCGGAGTAAACGCAACGGATATAGTAACAGTGACAACTTATTCTGCTAGAACATCGCAGACAGATAGTACACCTCGAATAACGGCAAGTGGGTTTAAGATTAAGAAAGGAACAACCCGAATTGTGGCAGTTAGTAGAGATTTGAAAAAGAAATACAAATTTGGAACTAAAGTACGAATTACAGGCATCGGTAAACACAATGGAGTTTATGTAGTAAGAGATGTAATGAATGCTAGGTTCAGAAAGCGTGTGGACATCCTTATTACTGGTAAGGATAAACACACAAAGTTTAAGAAAGCCAAACTTACAAAAGTGTAGGTTTGATGTCAGAGTGGTGGAATAGGTAGACACGCAGGACTTAAAATCCTGTGGTCCGAAAGGGCCGTGTGGGTTCGACTCCCACCTCTGATACCATCTTGTCTTCCACTCGAAAGAGATAAGTGGAGAAGGAGAAAAGAAGCCGTTATTAAAATAGCGGTTTCGGTTTTGGGGGATTAGCTCAGCTGGCTAGAGCACTTGCCTTGCACGCAAGGGGTCAACGGTTCGAATCCGTTATCCTCCACATATGCCGGAGTGGCGGAAAGAATGGGAAGTACAACCATTAGACGTGCCTGATTCGAAGTGGTGCAGTAACCGAAAAGGACTGTGTGAGAGTAACCAATCTCTCCTCCGGTACCCGTATTATCGTTGAAAGAAACGATATCAGATTTTATCGTTAGATTAAACGATATGGACTTGTAGCTCAGTAGGTTAGAGCGCCTGACTCATAATCAGTAGGTCATAGGTTCGAGCCCTATCTGGTCCACCATTGCGAATGTAGCTCAGCTGGTAGAGCATTACCTTGCCAAGGTAAGGGTCGTGAGTTCGAACCTCATCATTCGCTCCATAAGGAGCTCCCGCTTTAAGGTGAAGGACATGCGGGCGAATAACTTTTAGAGTAAGTTGTAAAAGAACTCGAAACCTTTAAGTCTAGTGTGGGATGAGACTCCTACCCACACACCAACGCGAGTATAGCACAACGGTTAGTGCTCCAGCCTTCCAAGCTGGAGATGTGAGTTCGATTCTCACTACTCGCTCAATGTAGTAATCACTCCAACAAGGAGTTGGTAAGCATCCGATAGTAACATCGGACTGGCAATGTGGTTATTAAGAGGTAAGGAAAAGACTAAATTGGGGGTATCGCATAGCGGCAATTGCGGAAGACTGTAAATCTTTTCCTTCGGGTTCGGTGGTTCGAGTCCATCTGCCCCCACCAACTAAAGTATAAGTTATGGCAAATCATATGAGTACCTCACTTACGATTGGAAACTTGGACCAACCATCGTATGACAAATTAAAAGAAATCTTTAACGATGGTACTAATCAGTACTATACCAATGTTGAACACATCATCAAACAAATGTATGGTGATGTAGATTTCAGCAAGTTAGATTGGTGGTATGATAACATTGGTGCTAAATGGTTAGAAGTAGAATCAGCCGTTAATGAAGACTTTGAATCCGAATTCCAAATCTATATGACATCAGCTTGGTGTGTTCCAACTCAATTTTTAGAAAAGTTGACATATATCTTATGTGGTATTAATAAAGATGTAGTTCTATATGGTACATACGAAGATGAATGTTTAGACCCTATGGGAGCATTTGTATTTGGATTTGGATATGAAGATGTGGAAGATTTAGATATTGATTTGGATTTGGATAAATATTGGAGTGAAGATGATGAAGAAGCTGAAGATTATAGACAGGGTGTGATTGATGAGTTGATGGAGCATAGGGATTCTTTATATCAGGCATATTTAGAAGTAGTAGAAGAAAGAAAAGCAGAAGTAGAATAAAATAAGGAGAGTTGGCAGAGTTGGCCGATTGCGGCGGTCTTGAAAACCGCAGCCTGTAACAGGGCCGGGGGTTCGAATCCCTCACTCTCCTCGATTAAAAGTATGAAAATAATTGAAAATTTTTTATCGGAGAAAGACCATAGAGACTTAACTAAATTAGTTAAGAGTAACATATTTGATTGGTTTTATATGGATTACACCGCAGAGGAAGAATTCTATGGTGGGAAGAATACAACCGAAAGACCTCAATTAGTACATACTTTTTTTTATCATGGCATGAGTATGCAGTTCATAGAATCTTTAGAACCATTTAAGCAAGCTCTAATAAAGAATGGAGTTATACCTGCTAAGTTGGTTCATATAAAGGCAAATATGTTGTTAAAAGATGAGAACTATCCACCAAATCATTATCATCCACCACATGCGGATGTAAACAAAGATAATACATTTTTATCTCTATTGTATTATATAAATGATTCGGATGGTGATACATTCTTTTTTAATAAAACGCATGATACTATGCCTGATTTCAGAAGTAGAGTAGATGAGTTGGAGATAACTCATAGAGTAACACCAAAAGCAAATATGGCTGTATTATTTGATTCATCCATATTGCACGCATCTTCTTCACCAATTAAAACCGATAGGAGGTTGGTGATAAATGCAATATTTGAAATGTAAAATTGTGGTATGGTGAAAAATGATTGGCACGTGTGCTAATCTGGCAAACACACCCTCCTGTCTCGGGGGCGGGGATAAAGAAATAGGTAAGTAATATGGGGTAGACCACCAAGCCGGCCGGCGGATGTTACTTACTGAATCTCCCTTTGGATGGTTCGACTCCTCCTACCACAGCCAAATAGAGAGTTGGGTGAGTGGCTGAAACCAGCAGTTTGCTAAACTGCGGATGGGGTTAAACCTATCCACCGGTTCGAATCCGGTACTCTCTACCATATAAACTAAAATGTTATAATAAATGATTACTTAAACAATACAACTATGGATTACAGGAAATTATATTCTGGAGAAGAAGTTCATTTAGAGAGCTATATTTCAGAATACTTAGAAACACACCACGATGTAGATATCTTAATTGGATGCGATTCGCAAAACTTTTCAGATAAAACGATATACGCAGTAGTGGTTGCCCTGTATAATAGAGGTAAAGGAGCTCACGTATTATATCGTAGATGGAAAGTTGGAAGAGAACCAGCTCGTTCAGTTAGATTATTAAATGAAGTATGGTATGCCATTGAAACTGCGGAAGCATTACAAGCTGCTGGTATTCCAAAAGCAAGATGGATTGATGTAGACTTGAATCCAGACCCAAGATACAAATCAAACGAAGTGTTCAGACAGGCAGTTGGTATGGTTGAGGGTATGGGATATGAAGTTAGATACAAAACATTAGGTCCAATTGCAACTTATGCAGCTGATTACTTAGTTAAGTTATAATATGAAAAATGAGTTTTATGTAATGCGAACACCCGAACAAAGAGAAGGGTTGGAGCAAATGATTGAGTGGATAAATAATGTAACACCAACATCCCAAATGAGGATGATTGAAATTGGTAGTTATGTTGGAGAAAGTACTTTGATGTTTGCCCAAAACTTTAAAGAAGTGGTATCGGTAGACCCATACATAAACGATTATGATTTGAGTGATTTAGCTTGTTCATATGCACCATTTGATAAAGTATATGCTGAATTCTTAAAGAATACATTATCAATACCAAACATAAAATCAATAAGAGATACATCAGAAAATGCATTTCCAATCCTAAATCAGCAACAATGGGATATGGTTTACATTGATGGATTGCATACGGTAGATGGTGTTTACTATGATATTACACACTACAAAAGTATAGTTAAATCCGGTGGGTTTGTATGTGGACATGATTATGGATGGGGAAACATCAGGCATAATTTAGGAAGAATCTTTGATGACAAGGTGGATGCTACATTTAAAGATGGAAGTTGGGTAGTTAGAATATAATTAGGATATTCCAATATTTATTTGTATATTTACAAAAAAATAATAAGATGGCCGAATTTAGTAAGCAATATTGCGAATCACATAATTCCAATTTAGAATGGGATTTTGATATAGATGAAATTATAACCGAAATACCTCGTGGATATTACAAAAGTATTATCTGTGAGGGTTTTGGGTTTATAGGAGTTGGTATTGGTATGGATGGTAGAGTTAATCTACTATTTCCAGACGAAGGTGGTGGCTTTGATAAAGTAGATTATCAGAAATTTATGAAAAATCAAAGTACGGCATCAAACGGAATTTAATATATGAAAATTGTTATAGTAGGTGGGGGAACTGCAGGTTGGGTATCAGCTGCAATGTTTATGAAGTATAGAACTGATTTTGATGTTACACTCATTGAAAGTTCTAACATACCCATCATAGGTGCGGGTGAAGGTTCAGTTGAATCCTTTACTAAAATCATTCACGATGCTTGGCCAAAAGGTATTGAAGTAGATGAGTTGGATTTTCTTCGTAAAACCAAAGCAACACCAAAATTAGCTATCAACCTTGTGAATTGGAAAGGAGATGGTAAACAAACATATTCACCAATCAGAACATCATTAACAGCAGACCAGGGTATCGATTCCCTATTCTTATATTCAATACACAAATATGGAGATTCAAATATGGCATCTCCGAACAATTGGATATTGGATTCTAACTTATCACCATATCATTTTAAGTTCAAACCGGTAGATAAATCATTGGTTGGTTATTCATACCACTTTGATGGATTTGAGGTTGGGCAATACTTTAAGAAACATTCAATTACATTAGGTACTAAACTCATAACTGCTAATTTAGAAGATATTCAATTCAATGATAATGATTTTGTGAAGAGTATAACATTATCAAATGGGCAGATAGTTGAAGGTGATTTGTTTATAGATTGTACAGGGTTTGCAAGAGCACTGATTGGTAAAACAAAAAGTAAATGGATTAGTTACAAAGGAGAACTACCAACAAATGCAGCTGTAACATTTTCAACTGGTGTTAGTTCTAAACATATTCGATTTGAAACCCTAGCTAAAACTATGAACAATGGTTGGCTGTGGAAGATACCTTTACAAAATAGACATGGTAATGGTTATGTATATTCAGATGATTTTCAGTCTTATGAGGATAGTGTAGAGGAATTAGAAAGAAATGGTTTGATTCAGGGTGCACAAGTTCGTAATATAAAGTTTGAAGCTGGTAGATATGATGAGATGTGGTATAAGAACATAGTAGCAGTAGGATTAAGTTCACACTTTTTAGAACCATTACAAGCTACCAATATACACATTACAGTAACTTCTATATCAAATCTATTCCTACACTATTGTAAAACCAAAGAATCAATATATTCCGAAGCTAATAGAAAACGATATAATGAACGGATGGGTGGTATTGTTGATGAGTACAAAGATTTACTACAAATGCATTATTTGGCAGGTAGAGATGATACCGCATTTTGGGCAACTGCAAAGAATGAATTAAAGATAAGTGATTTCAATAAAGAAATTATAGAGATATCAAAGACAAGATTACTAAACAAATATGATGTGGAACGATTACCAGCAGGTGTTCCTTGGCCTGTTTGGTCTCATATATTAGATATGGCTGGATTGTTTGATAAGGATATGATTGAGAAAGAATTGCGTTCTATTAATACATACGATGATATCAAAGATGTATTTAATAAAATGCAAACTACATTTAATACAAGAATTAAAAATGAATTGCTTAATAATGAGCAATTTATGAAATATATAAAGTTATGAAAATAGTTATTGTTGGTGGTGGAACTGCTGGTTGGATGGCAGCATGTTATGTGGCAAGATTTAATCATTCTGGTGGTAATATAAATGATATCACAGTTATTGAATCATCTAAAATACCCATCATAGGTGCAGGTGAGGGTTCTACTGGTACATTTACTCAAATAGTAAATAACCATTTCAGACAATGGGGTATGAATGAAATTGAATTTCTAAATAAAACGAAATCAACATTAAAATTAGGAATCAGATTTAAGGATTGGAATGGTGTAGGTACTGAATTCTTAAGTCCAGTACAACCATCAGAAACCAATTTGCATAGTATAGATACGCATTTATTAGTATCTCATATATTAGGTGATTATTCAAACGCATCACCATCTGGATATCTTATGAATAAAAATCTATCATCTTACATTTCAAAAGATGGTAAAAACATATTTGGTCATGCATACCACTTTGATGCACATGCTGTTGGTAAGTATTGGAAAGAATACGCACTAAAAAATGGTGTTAAAGTAGTAGATACCGAAGTGGTATCCCTAAATAAAAACCCACAAAGTGGTGAGTTGGATAGTATTCAAACTACAAATGGAACTATTGAGGGTGATATGTGGATTGATTGTAGTGGATTTGCTAGAGTTTTAATTAATCCAATGGGTGGTGGTTGGAAAAGTTATTCAGAATACCTACCAACAAACAACGCTATGCCGTTTGTACAACAATTTGAACCAAACGAAGTTCCAAGATTAGAAACAACATCACAAGCCCTACCAAATGGATGGATGTGGAAGATACCAACACAAGAGAGATATGGTTGTGGATATGTGTATTCTGATATGTTCACCACACAGGAGAAAGCATTGGCTGAATTGAGGAAATCATTAGGTAGAGATGTAGAACCAATTCGTAATATTAAATTTGATTGTGGTAGATTGGAAAACATTTGGGTAAAGAATGTGGTTGCGGTAGGATTGGCTGCTGGATTCGTTGAACCATTGGAAGCAACATCAATTCACGCTACTATTGTACAATTAGATTACCTATCAACTATCACATTAAACTTTGCAACTACAAAAGAAAATGTAAAGTTTGAAACAAATATAAATCAACACAATACTTTTTTAGGTAAGTTGTTTGATGATATCAAAGATTTGATTCAACTACACTATATGAGTGATAGAGAAGATACGGAGTTTTGGAAGTATTGTAAGTATGATTTAAAACGAACCGATAAAGTAAAACATATATTAGAGGTAGCTAAACATAGGTCACCATCTATGTTAGACTTTGATTTTTATCATGGAGCAGGTAATTGGGGAGTTTGGTGTTGGACTATGATGGGTATGGGTCATATTACCAAAGAAGTATCGCAGCATACTTTGGATGGATATAGACATACAAAAGAAAGTATTAAGAATGAATTTGAGGCTGTGAATCGTAGAAATATGTTAAACGGAATCAAAGTTATGAAAAATTCAGAGTTCTTTAATGCCTTAACAAAGGGTGAAATTCGTAAAAAATAATTTAAAAATATTTTACAAAAGGCTTGTATAATTCATAAAAATTGCGTACCTTTAATATGTGGTGCTGGTGTTAGTACTACTTCATTAAAACCCCTTTTTTATGAGTCTTCCATTCAACCTTAATTCAGTTTTAGAATCTTCTTCTTTAGTAGAAGGGTTCAATGTTGTTAGAAACGCTTTCCCTGTTGAGGGGCGTTTTACTAAGCGTGTCATCACATATCCGGAAGCGGTATTTGAGGCACTTGCGGAAGTTGCCGAAGATTACCAAGATTGGCCTGAAGACCAAGGATTTGGTTCTTCTGATATGACTTATGTTCGTAAGTCATTCATCGATACGATGATTGATATCGCTAACCTACGAGGTTATTACGAAACCAAATTCCAACCCTACCTTAAAGTAGTTGAGTATTCAGAAGTTGAGTACCACGAAATGATGTTGCGAAGAGAGCAAGGTTTATAAAAAATAAATGAGAAAAAGCTTGACTTTCTCATTTATTTTACTTACCTTTATTAAGTAATAAGAGTTCAACATAACCCCCTTAATATGAACAATTTCGAATTTACCTTTAAAACTTTTTCCGAATATCTTTCGGCTCGAATCACTGGGTATATTCCCGATTACAAATGTGTTAGAATGCATGTTGCTACTCCCGAAGGTGGTAGTATGGATTTCCCCTTACATTGTGAAGAGGAATATAATGAGTATTTAACCAAATACTTACCAACCAATGGTTGTTCATTGATTAAAGTGTATCCATCAGTTACCTTTTACGAATCAGAATATTATTATTAAAATCTAAAAATATAAAATTATGGGATGTTTCAGTTTTTTATGTAAAGAGAGTGGTTTGCCGGTTGCATCGGATTCATTTAGTGGAGATGCAGTTCGTATGTACTTACTAAAAAATGGTAAGGTAATTGAGGAAATGAGAGGTCATTATGATTCGTATGGTAGAGTGTTCACCGCTGATAAAAAGGATTCGTTCGAATGGAATTTAGAGTGGGATGAGGTATGTGACTTGATGTTTACTGATAATAAAGGTGATGGTATCGCTGTTATATTAGAGAAGTATTTCACTGGTAATATACCAACAACTCGAAGTGAGAGTGATAGAAATCAGGGTTGGGGTGAACCAAACGGAGGTAGTGTTACAATCAACGAACCAATGCACATTATTTATAAACGCTAAAAATATGGAAAAGGAAACAATTGAGTTTATTAATAGTTTATCTCCTGAAATTAGTGAGAAACTAACCGAAATTATTGAATGGGAAAAGGAATTATCCTGGTCCAACGGATACGCTGATGCGGTTGAACAATTGGAGGAAAATAAAATCTAAAATAATTTTTAAAACTATAAAATATAAAAAAATGAACGCAATTTTATTTACAAAACAAATAGGTGCTTTAGACATTATCATTGAACGTAAGATGTATTACCGAGGTGGTACATCGGCACTTAACGAATCAGTAGGGCCTGATAGTAAGCATTTTATATTACCATCACCAGATACAATTCGTTTGTTAGGTAAGGATAATGCTAGGGTGGCTGTGGCTAGTGGTGTTACTTTAGTTAAGAAAGGTGATGCTGATTATGTACTACATGAGACTCTATTAAATAATGGAACTGGTGTGGATTACTACTATGAGTATGAGGATATTAAAACATATTCGTATTCGACTTGGGAAGCTTTATATCCAAATTCCGTTGATGCGGTATATGCCAAGAAAAATGACCATTATATAAAATAGTTAATCTAAAAATATGGATATCAGAGAGAAATATAGAGAGCGAGCTATTCAATTCGCTAATGAGTGGAAATCGGAGTTTCCAAATGTAAGTGAGCATAATATTGAAATGATGGTTTCAATTATGGCAACGCGTGATAAGACATCGTATCCTGGCGGTGGTTTCGTAGAAGCAGTTTGTGCTAACGATTTGGTTGGAGCAGTTACTCGTGCGGATAGTGATAACATTAGAGTTATTAAGTTATTGGCACTCACACATAAACAATGTTACTTATAAAAATATGACACATTCAGTTCAAATTACAATTACGGATACGGATGGGAGAAAATCTATTAGTAAATTTTCCGTAAACAAATCAAATCATATAACAAAAACCAATCAATGGGATTATGTTATGAAAACTATTTTAGCAACTTTTAATAAATAATAAAGATATGGGATTAGATATGTATTTGACTCGTAAGACCTATGTTAAACAATGGTCACATCAAGCGCCGGAAGAGCAGTTTGAGGTTACTATCACAAAAGGTGGTAAACCTTATGATGGTATTGATTTATCCAAAGTTACCAACATCGAAGAGGAAGTTGGGTATTGGCGAAAAGCAAATCAAATCCACCGCTGGTTCATAGAGAATGTTCAGAATGGTGTAGATGATTGTGGGGAGTATTCCGTTAGTAAGAGTGAATTGGAAACGCTTCGAAATATATGTAAGGAGGTATCCAATGACCATAGTAAGGCGGATGAATTGTTACCAGCAGCATCGGGTTTCTTCTTTGGTTCAACTGAATACAATGAGTGGTATTTTGATGGCGTTGAGGGCACTATTGAAATGTTGGATAAGATAATTGGTGAAACAAATCCTAATCAGGACATTTATTATTCATCTTCTTGGTAAAACATTAGGAAATATCAAAACTTTTTACTATATTAGATATATGAAAAAAACATTAGCAATTTACATAGTACTTATGACATTAGGTGTTATGATTTTTGGAGCTTGTTCAAATGACCCAATGTCAAAAGAACGATTGGGTAAGGATGATGGGTTTGAGGTAGAATACCTTTTTGAGAAAGATGGAGTAAAAGTTTATCGTTTTTTTGATGCTGGACATTTCCATTACTTTACAACGGGTGGTGAAACAATGTCTACTCAAACGGCAGGTAAACAAAGATATCCAGAAAACATAAACAATTTTTAGTATGGAACTATCATTAGGAGATTTACAACAAATAGAACTAATCCTTTTGGAAGCATCTGCTTGGGGATTAAGACAAGAAGTTGAGGAGGCTGCTCAACTAATGATTAAAGATGGGTATAATCCTGTTGTATCATACGAATTGGCTTATGAAGATTGGGTTAAATGAAATGGAAGGAGTGAGATTTTTACAAGCAAACGGAAAAGTATATGTGGTTAAGAGAACATTCCCCATCGATGGTTGGTTTACAAAAGCCATAAACGAATTTGGTGGGGAATATATCGCAAAAGAATATTGTGTTGAAACAATTATCAAAGACCATACAACTTATTATTTAGTTAATGAAGCACCGGCAATAGATTTTGAAGAAATAAAAAATGAAGTATAACCCAGAGCAAGAACTAACACAAAACGAACTTAATTGTTTAGATGAAAAGGATTTCTTTGAATACCTTGATTCAAAAGCACAATATCTAAAACAATATACTCGTCCATTGGAATCCTACCACACCAAACGATTTGCATCAATTGCAGCAGCTATGGAAGGTAGGGAGTTTACCGATAAAGAATTGAAAACCGCAAGGGAGATTGGACATAAGAACTTCCAAGAACGTATGGAGAGGGAAGCTGAAATGGAAGAGAAATTAGGCGGAGACCCTAAATACAAAGATGAAGGAATTAAGAATTTCAAAACACATCGTTCCCAATGGTTCGATTAAAAATAATTAGCAAAATACTTGTTTATATCAAATAAATTACTTACCTTTAATTTTAAATAATTCACCAAACCCCCAAACAAAATATGGATACCCTATTAAATGATTACAAAAATCAGTTGTTACAAAAAGTACCATCTATCGTTGAGGTGGAGATACCGACTCCTCCTGCTCACTATGAGTCATATTTGTATTTATTTACTAACTTACAAAACGGAAAAAAGTATTTAGGTATTCATAAAGGTCTTGTATATGATGGTTACTACCACACATCAAAAAATCCCGAATTTAGGGATGATTATACAAATGCAAAATCTAAATTCAAATTTGAAGTGTTGGAATATGGAGACCATTCTCAAATGTCTTTTAAAGAATCTTCCATATTAACAGCGGCTAATGCAAAAGAAAATGTAGATTGGTACAATCGTAGTAATGGTGGTGCTATAAAAGATACATTACGAATGGATGTTGTTAAGGCAATGGTTGCTCGCATTATGGCAGGGGAGTTTGATTATAAAGATGAAAATGGAGATTATATTAAAGAAGATAAAAAGAAAATATATAATTTAGAAAGATTACAGGTAAGAGAAGTTCAGTATTTACCAGAATTAGTTAAATCTATTGTAGATAAATTAGAAGATAGAATGGGAAACACCGATATGTGTAACCCCATCCTAATTTACGAAGAACGATTAGAACCAAAATCTATCAAAGGAGCTAGACGTGATTTAATTGGAGATGGTAATAATACCATCGAAGCTGTTTACCGCTCTAAATCGGCACATAAAGTTAAAACTGCTAGGATTCCATATGATGTACACAAAGGGTTATCTAATCAAGAGTTAAGAGCAATTGGTGGATTGTTAAATCCAGAACCAGAAGTTCGTAAAGCACCATCATCCACACAAGACGCAGAAAAATATATAGTTGGTGTGTATGATACTACTGGATTACCTGCCGATTGTTCGGAAAATATGGAATATTTGAGAAGTATTGGATTTAGCAGTAACCAAATTAAAAAAACAATTATCCCTAATGCGGAATCAGCTATTGAAAAAAAGCAATTCCAATTGGGTAATCAAATATTCATAGAGTATGGTACTGGTTCTAAACATAGACCTACTTTGATAGCAGCATGTGAAGCATATAAAACAACCGATACTCATTCGGAAATAACATCATCTTCACACATTCGTATGGATAGACTTATGACAAATTTCAGAATTGCACATCAATTAAATAATAATAAAAAGAAATTGGTTGTGGTAATTCATCACCCAACACCAAAAGCTAAAAAAGAATGGGATTCTAATGTACAGGCATTACACAACAAAGAAGTTGAGTTTTGGATTAAGGAAAGAGGATTTGCATTTGAGTGGGTTGAGATGCCTCATTTAATGGATAATAAACTAATTAACTAAACCTTAACTACTATGAGTAAGATTAAAGAATCTAAATTAAATAACCTAACAAAAGAAGAAATGGATAATGCAATTTATGAGATTCCTCCAATGGAATACCTTGATTTAATGGATGAGTATAACAATGGTAAGTATTCCTATCTAAACCCTGATAGTGAGAACTTTGATATGGAGTTAGATAAAGCAAATGCAAACTATTCGGAGTACAATGTTTCAGATGCGGTTGATTATGCATTTGATGTGATGCAAGTTACTGAAGAGGAAGTTGGTAAGGATGTGTATAAAGAACTGATTAAGGAACAAATAGTTTCGTTCATTCGTTCAAGCAGATTTTAATTTTATTATATTTATAGTAAATAAACAATAAAAATATGGCAAGAATTACAACACAAGTAGTAAACAAAGGATTCGCTGGAGAACCAGTAGTACACGCATTGCAGGATAGAGAAACATTAAGAATCTATGATTTAGAAAACATCAAAACCATAGAGTATGTAGATGGAACTCAAAGAGCCGCAGTTATTCCAAATGATGTTGATTATGTAATAGCTAATCACGATGGACATTTGGTTGATATTATTGAAGATGAGAATGGAGATATTACACTATTCATAAAATAAAATGGAAACCTTAAAAAGAGTTATAAAAAAGATTGAGTTGTGGTTTGATATATACTTTGTATATTTTCTATACAACGATAAGAAGTTAGATAGATACTATGCTTACCTACGCAAGAAGTGGGGAAATAATATATGAAAAAGAAGTTTGTTATAATTGGTGGTGGAACTGCTGGGTGGTTGAGTGCTTTGTATGTTAATAAATTATATGGCGATTCCGCTGATATAACATTGATAGAAAGTGATGAGATTGGTATATTGGGTGCAGGGGAAGGTACTGTTCCATTATTCATTTATACATTAAAGTATTTGGATATTGATATCTACCATTTTATGATTGAGTGTAATGCTACTCATAAGATTGGCATATCTTTTGAAAATTGGAATGGTGATGGTCTTCGATATATGCACGATTTCCAAAAATCATACTTTAACGAAACCAAAGATGAAGTAACCAAAATTCAGGGAGAGTATATGGGATACCTAATCAACAAAGGATTAAATCCATCTGATTATGGTGTTGCTAAAAAACTAGCTTATGCAAACAAAGCACCTATATTAAAGAATGGAGATGAACCTTGTGGATATTCTTTTCACTTTGATGCACATTTAGTTGCACAATATTTCCGTAAGTTGGCAGAAGAGAGAGGTGTTAAGAGAGTTGAAGGTAAAACAAAAAACTTTATTGTAGACCAAAGTGGAAATCTAACATCCGTTTTGATGGAAACTGGTTATAGATACCAAGCTGATTTTTGGTTTGATTGTAGTGGATTCAAACGATTGATAGTAGGTCAGTTATATAAAACTCCTTGGATATCTTATAAGGATAAACTCACAGTCAATTCCGCAATTCCATTCTTCTTACCACAATCTGAAACTGAATTGAAACCATACACTCGTGCTATTGCAATGAAGTATGGATGGATGTGGCAGATACCTTTACAAAATCGATGGGGATGTGGTTACATTTTTGATGACAACTACATTGATTACACAAAAGCAAAGGAAGAGGTAGAAGAGTATTTAGGACATCCTATTGAAATAAACAAACTTATTAAGTTTAGAGCAGGTAGATTCTTAAACACTTGGGTAAATAATGTAATAGCAATTGGGTTGAGTGGTGGATTTACCGAACCATTGGAAGCAACATCTATTATGGTTGCTATTGCTGGTTTGAAGGATTTATCTAAAGAGGTGTTAGATAACTACAATGAAAGGGTAATAAAAGAGTACAACGATTTTATGGGTTCTTATAATGATGAGATTGTAGATTTCTTGCAATTCCATTATATAACTAAAAGAACCGATACACCATTTTGGAAATACTACACAGAGAAATCACCACTTTCTGATAATTTAAGAAACATCGTTGAGAGTTATTTCAATGGAAAGTTTTTTACAATTGATGAAAAAGATAAGGTAGTATTTGCTGAAAGCAATTATATGGAAGTTGGGTATGGATTGGAGTTTTTTGATTCTGATTATTTCAAACGAATATACCAACAATACGAAGACAAAGGTGTAATACAAAAAATACATGAACACAATTCCGAAAGCTTAAAGTATTCATATGATAATTCAATACCAGCAATAAACTTTTTAAAGTTGGTAAAGGTAGCATACGATGATAATCAATTGGATGATTTCAAAAAACTATTAAAGAAAGATGAGCCAAAAGAAAAAGAGAAATCTAATTTTTGGAAGTTGTGGTAATCTATGAAAAAACAAATAGTTGTAGTGGGTGGGGGAACTGCTGGGTGGATGACCGCATTATATATCAACAAACAATACGGAGATACTGCTGATGTTAAGATAATCGAAAGTGAAGAGATTGGCATATTAGGAGCTGGTGAGGGTTCAGTTCCACTAATGGTAAACTTTTTGCAGGATTTGAACATAGATGTGTATGAATTCCTATTGGAAGCTAAAGCAACTCATAAGTTAGGTATCATATTTGAAAATTGGAATGGTGATAACACCAATTATATGCATGAATTCCACACATCGTACCTTAAACAAAACGATGAATATGCCGGATACGAAACTCAATATATTGGATATTTACTGAAAAATGGGTTGAATCCGAATGATTATGGTATTGGTAAGAGTATGCTATTGAATCAAAAATCGCCAATACTAATAGATGGAAATGTTCCCACCGGTTATTCTTTTCACTTTGATGCCAATCTAACTGCCAAATACTTTCGTAGGATTGCAGAGAGTAGAGGAGTTAAACGAATTGAAGGTAACGCAAAACGATTTATGCAAAAGAATAACGGAGATGTTTCTGCCGTTATTATGCAAAATGGTATGACTATCAAAGCTGATTTTCTATTTGATTGTACTGGTTTCAAACAAATGGTAATTGGTAAGTTATACAATACCGAGTGGAAAACCTACAAAGATAAACTTACAGTTAATTCAGCAACTGCATTCTTTCTTCCACAATCAACAACCGAACTCAAACCATATACAAGAGCAATAGCAATGAAGTATGGTTGGATGTGGCAAGTTCCTCTTCAACATAGATGGGGGTGTGGATACATCTTTGATGATAACTACATAAGCGAAGAGGATGCGAAGAAAGAAGTTGAAGAGATGTTGGGACATGATGTTAAGATAGTTAGAAATTTCAAATTCAATTGTGGTAGATACGAAAAGGTTTGGGTTAATAATTGTATTGCAGTAGGATTGAGTACAGGTTTTAACGAACCATTGGAGGCAACCGCATTATTAGTATCTATGGTTCAGTTAAGTGAGTTAGATAAAAATATATTGGATAGAAGTAGTGATACTGATATTGATAATTACAATAATAAAATATCAAGCTACAACGATGACATTGTAGATTTCTTACAATTTCATTATTTAACTACCAGAAAAGATACACCATTTTGGACTTCATATTGGCAATCAAATATGTCCGATTCATTAAAGCATGTATTGGAAAGTTATAATACTAATAATAAAATTGATTTGATTTACAATCCTAACTTATGTTTTAATAGAAGAAATTTTATTGAATGTGGTAGAGGACAGGGAGTATTTACTGATGAGTTTTTTATTAATCAATATGAATCATTTCCAAATAAGGAACTGATAGAGCAAATACATACCTACAATGAAAATAAGTTAAAAGAGTTTATGAGTAAATCAATTAACTATAAGAACTTTTTGACTATGATAAAAATAGCATACAATAAGGTCAAATTAAATTAGGATATATCAAATAATTTTATTATATTTGTAAGATGAGAATCACACACATTTCAGATACCCACAATAAACACAACCAGCTTACGCAAGATTTGCCGGGTGGGGATATCATTATACACAGCGGAGATATCTCTTCGTTAGGTAGGAAGAGTGAATGCCAACGATTTGTAAAATGGTTTGGAAATCTACCATACAAATACAAAATATTTGTTGCAGGAAATCACGACTTATCATTTGAATCTGAAATCCTATATCGTTCGAAAGCACAATACTTTGATGGTACAACCGATTGGGATTTACCAGCAGTTGAAGGTAAGCCGGAGTGGGTTACTGAATTGATTGGTAATCTACCTGATGGTGTTATCTATTTGGAGAATCAATCCGTTGATATTGAGGGAGTTAAGATTTGGGGTTCACCATATTCAGCACGCTTTGGTAGAGATTGGGCATTCAATGTAAGTAGAGGTGAGGATAGTAGAGAGATGTGGGGAACTATTCCACCGGATGCTAATATCATAGTTACGCACGGTCCTCTATTTGGTGTAGTAGATAGAACCAACAATAATATGAATGTTGGATGTGAGGATTTAAGAGAAACCATAATGAATTTGGAACCTGATTTCCACCTGTGTGGACACATTCACGAAGGATATGGTTATACACAATTTGGTAAAACACATTGTATAAATGGTTCTAACTTATCATTGGGATATAATTACATTAACAAACCAGTAACATTTGATTACAATTTTGAAACAAAAGAAATAGAGTTTATATGAAAAAGTTATTATTAATTGCAGCGGTATTATTATCAGTTTCATTATATGGACAGGATAGACGTAACCAAAAACTAATCTACACAATTGGTGGAGTGAGTGGGTTTACAACAAATTCTCAAAATCCTTCAATGATTTTTGGTGGGTGGGTTGATTTTGGAAAGGTGGGTTTTGAGTTTAAGCGTGGTATGACTTTGGGTGATGAAGATTTCACAAATCTTACCAGCACAAACACACATACAATTAGTAGCTCTTTTAGGAATGTGGGGATATTTGTTCCTCTATTTAATATATCACGTTATAGGGATGCAGTTATGTTTGTTTCTATGGGTGGACAATTTGCCGATGATATTACTACAAAAGGAAATACAAAATCTCATAATCCTTATGCCGGGTTTGGTATTGATTTTTCTTTTGGTCCTGATGATAAAGCAGTTGTTAGAGCAGAGTATCAGATTTCCAAAATATCTACAGTAGGTATGGGAATTGGATATAAATTTTAAAAAATATTTTAAGAAAAGCTTGTATAATTGAGATTTTTTACATATCTTTACTATGTAATAAAAATGAGATATATGGAAAATTTAATTGGTCAAATGGTTCATGTGGTAGTTTCCAAAGGTGGTAAATCTGCTACTAAATTCCTTAAAGTTTGTAAGGTTAAAGCTCGTTCAGTTCTATTCATTGAAGTAGATAAGGAAAATCGTAAGAATATCTTCCGTAAGGTTGCTAAAAAGGATATTATGCCGATTGGTTTGATTGGAGAATCTCCTGCGTTTTCTATTAAAGATGGTGTGTTGCCTGATAAGTGGGAATCTGAATGGGATAATATTGGTAATGTATCCCGAATGACTGCTGCTGGATTTGGCTGGACACCTAAACCAAATTATAGTAATCACTCAAAGGGGTGGGCTCCGAAATTACCTTCAACAACAAACTCATCTGCTGGGTTTCCAATGGTATAGTATGAAAGAGGGAGCAAAACAATTATTATACGATTTTTCGATGAGTTGTTTAATAATTACATTCGCTATTATAGCGTTCATCGAATATTTAGTTACTGAAACATTTAAAAAAGATAAGATATGAATTTAAGAGGAAAAGGATTTGCATTAGTATTGCATGGAGCAACGGCTGGTTTGGCAGCATTCTCAATTGTTACAAACCTATTATCAGGTAACTACGATGTTGCTTGGCAAGCAAACGCACTAATCTATGTTTGTTTATCAGCAACACATATGTTAGAAGTAGTTGGTTACGAAAATGCAATTGAATCGGCAAACGAAAAAGCAGTTAAAATGCTTGAGGATGCGTTACAGCAAAAGAAAGAATTTGATAAAAAACATTCAACTAAAACTGAAAAATAATATGGAAAGTAAATTAAACGTAAAGTACAGCGATTTTCAAACTGATTTATCATTTAATGAGTGGGCACAATACATTCAGGCATCTATTTTATGGGATGAGGCAACCAATGAAAGAAACAAACAATTCATTGAGAAGTACCGAAACTATAAGTTTGCAGAAGCATTCCCTGCACAACCACTATCTTTACAACCTGTATGTTAAAATTTATAGTTACGTTCGTAGTTTTCATAACTACACTATACTTACTGATTGGGTATGATAAAATACTCAATCGGTATGGTATGTTTCTTAAAAAGGAATATTGGACAGATTACAATACGATTGAGTTTTGTAGTTGGATGGCTAAGGCAATCATCATTGTGCCTGGCTTACTATTTGGTGTTGAGTTGTGGTATATGCATTTCCTAACTCTCGCCACATCATCTGCTTTGATTTGGGCAAGTATGCGAAAGAGTTTACCAACACTAATCCTATTCAATACAATATGGATTTGCATTTCTTTAACCGTCATAATCCGAAATTTGTTTCCATAAATTTGGAAATATAAAATAATTGTTGTATCTTTACTAAAATAAAATTATGGTTTTAATCATTATATTATCCTCTCTATCAGTATTATTAGCATTCACCTATTTGGTTATTGCCCATTATGTATTGGCAGTAGAAATAAGTGAAGATATAAAAAAGACACCACCGGATGTTAGATTATTCCCATTAGACCCAACTAGCAATTTATGATTAAAAGTTATTCAATATTATTTCACGGAGTTACCGATGGTACTACAAAGTTCCATTATTCGCTAAATAGTAATACCCCAAAGGATATTATTATGAAAGTGTATAATCAATATTTGGAATATACTGAATACGATAGTTCGTTTACATTACAACCCGGCGTTACATATTGGACATACATTCCTTCAAATCTAAAAAATAGGTATGTTGAGTTTAGAGATGCCCAATCATATGAGGTGGTTGGTATGTTTGGATTGGATGGCTTGATTGATTATAATGATATTCCACAAACACCCTATATAAAATCATTGGTATCCAATTTGCATATCAATGGTAAGAGGGATTTGCATTACATATTGAATGAAATATTCTACGAAAAGATATACAACAATGATTTTGTGTGTGTTGAAAAGGGAGATGTGGTAGTTGATATTGGATTCAATTGTGGTTTGTTTGCTATCGATGCATTAAAATATGAACCAAATGTTGTTTATGGGTACGAACCTAATAAGAAATTGGTAGATGATTTCAATAGATGGGATATCAAAAATGTTATAGTAAACAATTCCGCAGTTTCAAATGAGAGTGGAACTGCACCATTCTATGAGAATAAGTTTGCTGGTAAATCATCTATGTATTCGGATGTTAATTCAGATACAACATTAAGAACATATGATGTTTCTGTATTATCTTTTAATGAAATATTCCAAAATATTACTATTGATTACCTTAAAATAGATTGTGAGGGTGGTGAGTATGCTATCTTTGAATCTATGAGTAATGAGTATCTATCTAACAACATTCGTAAAATAGCATTGGAGTTTCATCACAACATAAACGATGAAAAAGTAAAAAACTTGATATATAAGATAGAGGGATGTGGTTTCCAAACTAAACTATTATACAAAGAAGGAGACACAACCGGTATGTTGTACGCAAAAAAGTAAAATTATGAAAAAATTATTAAGCATGGTGTTAGTGTTACTATCTATGGTAGCATTGGCACAAAAACCAAAGTATATTGTTGTTAAAAATTATAGAGAAGGTAAGGTAACTGCTCAAAAGAAAGTAGAATTACCAACACAAACAAAAGTTATTTATAAGTACATAACTGTTGTAAAGACCAAAAAGGTTGAAGTACCTGTCCCAAAGATAGAATACAAAATCGTAGAGGTTGCAGGAAAACCAACGGCATTAGATACGGTATCAATCCTACAAGCATATTATCCAAAGAATGCATTCAAAGATGTATTGGTGTTGCCGGAAGGACAGGGTAGAGTTACTATTGTAGATACTATTTCACATAATCGTTTGGCAAGTAGAAAATGGGTAGCAGATGTTACACCAAAAGTAATTAAAGAAACAGTAGAAGTTCCAGCACCGGCAATTAGAGAATACTTTTTAGGACCAGAATTCAGTACAAATTTTCGTTCAATCAACAATTGGTATAGTGTAAACCTATTAGTTAAGAACAAATCAAACCACATTATTAAATTAGGTGGTGGGGTAAATATGAGAGATGGTATAGATGGTCCACAACCTTGGATGGCAGCTGGATTCTATTTTAAGATTAAGTAAAACAATTAAATAAGTTATATATGAAGTGTATCAAAAGTAAAGACGGAGAAATCCGTAGAGTATCGGATTCAGATGCCGATAACAAAGTGTTAATACATGGATGGGTATTCGTCCCAAAATCAGAATGGAAAGCTCTTCGTAAACCAGTTCAAAAGCAGGAAGTAACTGCGGGTGGAGAAGAACTGTCTATTGAGGAAAAAAGATTAAAACGTAAAAAACAAAGTAAATAATTATGGCAGAGGAGAACTTTCAATTGGCTAAACCTTTAGGGGATAGAGTATTAATTGAATTAAAAGTAGAAGAAAAGACGGCAAGTGGTATTATCCTAACCGATTCAGCTCAAACGCTGGATGGTAAGATTGGTACAGTAGTTGCAGTAGGTAACGGAGTTTACACAAACAACGGAGCAAAAATCCCTATGGAAGTTAAGGTAGGTGATAAGGTTATGATGCCACAAGGTGGTATGAGTGCACAAAAGGTAACATTGGAAGATAAGGATTACTATTTGTGTAGAGAAATGGATTTGTTAATGGTAATACGATGACAGAAGCACATAGAGTAGAACTTATTGAGTTATACCCTGAAATGTTCAGTTGGAGTTATAGAGCAGAAGAGAAAACTAAATACGAGCAATTCTACAATAAGTGTTTGAGTTGGGTACATAAGAGGTTTAGATTCACTCGTAAGATTAACTACATTAAGCAGGTAAATCCATACAATTTTGGATTTGGGGTAGGAGATGGTTGGTATGGGATTCTTAAAGAACTAATCATCGGTATTAAAGCAGGAGATGCGAAAGAAAAAAATGGTTGGATTACAAAGGTGACCCAATGTAAAGAAAAGTTTGGAGGTTTGAGATTTTATGTTACAGGCACATCCAAAAAGAATTGGGATTTAATCCGTAACGCAGAAGATAAATCATTGGCAGTTTGCGAAGATACTGGTTCTGAAGTTGAAGTTGGAACATGGAACGATGGGTGGGTTAGAACTGTGTGTAGAAAAAGAGCATTTGAAATGTTTGCGTTAGGAAAATACGGAAACAAAACATTTGAGCAGTTGTGGACACCAAAAGAAAAGCAAGTAACCATTAGAACTAAAAAGAAAAATGGACAGAAGAGCTAAAATTGCAGAAATAAACCCTGATGCAGTATTGTGGGATGGGTTAGATGATTGTATTATTGGTATCACTCAAGACAATGTAGCAGTTTATGATATCCACAAAATGGAGTTGGAAATTATGAAATTGCAGGATTGTACATTTGAGGAAGCAGTTGAGTGGGTAGATTTTAATATCCTAACTGCATATGTAGGAGATGGAACACCAGAACATATTTGGGTAATGCCGGAAGATGAAGAATAACGAAGACGAAATTGGTGGATTTTTATTAGGGCTGATGTTCTTCACATCGGTTGTGTTGGCTATCATTAAGGTGGAATGGTATTTGGACTTCAGTTGGTGGTGGGTATTTGTTCCAATTTTTATACCTGCTCTTGCAATGTTTATGGCAGTTATATATGTTGAAGTAGAGATTAAGTTGTCAGATATGGCAAAGAAACAAGTTGAAAAAGAAGAAAAACTAAAAAAACAAAAATGAAAAAGGTTATGTTATTTACTATGTTGGTAATTGGATTACCTACATTTGCTAGAGAAAAGTATCGTATTGAAGTACGAAAAATCGAAGGAGTTGTAAAGTATATGCCACAAGCAAAAAGAGATGTGCGTGATTTTATTGTTAAACATTGGGTGGATATTTCAAACCAACCATTAAGTACACAAACCGAAGCGGAGAAGTTTATTATTGAGGAAAAGGAGGCGGAAAAACTACTCGTTCAAAATAATAAATCTACATATATTTATATAAAATAATATATGTTAAACCAAATACCACCATGCTTCTCGAACGAAATGAAAATCGCCAAAATTTCAAATTAGAAATTACCAAATTCTTTATGGATTGGGATTTCTCAAAAGGTCCAATGTATCCATTCCACAAAAGGGATATGGCAGATATCATAGCTGCAATAAAACAAAAGATTAAAGAGTTTACGCCACATTTACAATATGTTGATTATCATACATTTGGTGAAACTATTATCTTTGGATTTAGTTGGGAAGGTGAAGGAGTTTCGGTTGAGGTAAATATCAATCCAGTTAGTGAGGAGAACAAAGATAAATTCAGAGCATTGTTCAGATGGAGATAGTTAAGAAACTTATTGATTACTTATATATCACAGCTATAACATTAGTAGTTGTTGGGTTAGTTGTAATTTGGGCATTTGTGTAATGAAATGCGATATACACATATGGAATACTACCGAAGATAATTCTACCTGTTGGAAGTGTAATGAGTTAAAATACAAAGATAGATTAAAAGAAAAACCAAAGAAAAAAAATGATAAAGATTATAGATTACTTTCTAAATGATGAGGAATGTGATGCTTTAATTGAATTAGCCAAGCCACAATTACATGATGCAACTGTATTGGGTACTCCCATAGATGGTTATAGAACTGCTCAAAATACTTTTTTTCATTTTTCTAATGAAATTATTGATAAAATAAAAGATTTAATTGCATTTGAAAGTGGAATACCTGTTGAGAATCAGGAAAAAATGACTATAATTAAATATGAAAGAGGTGGTGAGTATAAATCGCATCACGATTTTTTTCATCCAGGTGAGGGGTATTATGATACGGAGGTTAGTAGAGGTGGACAACGAACTCAAACTTTTCTTTTTTATCTAAATGATGATTATCACGGAGGTCAAACCGATTTCCCAACAAAAAAAATAATGGTAACTCCCAAAAAAGGTAGAGTTTTGGCTTGGAAAAATCTTAAAGATGATGGAAGTCCTGATTATGAATCATTACACGCTGGATTGCCTGTGTTGGCTGGTACAAAATGGATTGCAGTAGTTTGGATTAGAGAGAACAAGTTTGTATAATATGAATGTACACAACATACTTACAGCAGATGAGTGTAAAGATTTAGCCTTTGAAATATTAGATGCTTCTATCGATGGTAGAATACAAAAAGAAACCGATGATAGATATTATAAAAATTCATACGGAACACAACTACCATCACATTGGAAATTATTTGATAGATTTACAAATGATGTTTCAGAATTGGTTGGTAGGAAACTAAAACCAGCAAATCCATATTGTAGAATATATAATCACGAATCTACATTAAATCAGCATGTAGACCGAATGGGATTGGATTGGACATTATCAATATGTGTATTTGATAATACTGATACAATTTGGCCATTACAAGTAGAAACCGAAGATGATACCTATGGTTATATAATTAGGGTTGGGGATGGTGCTATTGTGAATGGAAGAAAATATCAACATTGGAGAGAACCGCTAAATTGTGGATATGGTAAAATGGCAATCTATATATTCCTACATTGGACCGAAGTAGATGAATAAAATAAAAATCCAATAGACATTTGTTTTATTGGATTTTTTTTCGTATATTTGTAATATGTTATCAATCAAAGAATATATCACCGAGGGTATTACTATCGAACGAACCGATAAAGGTTATAGGGTATTCACACCTAACACCGCATATTTCCATATCAAAGAGTTGGATGAACTAACACCAGAAAGATTTGAGAAAGAATTAGATTTGGAAGATACCCAACGCAGATTGGAGGCAGAATTATTTGGTGAATACTTTAAGGATTTATTTGAATGAAAAAACCCGATAACGTAGCTGAAAACGCAGCACTATTACCTTATGGTACTAATGTTGGGGCGCCTGTAATTAAGATTGAGGATGTATCTTTGTGGAAGAGCAGAGGTGTGGTTAGTGTGAATAATCAGTTAGCTACCAAATTCAATGAGTTGAAGGAAGAGTATGAGAAACTGATAGATGAGTTGAGATGGAATGATTTAGTATATAAAGCAGATTTTGCATTTGAGCCTGTGATTGGACAAACCTATCACTTATATGCAAATCGAAAAGAGAGGTTGTTTCTATCACTAATAGGTCCAACGGAATGGAATATGAAGCACATAGGTTCATTCAAATTGAATAGTGAACAAAAATGGATAAAGATATGAGTTTGTACAAAAATTACACAACAAGACTGACATTTGAGCAATATGATACTAAGGTTACATTAGAGAAACCTAATTCAGATACTACAATAGATGAGGTGCTAGAACTATTCAAAGGTGCGGCATTGGCAATGGGATATACTGAAAGACAATGGAATCGTGCAATATTTGAATATTGCGAAGAGAATACCGATAGTGATGTAATGAATGGAATCACCGATGAGATGTTGGATGAGGCATTTGCACAACACAACGCACACGAAGAGGGGTTTGATGTTGAGTTTGATAACAAATATAAATCAGAAGAGTAATGGAGTTTAAGTTGAATGAAGTTGAGAATAAAAGAGCTGAGGAATTTGAAAACGCTTTAGTACAAATCTATGGTGAGACTGGTGTAATTAAGTACATATTCACACCTGCAACTGGATTGGGTTATGGGGTTGAGATTCATTCAGAAAAAGCAAACATTACAAAGGATATAACTGATTACGAAAGCTGGTAAGATATGGAGATAATTTTATTAATAATCATTGGGGTATTTTTGATGTATCGAATGATGAGAGTTGAGGATAGGATGAATAAGTTAGAGCATGATATGTTCAGATTTAAGCAAGATATGTTGTGGACTGAAGAGTTGGAGAAGCAATATTGGGCAGAGCAACCACCAGAACCATTTGCAACACCTGAAGAGGTGGAGAAATATAATATCGATGGTAAGAAATAGTACAAAAATATTAGCCACAATAGCAACTATGTTATTTTGGTTACTATGTTATAGTTGTAGTGCCCAAACGGCAGATACTACATTGAATAAGTTCATTTGGCATTGGGTGGGTAAACCATACCGATTGGGTGGACAAACTGAAAGAGGTATTGATTGTAGTAATTTCAATGCCAGACTGTATAAGGAGATATTCCAAACCAATATCCCAAACGTATGTTACAAACAATGGAATGTAACGGAGAGGGTAAAAAAAGATAGTTTAAGAGTGGGTGATTTACTATTCTTTACTAGCAGAGAATCCCCATCCGGTTGGCATTGTGGGACATACATAGGTAATAATTTATTTGTTCACGCAGCAAATAGGGCAGAAGGAGTTAAAATTAGTACATTAGAAGAACCAAAATATAAAAGACGGTATAAAGGAGCCGGTAGAAAGAGATGAAAGTAAACTACGCAGTTGTATTCGCCGATGTGGTGAACGGAAATGAGATGAAAATTAAGCACATTTGTGTGTACGAAAATGAACCGGACCAAAGTGATATCGATTTGTTAGCATCGGAGTTAGCAGTTGAGGAAGAGTTTGGTATGGTGGGTGATATGGATTATAAAATCTATAAGTTTGATAGAAGTATCGAAGAACACAATGAGTTTATGAGTGTTGAGTTGGAATTACCAGAAGAAATTGATGGTACTGAAGGATTATGATTAGAACAAAGGAAGTTACAAGAGCACAAAAGGAATTTCTACCAAAATTGTATGCTTGGCTAGTTGCTGGTTACGATAACTACGATACATTCGATGGTATGAATACAGATGTTGCTTACTATAAAGCAATGGTGGAAAAGATAAGTGTAATTGGAGAATATACTGAAGATGAGGCAGATGACCTTACTAAATTGACACAAATATATAAAAAAGAAAAAAAAATAGTATGAATCGGAATGTAGAAAATTGGTTAAGAGCCGCCATATTTGTAATTGGTGGTATAGGTGGATTTGGCATTGCAATATGGGGATTGATAGAATTTCACAAATCCTCACCCGAATACTTTAATTATACGGCAGTTGGTTTGTTTGTGTTGGTATTTCTATTTGCCATAATCAAATTCATCAAAGACGGGTTGGATGATAAGGATGCATCGGATAAATATTGGGAAGAGACATATCCATCGTATTCCAAAGCCAAAAATAAGAAGGAAACACACAAAGAGTTTATGGAGAGGTTGGATGATGCTTGGGAAAGAGACTTTGGTAAAAAAGAATAAGATGATAAAATGGTTTAAGAGTAGATGGAGTATGAAGCAATTGGACAGGAGCTTCTATGATAGTATAGGTGGAGATGTTGTCCACTATTGGGTAGATTGTTATGGTGTGGAATGGATGGCTGTATCAAAGTGGGGATTTAGAGTAGAAACAAAATAAAGTTATGAAAGCAAATGAGATATTGGGTATAGTAATCCCCTCAATAATATTACTACCTATGATGGTTATGGTTTCCGCAATATTCGTAAAGAAAATGTGGATAGTTTTTAAGAGTATAAAATAATAATAGAGATATGAGTAGAAATGGTTTATTAGCAGCCCTATATACATTGGGCATTACTTTAGCCGGAGCCGGAGTGTTTTGGTTGGTAATAGTATTGATTAAATACTATCCAGAATTGAGTGGGTATTTCTTTACATTTTGTATGGCATCTATCATTTTTTTGATATTTGTTCATCCACTATGGGAAAAAATTAAAAATGATTTAGATAATGGAAACGGAAGATAACGAATTGGAGTTGGCAGCTCGAGTAGCCCGAAGAATAAATAATGGTGGATATGGGTTGGGATATATCTTTGATGCTATAAGAAGTCAACCCGTCGATGCTACAACGGAAACCCCAGCAATAACACCGTTATTAGTATTAGAGAACCCCGAAAAACTAGCCAAATTTCAGAGGTCAAATATGGTATTATTTAATATACCACCCGCTGAGGACCAATCAGATTATTCTTGGAGAGCTGAAGATGTATTTGGAAGTAAGGGAGTTTTGAAAATCCATAGAGAGATAACAGAGGATATACACACTGGTAAAAAGCAGGTTAAATTCAGATGGGATGGGCAAGATGGTGGATGGGATTGGATAGATGTAGATAGAGTGAAAGACCCACAATTTGTATTGGATTACATAGAATCTTGCCTAAACGGAAAGTATTCATTACCTTTTTAAAATGAAAAATATGACAGGAGTAGAGATAATAATGTTGTTACTGATATCCATAAATGCGTTGGTAATCGCTGTGGAGTTGGTGAGCTGGACAAAGTATATGAATGGTTTGGATAAGGAAACTAAAGCAAATCAATACCTAAAATCAGAGCAATTCCAAAAGGATAAGGCAGATAGATTAGAGGAAACCTATAAGATGATAAATCGGATTAGGGAAACAAAGGATGAACAATTGCTATGTAAAACGGCAAAGGGAAAGAAATCAAAGCCAACACCAAAGGGCAGAAATATGATAGATAAATTATGAAAAGATACCATTTACAAGTAATTACGGGGGGTGGTTCAGTCGGTGTAGCTTATGAGGTAGAAGCCGATGGATTTGATTACAATAACGGATGTTATGTATTCAAAATTGAACAAAAGAGCACTTATATGAAAACCATTGTTGCATCGTACCCAATCAACCGAACCATAATCAAACAAATCGAAGAGATTTAGCATGAGAATCAATATCGAAAACCCAATAGCATTAGAGGATTATTCCAATACACAACCCCTAAAGGAGCAGACATTGAAATCGGTAGTGAGTGGTGATGAAACGTATGCTTATCTATTATATAGTAGGGGAAAGTTTAGGGGAAATGTTTGGATAGATAAAATGGTGCACGATAATCCGTATGGTATTTCAACGGTTAGTATTGCGGCTGATAAATCCGTAAGAATCGGTATGAAATTGGAGGGCTGGAGTAGTAGTGTTTTTCATTTTATTCCATACAATACGATAGGTAGTGTATCATATGTATATTCTCAAATTGTTCAGATGTACCAAAAATATAGAGGAATGACACCAGTTTAATGATATGAGTTTAATGGATGCTTGGAAGAAATGGGAGATGGAAATGGAGAAGCGGAGAATAGAGGCTTACTATGAAACCCAACAAAAAATTTTAGAGTTACACAAATCAATGTGGGATACAAATGATAAAAATAATTCAGATATGCTGACAATACAAAATATAGGTAAGATAATAGGTAAGACTATTCCTATGAATTTTCCATTGAGATTAGCAAGAATACAGGATGTGTATGGGACAGTTGATACCTATGCGTTTAAGGTAAAGATAGAGACACCTAATGATACGAAACATTATACTTTGAAATTGAATAGGGAGAAAATACCCTACCCACAACCATTACATACCGGATGGGAACTATACTATGAAAAGAGACCAAACCAATCGGTAGTAGAAGTATTGGATAAGGAAGATTTGAAAGATATGGGAGCGGTTATACGAAAAATATCTAATTTAATGGATAGGGTATTAAATCCATAGTAATATGTTTAAGAAACTAACGATAGAGAATCCATACGAACTGGTAGAAACCTTTAAGAAACACTATACGGAGTGGGAGATAGATTATGCAGCAGAGAGTAGTACTGAATACGCATTTTACCTAAAGAACCCAAATTACCATACCCCATTCATAATAGTATCAATGCTAAAGGAATCAACACCGATGTATAATCCATACACATTTTCACCGGAACACCACGTGAAAGTTATACTAACCCCAAAATTCAATCCACCGGCAACGGCGAGAAAACCGCCGGTTACTAAAAATATGAGATTGTTTGAGTTCAAAAATGTGAAATTGGTATTAAAAATGTTATTAGACGCAGTATCTGAAATACAATAATATGGATAAGATTAAGATAGAAAACCCAAACAAACTAATTGATTATGCTAAAAACAATACCATTTGGACTGTAAAAGTAAGAACGGAGACGGATGAGGCATATACATTTGGATTGCAGTTTGATTCTACTAAAGTGTGGGACCAATACCAAATCCATATCCTAAAGAAACCAAACTCGATAACGGATATGTATGATGATAGTAAACTGCACTATTATGTGGATATGGTATGTAAAGATATGGCTGGAATAAAAAAGGAAATCACTAACACAATACCATTTGATGATTTTAAGAATGTAAAAAGTGCATTTGAGCATATGCTGGATGGAGTCTATACAATGGAAGCAAGAATAAAATAATGAAGAGATTAAAGATAACACTATTCCAACAAAAGGATAACGGAGAGACACAAATCCTACATACGCAGTGGGGAGATGAGGTAGAGAGTGAGAGAAAGAAAAAGCTGTGGGATGCGATAATGAGTTTGATAAGAGAACACAATATGAAAGTGGATGAGGAAGAGGATGCGCTAAAAGAACTGCGAAAGAAACGGAGATAAAGCTGAACCGAATCCATACGAAGCCGGACACATCTAATAAAATAAATTCAGCTAAAAATACTAGTAATAGTAATAAGACAGTAAGTAGTATAGATAGTATAGTAGATAGAACACTAACCTACCTAACGGAATAACTAAAAGAACTAAAACAAACTAATAATATGGAATACTTTTTATATGGGATATTAGCAGGAATAGGGATAACATTCATAACCCTAATCATCATATCCCATTACCTATTTTCACCGGAGAAACCAAAGGATACTGAATGGGAACCCTGATAAAGAATTTAAAAAAGATAGGGAGCATAGTAACGGAATTACTCAAAAAGTACTGGTGGTTAGTACTCCTCCTATACACCATTAAGGGGATAGCGGCCCTGCTCTTTATTCACTTCATACTTAACGCCTAACGAAGCAATTATTACACATTAATAATTATCTACGTTTTTTATTCAAAATCGCTCACATTCAAAGTATCGAAGAATTATGATATCTATTGTGGTTAAAAATCGTATCCATATCAAGCCCATACGGAGCACTTTTCAAAATCCCTAAAATGATAGGTTACTAATAGAGGGAATAGACCAGCAGTGTGTATAACAATTAGCTTGGGGCTACTGCGTACACCCTTTGGGAGCAAAATTTTTTCTGGATACCCCATTCACACACTAATTTTGGATACGTTTTTTATTCAAGCTGCCTGTTTTGGATACGTTTTTTATTCAAAATGTTGGATACGAAATTTATTCAAGCGTTCACAAATGGATACGTTTTTTATTCCCCAATAGCTGAGAAATCCCCAATAAAGTATAAGCTGTGCGCAATTTACATATGTGAATAGCTCGGTTACAATTGTATTTTTTTAAGAGAGCTGCACAAAATCCCTAGGGGCTGACAGAAAAATCGTTGTACTTTTCTAATATTTGGGTGCAATCTTAGTTTTGTGCCATTAAATTCTGTTATATAATTTACATTATGTTAAGTAGAGTGCGCTCATCTTAGAAAAGTACAACGCTTACTGCTTATCGGGTGCAGATTGTGCTGTGAAAAATACAAAAAATAAATCGAAAAAAGCTTGACAATGTGGATATTTTTTCGTATTTTTATAGGGTGGTAGGGCGGGAGCAGAGCCGCCACCCAAATAAAGCCTGAAAAATAATTGGACGGATGTTTGGATATATCAGGAAGTTTTCGTATCTTTGTATTGATGGAAAAAACAAGGCAGATGCATTTGGTGGCACAACTATACACTAATGAGAAGACGGGGCAATACTATGTTGTTACCACTCCGCATTCAGATGACCCAACCTCCATTCGGAAATATTATCTACCAATCGGGCCCAAACTAATTTATCCTAAGAGATGGGGAAAGAAGGCGGGAGCTTTAGAACTTTTGAAAGCTAAGATTGAAGACCAGAAGAGAATACTACATAATGCAAATAAAGAATTAGCCAAGCTTCAGGCTTGTGAAGTAGAAACTCTAAAATGGAAGGATGATTAAATACACAAAGGAATCAATGTTACTTATAGCTGAATCAATGGGGATGGATGAGGAGTTATTATCCTATGCCCGGCAGATACAATCCGTCTTATCAGTCGATGGGGATGTGTGCACCTATGAGGATGCTATTGAAATGGCGTTCGAAGAGTTGATACGGCCCAACTTAGCCTGACAAATCGTCATATAAATCCTGAAAAATCGTCATACTTTTTATTTGGAAATCTCATTGCTTTCTATTACCTTTACTAAGTAATGAGAGAGAAACTGATTTTGTTGATTTTGTTCCTAATGGCTACGGGCCACCCCTGCCGATTGAGAGTGATGGCAATCTCTGTTAGACACCTCCCCAAAGTTGAGATAAGTTTTAAACCCCGATAATATGTTGAATCCCCTATTAACTGACGAACGCTACGATGAGATGATTGTTGAAGCTATGATGTACCAACCTATGTGTGATGAGTTGAAGATTGGAGTTCGGAGAGCTAAGAACATAGATAATCAGATTTACGAATTGCTTGGACAATTAGAAGAAATTTATTCAGTTGAACTTTAAACCCCCTTTATTATGATTTATACCGATAGTAAGATTATTGATTTAGTTAAAGTGTTTGGTCAGGAAACATCAGAGAACTTCTCCCCTACTAATCGTGCGAAGCTGGTGGGTATTAATGAGTACGCTGGTGTGTGTACTATGGAGGTTGTTCCTTCTCCTTATCCAGCTCATTCATTCGCTGCCTCTAATAACCATAGGGCTGGTGAGAGATATGAGAGACCTATTGAGTATGTGTGGAACGCTTTCTTTTTCTAAAAATAATTAAGAAAAAGCTTGGATATATCAGGACTTTTACTTACCTTTACTATGTAGTGAGGGTGATAGTTCCCTCCCCATTTAAACCCCTTTGTTATGTATATTCCTAATTTGTCTTCTATGAGTGTTGTTGAGTATGTTGAGTTCTTAATCACTCGTGCGATGCACGTGAGAGTTTCTCCATTTGATTTGAATATGGAGTATTGCTTCGAGTGTGGGTTGATTAGTGATGAGATGTATGAGAAGGCGAAGTGGGAGATGAATGCCAGACGTAACGATTCGTTCTGGTTAGAGAGGGGTGAGGTAGTTAGATAATTGAACATAGTATTTGGAGTTAAACCCCTTTGGTACTGCTGGAGGGGTTTGTTGTATGCGGAGGCCCCGGTAGCTACCGCTAAATAAATAATGAAAAAAAAGTGAAAATATTTTGGTAAAAGCTTGTGTACGTCAATGCTTTTACTTACCTTTACTATGTGAGAGAGAGATAGTTCTCCTCCTTAACCCAAACCCCCCTTATTATGGCTTCTTCTAAAAACACTACGAAATTTAAATTGATGGGTATCACTTTTGAATTACCCGCTAATTGTTTACGAACTACCAACTATTGGGGAGAACCCCTTGCTAACCCTACTATCTCTATCGGGCGTAAAGAAGTTCCTCTGATGTTCAAACAGTGGATGAAAGTTAAATACCCTAATATGTTAGTGTGGGGTAAATCGGAAACCTTCGCTAATGGTTGTTCTTCAGACTTGTACGCTTGTTACCCTAATGGTGATGAGATTCCCTATGGTACTGAAGAGTATAGAGAAATCTCTTCCTTCTGTAATATGTTCAAAGGTGGACATTACGATGGGATGCATGATATGTACGAATACGCTGAGCCTGGTAAAACCGATAATGGTACTGTGATAGAGTTCGGTTCTAAGTATGTTTCCTTTAATGGTAAAGCCCCTTATGGTACTTGGCCCGAAGCCAAACGCTCTCTAAAGGGTATGTTGGCTGGTGAGTATGTGTGGGGTGTGTTATCCTTAGAGAAGGCCATCGAAAAATTAAAAGGTTACTCTTACACCGAAGCTACCATCGCCAAAGCGGTGGCTAGCTTGTAATCGGACACTAATAAAAATAAATTCACTTAAACCCCCTATATATGAGATACCCCAATGGTTACTTACCCAAAATCGAATACCATACTAAACGAATAAACGAATTGGCATTCTCCCTTCAGTACGGTCACCCCAAATACATAGGGGGACTAACCACCCGATTGGCTAACCACATAAAACGGCTGGAATACTTCATCTCCCGCCATTGTGAGGTGAGCGGAGGCGTTGTGGGTGTAGTGTAGTTTCGGGCGGAGGCGCTTGTTCCATACCCCCCTCGGGTGGCAGGGACTGGTTTCTTGTAAAAGGTCCAGTTCGCACGAGGGGTGACCCACGCCTAACCCCTTCACGTATCGGGAGCAATTTTTTTGCTGGGAAACAACTTTTTTTGAGACAGAGCAAATACTCGGATTTCCCCAAAGGGAGGGTTTTTTAGATAGTACCTATCAGTATTATACCCATAGGTACAAAAATAAATTTACCTAAATGTTTGGAATTCTCATTTATTTTACTTACCTTTAATATGTGGTTGTGAGACAACAAACCTTCCCTCCTCCACTCTATGATATGAAAACCCCCAAAATCACAAAGAAAGAATTGATGGCAATCGCACCCACTATTAACGCAGTGGAGTTTGAAGCATTATGTGAAAAGAACCGAATCCATACCAGTTGGTTAGATGTGAGTGTAGAGAATTATAATAGAGAGTATTACAATGTAGAGGTAGTAGAGTATGGTTTAGAGTTTATCTATTACAATGGTGTGTTGGAAGAGATTATTGAACTATAAGATATAAAGATATGAGACCAGAGAATATGGGTTACTTACCTAAGATTGAGTATTGGACTTTGAAGTTAATGGAAGCAGTTAAGATGAAGGATATCTATGAGATTGATTCCATACATAGGAAGCTGGATTACTTCATTCAGAAACAATGGGATTTAAATGTTAAAATTAAACAATAAGAGATATGAAAGATAACTTAAAAGGTGGGATGTTACTCCCCAAAGGAATGGCTCATCCAAAGATTGAAACATTCGATGATGTAAAGAGATTCCTAAAGAAGTTGGTGTTAAGGGAAGGTGAGGTTATTAAAATCTATGGGTTTGGTGAGGAGGTTGTGTTGGATAATGATTCGTTGGTTAGGATGAGATTTGAAGGATTTATTTAATGGATATGGAAAAGAAAAAAGAAAATGGGAGTGCTTGGTTGATACTCCCCTTATTAGCTATCTCTATATATGATGATAGGGAAGAGATTATGTTAGGATGGTTAAATTGGACTTGGACGTTTGTAATTAATTAGAAGATGAGATACAAAGGATGGTTTGAGGATGTTAAGGATTTCCTATTGGGATTGGCACTATACATAGGAGGTGTATGGGTGTTAGTTAAGTTTAGTTATTATTTGTTAGAAAAAATGAGTTATTGGATAAAATGAAAGCACCTATAAACTTTAGTAAGAGATTGCACGGATACTCTTTAGATGTAGATGGGGAAGAGTATATCCTAACTACAATAGAGAGTATGGATTCTTCTCTATGGATAATTCCTATGAGGAATACGCCCGGTGCGATTATGCTCCTATTCAATTGGAAGAGGGAGCAATACGATATAGTGCCCATTAGCCGTTTGAGTGGAAAGCCGGATTATCCCAACTCAAAGCAGGATTTGGGTTTCACTCCCCTAAAGTTCAAAACATTCGATTCGTTCATAAAGTGTACTAAGGGTTTAATCAAAGACCATAAACACCTATTTGATTAAGATATGAAAGCACCCATTAATTTTGTAGAGAGGGTAAAGGGATTCCGATTAGCTTCAGGGTTCTATAACTATCATTTGGATGCACACCGTCATAGGGATAACATAGTATGGATATATCCTCAATCAGAATCTCCTAATGTGATTATGTTGGAGTTCGATTGGGAGGAGAACAAATATAAGATATGTGTAGCACGGAGTGGGGATGGTACGAACTTCCATACCACAAACGAAGGGAACTCCTTTAATCCTCAATACTTCCGTACCTTTGATTTGTTCATCGAATGGTTGCGGTTGAAGGTTGCTGATTGGTGGGATTATTTTGGATATTAATTTGGAAATGTGAAATTTTTTACTTACCTTTGGGATATAAACATCACCCCCTATGCTAACAATACATAACTTAAATAAATTAGTGAACCAAAAGGTAGGTTCGGAATGGGTGGTATCTTCGGTTTACGAAAAGGTATCCGCATATTCCATAACCCTACGAAGCGAAAGGTTTCCATACCAACGGATAATAGAGTTGAGTAGGATAGGTGATTTACAATCCAATGACAACTACGAGTACTTCTTTATCAATGAGCAGGGAAGAAAGACTCATACCTCTTTGAGATTAGAGCAGATTGGGAATATGAATAATATATTAGGAGCGTTAAATTGGTTTACTATATAAGATATGCTAACAATTAAGAATTTTTATAAACTATGTGGTAAACCCATTGGAAGAGATGGGTGGGAAGTTGCTTTTTGTTCCG
>Ga0222712_10000392_pt1 | contig 59289 bp, 53 predicted proteins | sample C33_657DmetaG_FD_165043 | JGI IMG/M metagenome (GOLD analysis project Ga0222712, IMG submission 165043) | Estuarine water microbial communities from San Francisco Bay, California, United States - C33_657D | ecosystem: Environmental > Aquatic > Marine > Unclassified | place: USA: California... | reverse complement strand
TTGCGCGCTCCAAGATCAGGATAAATATTATAATCGTTTTTTGTGGGTACTGCCCAATGGTCATCTGCATAGCTATGATAAAAAACATTTGTTTGCTTATGCGGGCGAAGACAAAGCGTATACGCCTGGCGATAAACGCGTTATTGTTTCTTTGGGTGGCTGGCGATTTTTAGTGCAGATTTGTTACGATTTACGTTTCCCAGTATGGGCAAGAAATAAACAAGAAGAATATGATGCTATAATTTATGTAGCTAATTGGCCCGCTAAAAGAGATCACGCATGGCGCACTTTATTGCAAGCTCGAGCTATAGAAAATCAATGTTATGTTTTGGCCGTGAATAGAATAGGTAGCGATCAAAACGATTTGCAGTATATGGGACATAGTGGTGTTATAGATCCACAAGGAAATTGGGCGACTCCCCTTAGTAATCAAGAAGTAGGTATTACCTTTGCATTGGAAGCATCGGAACTGAATGCCGTAAGACAACAATTGCCATTCTTAAAAGATGCCGATGATTTTCTATTATTATAATGAAGGATAGATTTACTACTAAGATTGATACTTCCATTGCATCGGCTGTTGATTACTTAACACAAGATGAAGTGGTAGCTATTCCCACAGAAACGGTTTATGGCTTAGCAGCTAATGCTTTGTCTGAAAAAGCAGTATTGAAAATATTTGAAGCTAAAAATCGTCCGCATTTCAATCCTTTAATTGTGCATATTAAAGATTGGAAGGAAGCCGAAAAATATAGTTCTTTCATTCATCCTTATATTCAGCAATTGGCTTTAGCCTTTTGTCCTGGTCCACTCACCTTTTTAGTGCCCAAAAAAGACTGTATTCCTGATTTGGTTACCGCAGGTAGTCCATACGTAGCATTAAGAGTGCCCAATCATAATTTAAGCTTGTCTTTATTGCAAGCGGTATCTTTTCCTTTAGCAGCGCCCAGTGCCAATCCTTTTGGATATGTAAGTCCGGTAAGTGCAGCCCATGTATGGCAAGGCTTAGATGGAAAAATTCCTTACATTTTAGATGGTGGAGACTGTACAATTGGTTTAGAAAGTACTATAATCGGTGTAGAAGAGGATGCCCTTGTGGTGTATCGAGTAGGTGGTATAAGTATAGAAGCCATCGAAACTTGTATTGGAACTAAAGTAGTATTAAAAACACATCAAGATCAAGCTCCCCATACTGCTGGACAGTTAAAAAGTCATTATGCAACCCATACCCCGCTTATAATGGGCAACCCTTTGGACTTATATACGGACTATGCAAATAAAAAAATTGGCATCATTGCTTTCCATAATACTTATGCTGAATTAGCCGTAGCAAAAGTATGGACACTTTCTCCCAGTAAGGATCTATCAGAAGCTGCTACTCATTTATTTAGAACATTGCGCAAAGCGGATACCTATGATTTAGATATTATAATTGCAGAACATTTTCCAGATCAGGATTTAGGTCGCGCTATCAATGATCGATTGCACAGGGCACAAGCTCTTTTTAAATAAACTTTATTCAAAAGGCGTCATATTTTTTAGGTAATTTTGCGCCACTAATCTTTCTACTATGTGGCATTCTTTAGCAGCCTTTATTTTAAAGCAACGATTTTCATTATTAGCGCTATTATTAGCCATTACGGTTTATATGGGCTTTGAAGCTAGCAAAGTAACCTTGAGTTATGATTTCACTAGCGCTATACCTACCAACAATCCTAAATATCAAGAGTATAAAAACTTCTTAAATAAGTTTGGTGAAGATGGCAATGTGATGGTAGTGGGTGTGCAGACAGATTCTTTTTTTAATCCATCTTTTTTCAGATCGTACAATACATTAGTGCGCTCATTAGAAAAAAGCGATGCAGTAGAAAATGTATTTAGTGTGCCTTCGGCTATTAATTTATATAAAGATACCATCAGCAATACCTTACAATCACTTCGTTTGGTAAGCAGCGATTCTGTTGAAGATGTGGCAAGTGTAGAAGCTACATTTTTAAATCTACCCTTCTATAAAGGCTTTTTATATAATCCTACTACGCATACGTATTTAATGGCTTTAACCTTAAATAAAGAACGTATCAATTCTAAAGAGCGCTCTGCAATTGTTGCAGGTATTACTCAACAAGTAGATGCTTTTTCAGCGCAACATCATATTGCAGTGCATTATTCGGGCTTACCTTATATCCGCACCATTACTGCAGATAGAGTACAAGATGAGATGCGTTTATTTTTGATTTTATCTTTAGTACTAACGGCTACTATCTTAATTGTATTTTTTAGATCGTTTGTAGCCGTAGCTATTTCCATGTTGGTAGTAGGTATTGGGGTAATCTGGAGTGTGGGTACTATCCATCTGTGCGGCTATCATATTTCCATTCTTACTGCTTTAATTCCACCATTAATAGTGGTAATTGGTATACCCAATTGTGTTTACTTCCTAAATAAATACCATACCTCTTTTCAAACTACAGGTAATAAAAATCAATCCTTATTGCAGATGGTAGATAAAATGGGTATTGTTACCTTATTTACCAACCTTACTGCTGCTATTGGCTTTGGTGTGTTTTTCTTTACAAAAAGTGCCATCTTAAAAGAGTTTGGTTTAGTAGCCGGACTTAATATTTTAGCTATCTTTTTTATATCGCTCATTATTATTCCAGTGCTCCTTAGTTTTGTAGCACCTCCTAATCCGAAGCATACGAATTATTTAGAAAGTCCACGTATGCAAAAAATGCTGGACATACTAACGGTATGGGTATTCCATCATAGAAAAATGATTTATGCAATTACTACGGCTTTATGTTTGGTAGCCGTTGCCGGTATTGTACAACTTAAAAATGTGGGTTATATCGTAGACGACTTACCCAAGAATGATCCTTTATACCTTGATTTAAAATTCTTTGAATCCAATTTTAAAGGAGTAATGCCTTTAGAAATTGTGGTAGATACCAAGCGTAAAAATGGAGCTCTATCGCTTGATATGATGCAAAAAATGGATGAGTTAGTAACAGAGTTACAACTGATGCCAGAAATAGGGCACGCCTTATGTATTACAGAAGGTATTAAGTTTGCTAAGCAAGCTTATTATGGTGGCGATAGTAGCAATTATGCTGTACCTAGCATGTTTGATGCGGCATTCTTACAACCATATTTAAAAACAAAAAATACCGATACGGCTAAAAATGCCAAAGCAAGTATTTTCCAAAAATTGGTGCAGTCTTTTGTTGATAGTAATAAACAACAAACGAGAATCAGTATAAGTATGGCGGATGTTGGTTCAGCTAGATTACCAATTTTATTAGATAGCATCAAACCGATTACCTACGCTATTTTTGATTCTACAAAATATCAATTAACCTTTACCGGAACTAGTGTTGTTTTCTTAGAGGGTACAACCTTTATCATCAATAGCTTGAGAGATAGTTTAATACTTTCTTTCATTATGATTTTTGCTTGTATGATTATGTTGTTTAGATCTTGGAGAATATTATTGATTTCCGTTACGGTAAATATTGTTCCTTTATTAATAACAGCAGGTATCATGGGTTGGTTAGGGATAGCGATAAAACCATCTACGGTATTAGTGTTTAGTGTGGCATTAGGTATAACCATTGATGTAACCATTCGCTTCTTGGTTAATTTCAAACAAGAATTAGCAACACACGATGAAGATATTGCCATGACGGTACGCCGCACCATTCAAGATACAGGATTGAGTATTATATATACTTCTTTGATTTTGATTGTTGGATTTGGTGTATTTGTATTATCACACTTTCAAGGCACGCAATCTTTAGGTTATCTTACTTCGCTTACCTTGTTTTTAGCTATGATAACCAACTTGACCTTGCAACCAGCCATGTTGTTATGGATGGAAAAAGTGTTGAAGAAAAAGCAAGCAAAGAAAGACTTTGTTTCAACAGGACTACACGAATAATACTTACAAATGAACGTGCTTGGAAGCTATGGCTTTGCCATAGAAAAGAGGCGCATGCATATTAAAATCATTCACATCGTCAGTAGTATAAAACTGTTGTGTGCCCTGCTTGCTGATTGCCATTTCCATAGCGCTATGTCTTTGTAAATAGGCTTCTAAACTATGGGCTACGATAGCACCTTGGCTTATTAATTGAATATTTTCTGGTAAATAAGATCGAATTTGTTTTTCAATTATCGGGTAATGCGTGCATCCTAATAATAGCGTATCAATTTCTTTATTCTGAGCCAATAAGCTCTTCACGTCACGCTCTATAAAGAATGCAGCTCCTGGTGTTTCGTATTCATTATTTTCTATAAGAGGCACCCAGGTTGGACATGCTTGTTGGTATACCTGCAAAGAGGCGTCTAAATGTTGTATTTCTATAGGATAAGAGTTAGAAAGCACCGTTCCTTTTGTTGCCAATACCCCAACAGCTTTGCTTTTAGAGTGAGCACCAATATATTCAGCTGTAGGACGGATCACGCCTAAAACTCTTTTTGCCGGATCTATTTTTGCTAAGTCGTTTTGTTGAATGCTTCGGAGCGCTTTTGCAGAAGCAGTATTGCAGGCTAAAATGACGAGCGGACAACCTTGATCAAAGAGCCATTGAACACTGCTTAGTGTATACTGATACACCGATTCAAAAGATCTTGAACCATAAGGTGCGCGTGCATTATCGCCCAAATAGATATAATCGTAACCAGGCATTAACGCTTCAATTTCTTTAAAAACTGTTAGTCCTCCATAGCCCGAATCAAAGATTCCAATTGGTGTAAGTTTCTTATCCATTATAATGCTAAGTTAAGATTGATTTCTGAAATGTATAAACTCCCACTAAAACCTCGTAAATTTGATTTAAATTTTTTATCTAATTTAGATTATTATTTATGAGCGAACAAATAACGCCAACGCTTACTGCAAAAGATTTTGCTACCGATCAAGAAGTTCGTTGGTGCCCTGGTTGTGGTGATTATTCTATTTTAAAACAAGTACAAACTGTTTTACCACAAATAGGCATTCCTAGAGAGCAAATTGTAATTATCTCTGGTATCGGTTGTAGTTCGCGTTTCCCTTACTATATGAACACCTATGGTATGCATAGTATTCATGGCAGGGCTACGGCTATTGCAAGCGGATTGAAAGCAACACGCCCTGAATTAAGTGTGTGGATTGTTACCGGTGATGGCGATGGATTAAGTATTGGAGGTAATCATACCATTCATTTATTACGACGCAATTTTAATGTCAATATTTTATTGTTCAATAATCAAATTTATGGTTTAACAAAAGGACAATATTCGCCCACTTCTGAATTAAATAAAATTACCAAAAGTACGCCTGTGGGAAGCTTAGATCATCCATTCAATCCGCTAGCTTTAGCAATGGGTGCTGATGCAACTTTTATTGCGCGCAGTATGGATAGAGATCCTAAACATTTACAAGCAATGTTGCTTAGAAGTGAAGCCCATCAAGGATCTTCTTTTTTAGAAATTTATCAGAACTGTAATATTTTTAACGACGGCGCATTTGAAATATTCACCGAAAAAAGTTCTAAGCCAGAAGAAGTTTTATTTTTAGAACATGGCAAACCGCTAATTTTTGGCGCACAACAACAAAAAGGTATTCGATTAGATGGATATAAACCTGTTATAGTAAATATAGCAGAAAACGGCACAGAAGGTTTGTGGATACACGACGAAACAGATTATTATAAAGCACAATTATTAACGCGCTTCTTTGACGATCCTTCATTAGAACATCATTTCCCTCGTCCATTTGGTGTGTTTTACCAAACGCAAAGACCTTGCTATGAAGAGCAAATGAATTTACAAATGGAAGATAGTGTAGCAAGAAAAGGTCATGGCGATTTAGATGCTTTATTACGAGGCAAAGACACTTGGGAAATTGTTTAATAAACAAATCAGGGCATGTTGCAACTAAAAAAATTAGCCAGTCAAACCGTATTGTATGGTTTAAGTAATGTAGGTGCTAAACTAATCAACTACCTATTAAACCCGATATTGTCCTATGCTTTAATAGACGCAGCTGGTAAAGCAGCCAATGGCAATATGGCCTTGCTTTATGCATCTATTACCTTTCTAAATATTGTGTTTACCTACGGAATGGAAACGGCTTATTTTAGATTTAGCGCTAATAAAGAAATCAGTAAGCAAACCCTATTTCAAACTAGTTTCACATCACTCTTCTTCAGCACAATGGTGTTGAGCATGCTTTTAATTTTATGCAATACCTCCTTGGCACAATTAATTGGTGTAGACAAAGCGGTGTTTATTAATTACGCTATTGCTATTGTTGCTATTGATACGATTGCGGTCATCCCTTTTGCTAAATTAAGACAGCAAGAACAACCTTTGAAATATGCATTTATAAAAATAGGTGGCATTCTTACAACGCTCTTGCTTACAGCATGGTTTGTATTGTATAGTCCGGATTTTTGTAAAGCACATGCGCAAAGCGCCTATGCACAATGGATAACGCCATTGTCTACTACAGAGTTATTGTTATTAGCTAATTTGTTAGGTTCTTTATTTACATTTTTATTTTTATGGAAAGAGTGGTTTAGCGTTCGTTTTAATATCGATTGGAATTTATGGAAGCGCATCCTAACGTATAGTTTACCCTTCTTAATTATTGGATTGGGAGGCATGATTAATGAAGTGATTGATAGAATTATGTTGGGTAAATTAGTGTCTGCAGATGCATTGATTTCCAAAACCACTACCGCTATTTATAATTTCAATTATAAGCTTGCTATTTTTATTACCTTATTCATTCAAGCTTTTAAAATGGCTGCCGAACCTTTTTTCTTTAATCAGTCTAAAGAAAAAGAAGCGCCTATTTTATATGCAAAAGTGATGCATTGGTTTGTTATTACTTTATGTCTGGCCTTCTTATTTACGGCGCTCTTTTTAGATGTATGGAAATTTTATATCGGCCCCACCTATCGTTCTGGAATAGGGGTAGTTCCTATTCTTTTAGCTGCCAATGTATGCTTAGGTATTTACTATAATTTGGCGGTTTGGTACAAGGTAAGTGATAATTTAAAATACGGTGTTTTAATTACCTTAATAGGAGCTACCATTACTTTAGTACTCAATTATCTTTTTATTCCTACCTATGGTATGTTTGCTTGTGCATGGACCACTTTTATCTGTTATGCCGTGATGATGATACTATCTTATAGCATTGGTCAAAAACATTATCCTATACCCTATGCAATTAAGAAAATAAGTAGCTACCTAATCATAACAGCGGTTTTGTTTTTTGCGCAATCGTTTATTGCCCATCAACTCGATGCTTTGTTTTTAAAAATATGTAGTGGATTGATTGCTTTCGCATTATTCTTGGTATATGTAATTAAGCAAGAACAATTGCATTGGAGGCAATTACCATTTTTAAAACGATAAAAAATAGCAATAAAAAATCCCGCACGAAGCGGGATTTTTCTTTTTACTGGGTTAGTAATTAAACGCCAACCATTAGTGGCATTAAAAGCATTAATATTTCTTCGTTATCACCTTTGTCAACCGGTTTAAAGATACCAGCTCTAGTAGGTGTACTTAATTCTAAGTTTACATGATCGCCACTTAAGTTGTTAACCATCTCCAACATTAATTTTGCATTGAAAGCAATTTTCATGTCTTCACCGCTGTATTGGCAACCTAAGCTCTCTTTACCTTCGTAAGAGAAGTCGATATCTTGAGCGCTAATTTGTAATTTATTTCCAGCAATATCTAAAACAACTTGATTAGTGGTTTTATTTGCAAATATACTCACCCTTCTCAACGCACTCATAAATTCGGTTCTAGTAAGTGTCAGTTTAAATGGATTGTCGGTAGGAATAACCGCTTTATAATCTGGGAAACGAGCATCAATTAATCTACAACTCATGCTTAATTTTTCGTTGCTCACAAATAAATGACTGCTGTTGTAAGATAATTTCAGCATGGTTTCATCTGCTGCTAAAGTAGATCGCAATTGTTGTAAAGGTTTTTTAGGCACTACAAAACCATTATCGTTAGGACATACTACATCTGTTCTTCTATATTGCACTAAACGATGTGCATCGGTAGAAACAAAATTGATACCTGTTTTGGTAAGCTCGAAGTATACACCTGTCATTGCCGGACGAAGCGTATCATTGCTTACAGCAAAAAGGGTATTATTGATACTTTCAATTAAACCTATAGAAGAAATAGTGAAAGAAGAAGTATCGTTAGCTATTGGTTCTTTAGGGAAATCATCTGCTTTTTCACCACCGATTTTGTATTTACCTACATCACTCGACATTTCAATAGATAAATCATTAGTGTTTACTGAGAACGTAATCGGTTGTTCTGGTAAGTTTTTAAGATAGTCTAAAACTATTTTTGAAGGAATACAAATTCTTCCTTCTCCTTCTGATTCGTTCACTTCTAATTGAACACGCATCATTGTTTCTAAGTCAGTAGCTGTTAACGTAAGTGTATTGCCTTTCAATTCGAATAAAAAATCTTCTAGTACAGAAAGAACAGTATTAGAACTAATAACACCACCTATTTGTTGTAGGTTTTTAAGTAATACGGATGAGGTAACAATAAAGCGCATGGCATATAAAATTTGAATAACAAAGATAATTTTTTTAGTCGATTTATAAGTAAAATTAAAACACAATCTCTTTAATTAAAAAAAGACCCTACTTTTGTGCTTTATTTAATAGATCCAATGGATACATCTTCAAAATTACAAGAACTTTTACAACAGAAAAAAAACGCACAAATGGAAGCAGGAAAACAATTTTTAGCAGAAAACGCAAAGCATGCAGAAGTGCACCAAACCCCTACTGGCTTGCAATATGAAATTTTACAAGCCGGCACTGGTAACAAACCAGGACCTACCACAATGGTAACGGTACATTATGAAGGAAAATTAATAGACGGTACCGTTTTCGATTCTTCTTTCAAAAGAAATCAACCCGCTACTTTTGGTTTACATCAAGTGATTCCAGGGTGGACTGAAGGTGTTCAATTAATGAACGAAGGAGCTACATTTAGATTTTATATTCCTTACGAATTGGGCTATGGCGCTCGTGGTGCAGGTGGTGCTATACCGCCCTATGCTACCTTAATATTTGATGTTCAATTAATTAAAGTTGGATAAAAGATTAAAATAAAAAGCGCTTTGTGAAAAGCGCTTTTTTATTAATATAGCTTAATGGTTTTTGAATTATTTACGGCCAATTTTACAAAAAAAATAATATGCCAGAATTTATACTTCATACCGCTGCATCAAGAGGAAAAGCCGACCATGGTTGGTTATTAAGTTACCATACCTTTAGCTTTGCTAATTATTATGATGAACAACGCATGCATTTTGGAGCATTACGCGTTTTAAATGATGATAAAGTAGCACCGGGTATGGGTTTTGGTACACATCCCCACCAAAATATGGAAATCATTTCTATTCCTTTGTCGGGTGATTTAGAACATAAAGATAGTCTTGGTACTACGGCTGTTATTAGTACTGGCGATATACAAGTGATGAGCGCTGGAAGTGGTATTATGCATAGCGAGTACAATAAGAATAAGGATCGTGAGGTTTATTTTCTGCAAATTTGGGTGATTCCTAATCAAATGAATGTTACCCCTAGATACGATCAAATCACCATTGGTCAAGAGAAAAGTAAGAATACGTTACAACAGATTTTATCGCCTAACAAAGAAGATGCAGGGGTTTGGATACATCAAGATGCTTGGTTTCATTTAGGTTATTTCACTAAGGATAGCGAATTTACCTATACCTTAAAAAAAGAAGGAAACGGCTTATATGTATTTTTATTGAGCGGCACTTTAATGGTGGATACCTATACGCTATCAGCTCGAGATGGTATAGGCATTACAGCGTTTGAACAAGTAAATTTTATAGCCGGTTCCGATCTTTCCGTTTTGCTGATGGAAGTGCCTATGTTGAAATTATAAATTGTTAATAAAGAACAAGGGCTTTCTTTTTTTATAAAGGCTACACAGCGTATCTTAGCTTCATGTCTGAGAAAAAACTATTTCTGTTAGATGCTATGGCGCTTGTATATAGAGCTTATTATGCACTTATTAGAAGCCCAAGAATCACTAGTACGGGTAAAAATACCAATGCGCAATTTGGATTTACTACTACCCTTTTAGACCTAATACAAAAAGAACAGCCCACGCATTTAGCGGTGGTATTTGATACACATGCCCCTACCGAACGACATGTAGATTTTACAGCCTACAAAGCTAATAGACAAGAAACACCTGAAGATATTCTAAGTGCGATACCGGATATAAAACGTATTGTAAAAGGATTTAACTTACCCTGCTTAGAATTAGATGGTTTTGAAGCCGACGATATCATTGGTTCTCTTGCAAAAGAAACAGCAGCCTTGGGATATACCGTTTATATGGTAACCCCCGACAAAGATTATGGTCAGGTAGTGGGAGATAGTATATTTATTTATAAACCAGGTTATCAAGGGGGAAAAGCAGAAATTTTAGGTGCTAATGAAGTGTGTGAAAAGTGGGGTATTCAGCGCACTGATCAGGTGATTGATATTTTAGGTTTAATGGGTGACGCGGTAGATAATATTCCAGGTATACCGGGTGTAGGAGAAAAGACGGCAGCAAAATTATTAGCAGAATATGATACGCTTGAAAATGTTTTAGAAAACGCTGATAAAATAAAAGGGGCTTTAGGAGAAAAAGTGCGCAATGGAAAAGAAAGCGCAATACTTTCAAAAAAATTAGCAACCATCATCACCAATGTACCAGTCCCTTTTCATGAAGGAGACTTTAGGGTAGAAGCCTATAATCATGAACTCTTAGAGCAAGTGTTTAATGAGTTAGAATTTAGAGCATTAGGAAAACGTGTTTTGGGTGCAGATTATCAAGCACCAGTACCAGCAGCACCTGCACTTGCTACAGATTTATTTGGTAATCCAATTGTACAAAAGACAAAACCAAGTATAGCAGAAACGCCTTCTTCTGATCTCGAAGAAATGGCTATACCTGAAGAGCGCATTGTGGCGCAACATAATATTACCAATACTGATCATCATTATATGCTTATGGATACCAAAGAAGCCATCCTTCAATTGGTAAAAGAAGCTATCCAGCAAAAAGAAATTTGTATTGATACCGAAACTACTTCATTAGATGCACATACCGCATCCTTAGTTGGTATTAGTTTGTGTTGGCAAAAAGGAACTGCCTATTATATTCCTTTTGATGCAGACCCGCAGGCTACTAAAGAACGGGTAGCTTTACTGCAAGATCTTTTTAATACAACTACTATTTGTTGGATTGGTCATAATATCAAGTATGATTTATTGGTCCTACATTATCATGGTATTCGCTTGAAAGGCAGTTTGTATGATACCTTATTGGCGCATTATGTTATTGCCCCAGAAGGCAAGCGTAGTATGGATTTATTGAGTGCTCAATATTTAGGTTATCAACCGGTTTCGATTGAAACCTTAATTGGTAAAAAAGGTAAGGGCCAATTGAGTATGCGAGATGTAGCCATGGAAGCGGTGAAAGAATATGCAGCTGAAGATGCTGATATTACTTTGCAATTAAAACACACACTCGATCCGCAATTAGATACTTTGCAAGTACGAGCAGTATACGAACAAGCAGAAGCACCTTTATTGCCAGTACTAACCGATATGGAAATAGAAGGTGTTGGTATTGATGTTGATTTCTTAAATAACTATTCTAAAGAATTAGCCATTGAAATAAAAGCTACAGAAGAAAAAGTACATGCTGCTGCTGGAGTGCCTTTTAATTTAGCATCACCTAAACAGTTGGGCGAAGTCTTGTTTGACATAATGAAATTAGATCCAAGTGCTAAAAAAACAAAAACAGGACAATACGCTACAGGTGAAGATGTATTATTAAAACTGCAACACAAGCATGAAATTGTAGATGCTATTTTAATACATAGAGAACTCAGCAAATTAAAAAACACCTATGTAGATGCATTGCCTTTACTGATTCATCCTGTTAGCAAAAGATTGCACACATCTTTTAATCAAGCAGTAGCTGTTACAGGTCGATTGAGTAGTAATAATCCAAATTTGCAAAACATACCTATTCGTACTGAAAGAGGAAGAGAAATAAGAAAAGCATTTGTATCAAGAAATGCAGATTGGTGTATTGTATCTGCCGATTACTCTCAAATAGAATTACGTATAATAGCTGCATTGAGTGGTGATGCGAGCATGATACAAGCTTTTAAAGATCAGAAAGACATTCACATTGCAACCGCTGCTAAGGTGTATGGTGTAGAGGAAGCAGCTGTTACCAAAGACATGAGAAGAAATGCCAAGGCGGTCAATTTTGGAATCATTTATGGTCAATCTGCATTTGGCTTAGCAGAAAATTTAGGTATTAGTAGAACCGAAGCCAAAACGATTATAGAAAATTATTTTGCACAGTATCCTGCAATAAAAACATATATGGATGCCAATGTTCAATTTGCAAAACAACACGGTTATGTTGCAACTATTTTAGGAAGAAAAAGATGGTTGTCAGATATCAATTCTTCTAATCAAACCGTACGAGGTTTTGCCGAGCGCAATGCTATTAATGCACCCATACAAGGCTCTGCTGCTGATATGATTAAATTAGCTATGATTGAAGTAGACAAACAATTGCGTGCACAACAATTGAAAAGTAAAATGGTGTTGCAGGTACATGATGAGTTGGTATTTGATGCACCAAAAGAAGAAGTGGATACTTTAAAAACTCTAATTACACAAGCCATGAGTGCGGCAATGTTATTGCCTAATGAGGTGCCGGTATTAGTGGAAACAGGTGTTGGTAATAATTGGTTAGAAGCGCATTAAAAATATACTTATGTCGGATACGATTAAAAAAAGCTTATTAGTCCAGTTATTGGGTTCTATAAAAATGTTAGAACAAGCGATAGTAGCTTGTCCGCAAGAATTTTGGAATGATGCACAAGAATTTTGGTATAAGGCTTATCATACTCTTTTTTATCTAGACTATTATTTAGTAGATAATCCGGCTAGTTTTGCACCACCCGCTCCCTTCACGCTTTCCGAGTTCGATCCAGCTGGCGCAAAGCCACCTTGTGTATATACCAAAGAAGAACTTATCGATTATCTTAATTATTGTAGAGCTCACGCTATAGCTAGCATACCAAGCAAAAACTTGGAGCAGCGATTTGTAAACGCGTATAAAGATTATAGTCATTTTGAAATTCTTGTCTATAATATTAAACACGTACAACATCACGTGGGAATGCTCACCCTTTTGTTGCGACAAAATTGTAATGCTACACCAGGCTGGGTATCTACAGATGAAGCCTAGTTTATTGACCTTTAAAGGAAGCTTTTCTTTTTTCTAAAAAAGCAGTTACGCCTTCAGCAAAGTCATGTGTTTTGCCTGCAGCAATCTGTAGTGTTTTTTCTCTAGCTAATTGTTGCTCTAAATTATTAGACCAAGATTCGTTTAATAATTGTTTAGTTAATCCTAGACCTACTGTAGGCATAGCAGCAAGTTGTGCAGCTAAATTTTTATAGGCTAATTCAAATTCGTTATCTGCATAACATTTATAAATCATACCCATATCTGCTGCTTCTAAGGCGCTTACTTTCTCTCCTAAAAACATAAGGGCAGCAGCTCTTTGCATGCCTATCAATCTAGGAAGAAAAAAAGTACCACCACTATCTGGTATCAATCCAATTTTACTAAATGCTTGAATAAACGAAGCGCTTTCCGTAGCTACAACTATATCTGCAGCTAATGCTATGTTTGCTCCGGCCCCAGCGGCTACACCGTTAACCGCACAGATGATGGGTTTTGGTAAAGCGCGCATTTTTAATATGATGGGATTGTAATGCTCTTCAATGATTTTATTAAAATCAACGTTTTCTATATCGCTCGTTTCAGCTAAGTCTTGTCCTGCACAAAAAGCTTTACCAGCAGCAGTTATCACCAAGCATCGGATGCTATCATCTTTTGCACAAGTATCTAATGCTTCTTGAAAAGCAAGGGCTAGACTTCTGTTGACACTATTATATTTTTCAGGTCTGTTGAGTGTGATGTAGGCAATGCCTTGCTCTATAGATAATACAAGTTCTTCCATAAATAAATTTTCTTACCCAAAAGTACTAGATATTAGCCTTAGCTTTGTATTTTCGATAAGCTATTTTAAACACGTTATATGTTAGTCAAAGTATATGGAAGTGCCGTTTATGGTGTAGATGCTATTACCATCACTATGGAAATTGATTCCTCCCCCAATCAACCCCCTGGATATTTTATTGTAGGCTTGCCCGATAATGCAGTTAAAGAAAGTGTAGATCGGATCTTGTCGGCTATCAAAAATAATGGCTTAGAGCGACCAAGATATAAGGTATTGGTAAATATGGCGCCAGCAGATATTAAAAAGGCGGGCTCTGCTTATGATCTTCCTATTGCATTAGGCATGTTGGCAGTTACTGGACAATTAGAAGCGGCTACTATTGGAGAATATATTATTATGGGTGAACTCTCTTTAGATGGATCACTGAAGCCTATTAAAGGAGCATTGCCCATAGCTATACAAGCCCGCGCCGAAAAATTTAAAGGATTAATATTGCCAAAGCAAAATGCTCGTGAAGCTGCTTTAGTAAATAATTTAGAAGTTTATGGTATTACTCATATAAGTGAAGCCGTAGATTTTTTTAATAAAAAATTAAACTTACAACCCATTGAAGTAAATACACGAGATGAGTTTTTTGCAGCACAAGAATTCTTTGATATTGATTTTGCCGATGTTAAAGGACAAATTAATGTAAAACGTGCTTTAGAAATTGCTGCTGCCGGAGGTCATAATGCTATTTTAATTGGCCCGCCAGGTGCAGGTAAAACCATGCTAGCAAAACGATTACCAACTATTTTACCACCCCTTAGTTTGCAAGAAGCTTTAGAGGCTACCAAAATACATTCCGTAGCAGGAAAGCTACCTAGCGATGCGGCTTTAGTTGCACATCGTCCATTTCGAAGTCCGCACCATACCATAAGTGATGTAGCCTTAGTAGGTGGTGGTGGCAATCCGCAACCCGGCGAAATATCTTTGGCACATAACGGAGTATTATTTTTAGACGAGTTGCCAGAGTTTAAACGGACTGTTTTAGAGGTGATGCGTCAACCTATGGAAGAACGTAAGGTTACCATTTCGCGCGCTAAGGTAAGTATGGATTTTCCCGCAAGCTTCATGTTATTAGCATCGATGAATCCCTGTCCCTGTGGTTTTTATAATCATCCAGAAAAAGATTGTACCTGCAGTCCAATTATGGTGCAGCGTTATTTAAATAAAATATCAGGTCCATTATTAGATCGTATAGATTTACATGTGGAAGTAACGCCGGTTGCATTTTCTGAATTATCAAATAAGCAAGAACAAGAAAAAAGTCATATTGTAAGAGCTAGGGTTATTGCAGCGCGGGAAATACAAGAAAAGCGTTTTGAAAAACAAGCAGGCGTCTATAGTAACGCCCAGATGGGAAGTAAATTATTAAAAGAAGTGTGTGAAATTGATGCCGTTGGACAACATTTGCTAAAAACAGCTATGGAGCGACTTAATTTATCAGCACGGGCTTATGATCGTATATTGAAGGTAGCTAGAACTATTGCCGATTTGGCGGAGTCTAGTTCGATTCAACCTGAACATTTAGCAGAGGCTATTCAATATAGAAGTTTAGATCGGGAAGGATGGGCTGGATAAAAAAAACCCACAGCGAACTATGGGAATTTTCTCTAATTGATAATGGAAACCCATCAATTAGTAAACAAGCAATGTAAAAGTGCTATTTTTAGTTCTTAAAAAAAAATCCATTTTATTCCATCTATATTAATTTTCGATTAACTTTAATATATGAACAATTGGTTAGTTTCTCAAGAAGGTATTCTTTTAAGGCAACAGGCGGAAATCGTTTTTGGCAAACCGATACTGTATAGTTACGAGTGCGAAAGGCTTTCGCATCAGATAAAAATTACAACTGGTCTGGATATTAGTGCCCAAACTTTAAGGCGGATGTGGGGCTTTATTAAAGATGGAGTAGCCATATCTAAACGTAGTGAACAAATTGTTTTAAAATATGTAGGTATTGATGAAATTAAAACCTTATTAAAGATTAAGTCAAAAGATACGCTAATAACATCTGAAGAGAAAGTGCTGGCAGATTTCATGAAGCAATTTTACGAAGTGGATGCTGTAAACGAAGACGATATCAATTATCAAATAGCCAATTATAAAATATTTATAAAAGTAATTAGTTCAGAGGCTATGTTGGCTTATCTGGGTCCTTATTTTGCCAAACACCCTATTGCTCAAGTTTATTTTTTCGAAAAGGCTCCTTATTTCGATGGCATATGTGGATCGTACCAATTGTATTTCAAAATGTACTTGAAACATAAAAATACTGCCGAGGCTCAGTTGTTTGGAAATTGTGTTCTACATTTTGCAGCCTTAATGCAAGAAAATATAAAGGAAGGAGAAGCGTTACTAAAAAAAATTAACCAAATTGATGAAAATCTATCTTCACATGCTTTTCCCGTTGCACGTAAAGTAATGGCCAATCTCACCCAAGGCTATATGAACAAGGATCAACAACAAATAGAAACTTGGACAAAAATTGCATTCCAATGGCATAATAAAATAAAACCAGCCAACAAAAGAGAGAGCTATTTCCCCTTTTATCCGTTTGTAGTTGCCGATGCTTTTAATATAATAGGTGATTATGAAATGGCTTTACAAATGATTGAAATTGGTGAATTAGATTATATGCGCTTTAAAGATATTCCTTTTAATAACGGATTTTACGAATCTCTAGATATTATAAAAGCCATTGCCTTATATGGTACAGGAAAAAAAGATCATGCAAAAAGAATTTTGGCAAGAATTGATGAAGCTAATTTATCTTTTCTTACTAGAAAATACTTCATCATTCAAAAGAAAATTATTGAATTAGCATTGTGCACACAAACAACAAGTAAGAAATTTGTTAATATAAAAACCGAGGTTAATGACTTAATAAAAGCAACTGGTTTTGTTTTTTTTAAACAGATTTTAAAGCGCTTCTCCTTGTAAGGCATTTTTATATACAGCTAAACACTTGTTCCTTGCCTCTTCGTGAATTACTATAGGTGCAGGATAGGACAAAGAGTTTAGCTCTGGTACCCACTGATGTATATAGTCTCCTTCTTTATCAAACTTGGCAGTTTGTATGTAAGGATTAAACACTCTAAAATAAGGAGCAGCATCACAACCACAGCCTGCCGCCCATTGCCATCCTCCATTATTTGCAGCCAAATCAAAATCTAATAAATGCAGTGCAAAAAAATCAGCTCCTTTTCTCCAATCAATTAATAAGTGTTTGGTAAGAAAACTTGCTACTATCATACGCACACGATTGTGCATATAACCCGTATTTACTAATTCACGCATGCCGGCATCAACAATTGGGTAGCCTGTTTTTCCTTCACACCAAGCCTTGAAATGGGTTTCATTATCCGACCATTTTATAGCATTATATTTTGGTTTGAAAGCACTATTTACAACATGAGGAAAATGCCATAGAATCATTTGGTAGAATTCGCGCCAAATTAATTCATTTAAAAAAGTTTCGTTAGTAGCTATTGCTTGTGCAACTAATTGTCGGATACTAATGGTGCCAAATCGTAAATGAACGCCCAATTTACTAGTACCATTTTTTGCCGGAAAATCTCTTTGTGCAGCATAGGCTTGCAACAATTCGTTGCTTACTTTATTAGCTGGAAAAGCTGTTGAATATGCTTCAAAGCCCATATCCGATAAACTAATTATTGCTTTAGCATCAATTTTGATAAAATGTTGAATATGTGCATTGGACGGATAAGCATGACTCAATGATTTTGTAAAAGTGGCTTTCCATTTTTTACTATAAGGTGTAAAAACCGTATAAGGTGTAGCATCGTCTTTTATGATTTCATTTTTTTCAAAAATCACTTGATCTTTGAAAGTTTCAAAACTTATACCCTGATCAGCTAAATAGGATTTAATTGCTTTATCCCTTTCTTGAGCATAGGGCTCATAGTCATGATTGGCAATAACATGCTGTACAGAATATTGATTGCATAGTTTTTGAAATGCTGCTAATGGAGCATCATAAATTACTTCTAAAGACGAGCCCACAACAATTAATTCTTTCTGGATAGCACACAACGTTTCATGAATAAAAGCAACGCGTCTATCGTTTTTTGGAAGTGGATCTAAAATACTAGGATCAAAAATGAAAATAGGTAATACCGGCAAGCCTAGTTGAAGTGCTTTGTATAAACCATGATTGTCTTCTATACGTAAATCGCGTCTAAACCAAAATATAGTTATCGGTGTTTGCATGCAAATGAAACAATAAAAGATATAAATTGTTTAGCGAGGGATATGATCAAATGCAGCAATAACATCGCATAGATGTTGTACAGAAGCCAGCTCAATAGCATTATATAAAGACACTCTAAATCCGCCAACGGTTCTATAGCCTTCTATTTGTATAATACCTGCTTCTTTAGCAAAATGCATAAAGGAATTATGTAATGAGGTCTCTTTCATGGAGAAACAAACATTCATTAATGATCGGTCTTCTTTGCGAGCATAAACTTCAAATAAATGACTATTGTCTAGCGTTTGATATAGTAATTTTGCTTTTTCTTTTGCTTGTGCATGCATATGTTCAAGTCCACCCATAGCTTTCATCCAACGCATATTTACCAACATAGCATAAATGGCAAATATGGGCGGGGTATTCATAATGGATTTATTATTTACCCATTGATTGTACTGATTATAATTAGGAATATGCTTGTGGGCTTTAGAAAGAAAATCTTTATCAACAATAACTAAAGAAGCACCTGCTATGCCAATATTTTTTTGGGCACCAGCATAAATGCAAGCAAACGCATTACTATCTATTGGTTTAGAGAAAATATCCGAAGACATATCAGCAATCAATGGAATAGAGCCATTGGGATAGCTATGAAATTGCGTCCCTACATCGGTGTTATTAGATGTAATATGGAGGTAATCATAAGCGCTTAGATCTTGTTCAATAACTGGTATGGACTTGAAGTGATTGTTTTCAGACGAAGCAACAATTTCTGCTTTCCCATATTCTAAAGCTATATCGTAGGCTTTTTTTGACCAATTACCCGAATTTAAATAAGCAGCTTTGGTGTGTATAAAATTCTGTGCAATTAAATTAAAATGCCAAGTAGCACCATTGGGCATAAAGAGTATTACTTTAGAAGCATCAAGCTGATAAAGTTCTTTACACAATTGAGTGGCTTCTTCTAAAATGGCTTCAAATAAAGGCGTTCTATGATATACTTCTAGGATCGACAAGCCAGTTTGCTCATAATCAATTAGCGATTGAGCTAATTGATCATATACACTTTTGTGTAATTTAGCCGGACCAGATCCAAAATTATGAAGCATAGGTAGTGTTTAAAAAGAAGGCGCAATAGGTTTTGTTTGCATACAATTTTCTATTTGCTCCAAAATCTCTGGAGTAAGTATTGCGTATACATCTAATGCCTTCAAATTTTCTATTAATTGCGCTTCTTTAGTAGCCCCTAAAATAGCCGTACTTACATTTGGATTGCATAAACACCATGCAATAGATAAAGTGGCTACACTGGTTTGTAGTTCTTGTGCTATTTTAGTTAAAGCTGTTACACGAGCAAATCGTTCTTCACTCAATGTTCGGTCTTTCAACCATTCAAACCCTTCTATTGATAATCGAGATCCGTCTGGTATACCATTATTATATTTTCCACTTAAAAGTCCAGATGCTAGCGGACTCCAAATGGTGGTACCCATTCCAATATTTCTGAAAATAGATAAGTAATCTACTTCCATTTTTTGACGTTCGAATAAATTGTATTGAGGTTGTTCTACGCTAGGAGCAATTAATTTCAAATCTTTTGCAACCATATGTGCTTCCATAATTTCAGCAGCACTCCATTCGCTCGTACCCCAATATAATATTTTGCCTTGTTGAATAAGGGTATTCATGGTTGTTACCACTTCTTCAATAGGTGCGTTTTTATCGGGTCTATGACAAAGGTATAAGTCAAGATAATCCGTTTGAAGACGTTGAAGTGCTTCATGACAAGCTTCTACGATGTGTTTTCTGCTTAGTCCTGTTTGATTAGGTTTATTTTCTTTTCCTCTCCAACCAAAAAAAACTTTACTAGAAACAGTATATGAGGTTCTATCCCAATTTTTATTTTTTAAGACACGACCCATCATTTTTTCTGATTCACCTAAAGCGTATACTTCAGCATTATCAAAGAAATTAACGCCATGATCGTAGGCTATACCCATCAATCGATCTGAAATAGAATCGTCTATTTGTTTGCTAAAGGTTACCCAAGAACCAAAACTTAAAGCACTTAATTGTAGGCCTGATCGCCCCATTCTTCTGTATTCCATTTTATTATTTTTTATTTTCTGATTCTCCATCAATACTGGTAACTCCTCCACTTACAGCAAATTTCATGGCTTCAGCTGCGTCCATAGTAGTTACCGGTTTAGTAAAACTTCTATCTACAACAATTACCCATCCAGAGATGGCATAAGAGTGCGGTAAGTATACCGCCACTTTATCTTCCATACCCAGATAGTTCATATCCTTTTGGGTTATAAAGCCAATCCGCCAAATTTCAGGATCACTATTAACTTTAACCCAAACAGGTTTGTTGAAACGTCTTTTATCGCCCACAAAAGAATCTAAAATATCTTTTACAGAAGTATAAATAAATTTAATGCCGGGTGTATGTTCTAATAAATTGCCTAAAGCGTTAATTACTGCCTTTCCTATGAAAAAACGAGTACCTAAAAATCCTACAATGGTAACAAATACAATAATAATAACAAAGCCTAAACCACGGGGAACCCATGGCACTAAACTATCTACAGAATTGAAAATAGCAAAGATTAAATAAGCAGTAATACCTATAGGGCATAAGATTAATAAGCCTTGTAAAAAAGAACGTAGTAATCGAGCTAGAATTTTTTGCATTATAAAAGTTTAGTAGTACAAAAATAAGGTATAAAATGCGTTTGTAGTTTTATATTTGTAGAACTCTTTTAATGGTGAAGTATTTTAGGAAAATAAGCTTGTTACTCGGTAGTTTTTTAATGCTACAAATTGCATTTGCACAACGCAATTGGAATGGTTATGGCATAGAACTCAATGCTATGCAAGCCCGGGTTTTTAAGCATACAGAAGCTTTTAAAGCACCAATTCCCGCCTCCTCACAATTAATAGAGTTGCATTTAGTACACAAAACACGTGGAGAACAACCCTGGCACTCCTTACGCCATTTTCCTCAAATAGGCATTGGTTTTTCGTATACTCATTATGGTTTAGATAGTATTTACGGAAGAGGCTATAGTATGTATCCTACCCTACAATATCGAATTGCAGAAAAAAAAGCATGGTCATGGACTTATAGAATGGGTTTAGGTGCTGGATACTTATCCAAAAAATTTGAGCGGTATAACACTTGGGATACTCTTAACAATATGATTGGCAGTGGCTTTAATATCTATTTTATGGCGGCTACCGATTTGCATTATGCTATAAATCCTCATTGGGATATACAAGCGGGCTTGCAGTTTACACATTTTTCCAATGCAGCTACCTTAAAGCCTAATTTGGGTATTAATACCTATGGATTTCATTTGGGCGTTCGATATTTCCCAATTATAGAGGATAAACGTGTTACCATAGGAAAAGATGCTGTTCCAAAATTATTAGACAATAAAAAAGTATGGAATCTTAGGCTAGCCTATGCTATCAATCAAAGCGGAAGTGGTGATGGTCCTTTGTATGGTGTTTACCATACTTCTTTAATGCGAAGTAAATATTATAGGCACAAAAATAAAGTTTTTGGAGGGGTAGATTTTACCTATCACAAACGTATTTATGCTTTTTTAAGAAATAATGAAATTTATCCTGGAAATGAAGGTGCACATAGTTACAATGCAAGTATATTCTTAGGAAATACCTTTTTATTTGGGCGTATAGGTTTTCAAATACAGTCTGGAGTGTATATAAAAAATGCTTATTTAAGGGATGAACCATGGTATCAAAAATTTGGTTTTGAATATTATGTAATGCAGCATCCCAAAGGGTTTTTAAAAGAACTTGCGATTTCGGGATTAATTAAAACGCATATTAATAAAGCGGAGTTATTAGAATGGGGTTTAAATTGTGGATTTTAAATTAAGGCATTATGGATAAAGGTATTCGCATAGATAAGTATTTATGGGCTATTCGCTTATTTAAAACCAGAAGTTTGGCTACTAAGGCTTGTGATGATGGAAAGGTGAAACTGAAAGATGGCGCTAGTTGTAAGCCTTCTAAATCGGTAAAGATTGGCGAGTGTTATGACATCAGAAACGAGGGCAAGAAAAACACGATAGAGGTATTGGGCTTATTAGAGAAAAGGGTCAATTATGAGACGGCAATCTTGCACTATAAAGATATTACAAGTGAAGAGGATCAATTACACAATATCAAATTGGGTACTTCTTTTTATACAGGAAAGCGATTAAGTAAAACAGGTCGCCCGTCTAAGAAAGAACGCCGCGACCTGAATGATTTTACAGATTGGAATATAGATTAATACACCGTAGTGATTATACCTTGCTTCATCAAGGTCCAGTTTTTACCTAAATCATCGCTACGATATAAGCCTGTACTGGTTGCTATATAAATATATTTTTTCGAAGCCTTATTTTTATAAATATCCTCTTTGCCAATAATGCTATAAACAGAGGTGTTTTTAAGAATACCATTATTGCTGGCTACAAAACTTCCGCTTTCCATTCTGTAAATACCCATAGAATCTGTACCTACTAACAGGTTAGCATCAAATGGGCAGTTAGTAGCATATAATTTACGATTAGGCAAACCTGCAATTTGACCCCAAGTAATACCATTATCTATACTTTGCCAAATTCCATTAGCATTATCTCGATCAGTAGCAATTAAGGTATTTCCAGCATGAGTAAGGTACATGCCTATCACAGCTGGTAAGTTGTTTGGAGCTTGTTTTGCCCAATTGGCACCGGCATTTACTTTATAAAATATGGTATTGTTGTTTTTTTCTAAGGCAAAAACGGTACCACTAGCTGTTTGGGTTAGCGAAGAAATGGGGTTTGCAGGAGCTACATCCCATGCTGTTTCTGGGTTCCATGTTTTTCCGTTGTCTGCGCTCACCGATAATTTATTAAGGGTACTGCCTACATATAATTTTCCAAAAGAAGGCACATCTAATATTTGTTCTGCAAACGGTACATCTGCAGATAACGTAGAAGAATCAAATGTTTTACCGTTATTTACACTGATATGTACATTTCTTTTGATAAACAACAAATTGTCATAGCTGGTTGCAATAGCTCTACATGGAAATCCATCAGGTGGGAAAACCAAATTAAATAATCTGCCTGTATTTGTTTTAAATAATTCACCTCTGTCGCCCGAAAAATAAAGTACGTAAGGTTTTACAATAACACTATTGTTATCTATACCATTATTTTTAGTACAACTGCTAAGCATTAAAATGGCTAGCACAGTAATTGTAAAAAGCTGTTTTTTAAAACACATAAAATTATTTTTTAGACCCCTTTTCTATTTAAAAAGGTAAATCATCTTCTGTAGATGCGGCAGCAAAACTGTTGTTTTGTGGAGCCGATGTTGGCATTTCCGTATTATTTCCACTTGCCATGTTATTAGAAGCATTATCTAATTGTATACGCCAAGCCTGAAGATTTACGTAATATTTCTCTTGCCACAAAGAACCTCTCAAGTTGAAAGACACTTTTAGTATATCTCCTTCCTTGTAGCTATCTAAAACATCACATTTATCCTGAGTTAATTCTAATTTTATCTTTTGAGGGTATTGTTCAGTTGTTTCTATGACAAACTCACGTTTTTTAAAACTCTCTTTAATTTGCTGAGTAGGCATTTTTACAATAAGTCGACCAGTAATTTCTAAGCTCATGATGGGTGATATATAAAACAATAAAAAGTGTAAACAAATATAGTAAAATAATAAAAAAAACGCTCATTTCGAGCGTTTTATTATTTTGAGATGGGAGACGAATGGGGATCGAACCCACGACCTCCTGAACCACAATCAGGCGCTCTAACCAACTGAGCTACCATCTCCATACTTCATTAAGGACTGCAAAAATAAGTGTTTTTTTTTAATCTTGGTAATTTATAAGCGAGGTATTATTAAATATTTTAACAAAAAGTGCTAAACTTAGCATGTATCTTTGTTTTTCAATTTAGATTTTATTATTATTTATGAAAGCACTAAGACTTTTTATAATCAGCCTTCTGGTAATTACGAATGCTACTTTTGCACAATCGAATACTACTTCAGAAAAACCCGCTAGCGATTTTTTAATGATTCAGTTAGGTGTTGATGGTTGGGCTGGAAAACCAGATTCGCTAAGAACTACGGGAATAGGAAGAGCTTTAAATATTTACGTTTGCAAAAATTACCCTTTAAAAAACTCTAAACTCAGTTTTGCTATTGGTGCAGGAATAGGGAGCAGTAATATATTTTTAGATAATCAAGAGGTTCGTTTTTCAGATACTTCTTTTGTAAAATTCGCTAGCGAATCTAAAAATTATAGTAAGTATAAATTGACTACAGCCTATTTTGAGGCTCCATTTGAACTGCGTTATTTTCAAAATAATATGAATAAAAACAAGGGCTTTAAAGCAGCTGTTGGTTTAAGAATTGGAACCTTATTACAAGCACACACGAAAGGAGTATATGCCTCTAGCGGTTCTAAAACAACTGACAAAGTAATATCCAAACGCTTTTTAGATACTTGGAGATTTGCAGCTACTGCTCGAGTAGGATATGGCAATTTTTCTTTTTACATGGCCTATAATTTAAATACCTTATTTAAAGCTGGTTTTGGACCGAATATAACGCCTTACTCTGTAGGTCTTTGTATTTCCGGCTTATAAAATTTATCACAAATAAAAAAGGGCATTTCAACTGAAATGCCCTTTTTTATTTATAGTAAGTTTTTTACTGTGCTTATGACGTCTAGTAACTTACTAGCATCTTGTCCTCCAGCACTTGCTAGCGTGCCTTGGCCGCCTCCGCCACCTTTAATTAGTGGTGCAATGTGTTGCTTAATAATAGCCGCTGCATTATACTCTTGTGCATGCGCATCATCAACGCCCACTGCTACTTGAGCTTTACCATCTATTGATGCAACTAGAACAATGAGAGTAGCATGTGCTCTTAAATCGGAGCATATTTTCTTTAAAGCATCAGGATTAGATACATTTAATTCAGCACCTATAAACTTTTTGTTGTTAACAAGGATAGCTTTGTTGGCTAAGTCTTGAGCAATTACAGCCCATTGTTGCTGTTCAATAGCTTCCATTTGTTTTTTTATACCAGAAAGCTCGTTTTGCAGGGTTTCAATCGCCTTTACGGTGTCTTTCGGATTTTTTAATAGATTTTTAATTGCGTCTAATTCTTGTAAACTTTCTGCAATAGCTGTTTCAGCTAATGCACCACAAACTGCTTCAATTCTTCTTACGCCTGCAGCAACAGCACTTTCACTTTGTATTTTGAAAAGACCAATAGCTCCAGTATTGCTTACATGCGTGCCACCACATAATTCAATAGAATAGTTAGGGTCCATAATCACAACGCGTACTAGATCGCCATATTTTTCTCCAAATAAAGCTGTAGCACCTATAGCTAGCGCCTCTTCTTTGCTCATTTCTTTAATAACTACAGGGATAGCTGCTCTAATTTTTTCATTTACTAATTGTTCTACTTTTTTAATTTCTTCTGTTGTCATTTTTGAAAAATGAGAAAAGTCGAAACGTAATATAGCATCACTATTCAAAGATCCTTTTTGAGCTACATGGCTTCCCAATACTTGTTGTAAGGCAGCATGCATCAAATGCGTTGCACTATGATGCAATGTTATTTGCAATCTTTTTGCTTCATCTATTTGTGCATCGAAAGTTCCTTCTAATGAACTTGGTAAAGAATCGGTAAAATGAATAATTAAGTCATTTTCTTTTTTAGTGTTTGTGATGACAATGGTATCACGTTCATTTTTTAAATATCCTGAATCGCCTATTTGTCCACCACTTTCTGCATAAAAAGGAGTTTTATCTAAAACTAATTGATAGCTCTCTTTGCCTTTAGCCGTTACCTTTCTGTATTTTATGATGTTTGTCTTACAAGCACCTTGTTCATAACCCACAAACTGCACGGTGTCGATAGCATTTACAGAAACCCAATCTTCGGTATCTAATGTGGTAGCTGCTCTAGATCTATTTTTTTGTTTAGTCATTTCCTCTTCAAAGCCTGCTTCATCAACCGTTTTGTTTTGTTCTTGCGCGATCAATCGGGTTAGATCTAAAGGAAAACCATAGGTATCATAAAGTTCGAAAGCAATGGCGCCATTAATCGTATTATTATCAGCTTTCAATACTTCTTCCATGCGCTTCAATCCTTTTTCCAAGGTTCTTAAAAAACCCTCTTCTTCTTCTCGCACTACTTTAGATACAAATTCTAATTGAGCATGTAATTCAGGAAAGACCGTTTCAAATTGTTTTGCAATGACAGGAATTAATCTAAATAACAAGGGTTGTTTATAATCTAAATAAGAATAATAGTATCTAACGGCTCTTCTAAGAATCCTTCTTATAACATATCCCGCACCTGTATTGCTAGGTAATTGACCGTCTGCAATAGCAAAACCTATAGCACGAATATGATCTGCAATAACCCTAAACGCTACATCTTGTTTCGTGTCACCAAAATGGTATTCTTTACTGGTAATCGAAGCAACCTCTTGAATGGTGCCGGTAAATACATCGGTATCATAATTAGATGCTTTGCCTTGTATAGCTCTTACTAATCGTTCAAAGCCCATGCCGGTATCTACGTGTTGTGCTGGTAGTGGTTGAAGAGAACCATCTTTCAACCGATTGTATTGCATGAATACATTATTCCATATTTCAATTACCTGTGGATGATCTTTATTGACTAAATCTTTGCCTGGTATTTTAATTCGCTCTTCATCAGGTCTTAAATCAATATGTATTTCGCTACATGGTCCACACGGTCCTATATCTCCCATTTCCCAGAAATTATCTTTTTTATTTCCGAAAACAATATGTGATTCATCAACAATTTTTTTCCACTCTTCTAAGGCTATGGTGCTTGCTGGCAATCCTTCTTTTTCATCTCCTTCAAAAACAGATACATACAATCTACTTTTATCTAGCTTGTATACTTCTGTAAGTAATTCCCAACTCCATGCAATAGCTTCTTTTTTAAAATAGTCGCCAAAACTCCAATTGCCTAACATTTCAAACATGGTATGGTGATAGGTATCTACGCCTACTTCTTCAAGGTCATTATGCTTTCCGCTCACACGTAAGCATTTTTGCGTATCTGCTATGCGTGAATGTAATGGCGATCCATTGCCTAAAAAGTAGTCTTTAAATTGATTCATCCCCGCATTGGTAAACAATAAGGTAGGGTCGTTTTTAACTACAATAGGTGCAGATGGAACAATTAAATGTTCTTTTGACTTAAAAAAATCTAAAAATTGTTGACGTATTTCAGCAGATGTAAGCATAGTATCGTTATAGTATTTTGAGGAAATTATCCTAAGATAGTATTCCAATCATTTATTCATGGAGCACAAAATTAAATTATTTGTGGCTTAGTTCGACTTAAAATTACTTCAAACTCAGCTAATATCATAGCTGTGGCACCCCATATTAGCTCCGTATCCGAAATTTTATAGGCTGGCACTTCTATTTGAGTCTGTGGAGCATCTCGTAAACGTATACTTGTTTTCGTTTTATTAACTGGATTTAAAAGATGGGAGAGTTCCAGTTCTTTAACGAACGCAACTTCATCTATTTGTAACTCATAATTTGTTGGAGCATCGCAGAAGGCAATATATGGATGAACGATATAATTGCTAACAGGAATATATAAGGGTGTAAGAGCACCAATAATTTGTTCTTCTTTTAAAGGCACGCCAATTTCTTCCCATGTTTCTCTTATAGCGGTATGTAAAAGGTTAGCATCACCTTCGTCTACCCTACCTCCTGGAAAAGCAAATTGCCCACTATGCGACCCCTGGTTTTCTGCTCGTTTAATTAAACAGCAATGCCAGATAGCTTCTTTTTTGAAAAGCAAAATCATAACGGCACTTAATTTTGCATTTGAAGGAATTGTTGATGGTGATGCAACTACTCTACCAGCCATTTGCTCTTGAGCTGGTTGTCCAGGTAGGTTTTTAAGAAGCTCATTTAATTGATTAATGGCTTCTTCTATTGATAAAGGCAACATAGGATTCAAAGGTACTTAATGTATGTGATTTTAATTTAGGATAGAAGAACATATAGATGGTGTATTTGTAAGTGCGATATTAAATTAATTTGATAGTTTTGTAATAGATAAGAATTGAAACCTACCCATGAAATACACGTTTTGTAATATTTTAGCATTATTGATCTCTTTTCAACTGAGTGCACAACAAGATACCATTTCCGTTAGAAAAACGGCTCAGATACGTTTGGTACAATATTTAAAAAATGGTAAGATTACGGAAGAAGGCATGTTAGATAATAATAACAAGCAAGGTATATGGACGGTTTATAATGATTATGGCGCTATTTTAAAATTGCAATCTTATGATAAGGCGGTATTAATGGGGCCAAGTATTACGTTTAATGGCGATGGTATGGTGCGTGCAAAAGAAAACTATTTCAATAATCAGTTTGAGGGTCTTCAGCGTTATTATACAAATGGCGCTCATTTGTATTTGGAAACCTATTATGCAGATGGAAAAAAAGAGGGTACTGAAAAAAAGTATTTTCCAAATGGTAAATTACAAGAAGTAGCTACCTACAGCAATGACTTGCGTTCCGGAACTACCATAATTTACTATGATAACGGCAATAAAATGATTGAAAATAATTACAAGGCGGGCACTTTAGATGGTGAAACCATTGTATATTACAGTAATGGAAATATTAGCGAGATGGGTGCCTATGTAAATGGAAAAGAAAATGGCGTTTGGAAGTATTATTACACAGATGGGTTATTAAAACAGAAAGGATTTTTTAAAGATGGCATTAAATCGGGACCTTGGTTAGATTATCCGCACGCAGTGCCCAGTAAGAAAAAACAGAAATAGATGTAATGTTTTTTAAAATTAAGTGAATGTCTAAAAAGATTCTAGTTATTGATGATGAGAGAGCCATCCGGTCTGCTCTTAAAGATATTTTAAGTTTTGAAGGATTTGAAGTAGAAGAAGCGACAGATGGGTTGGAAGGTATTAAAAAAATAAAAGAGCAGGATTACGATTGTATTTTATGCGATATCAAAATGCCTAAAATGGATGGTACCGAGGTGCTTGATCAATCTCTATTACATAAGCCTGATATACCTTTTATATTGATATCCGGCCATGGCACTATAGATGCTGCTGTAGATGCAGTAAAAAAAGGTGCTTTTGATTTTATAGCTAAACCGCCAGATTTAAATAGGTTATTAATTACGATTAGAAATGCAATTGATAGAAATTCATTAATAGTTGAAACAAAACAATTAAGAAAGAAAGTAAAAAGGATTAACCAATCTGATATGATTGGATCTTCTGTTGCTTTAGTTAAAATAAAGGAAACTATTGAAAAAGTAGCACCCACAGATGCACGTGTATTAATAACTGGGGAAAATGGAGTAGGAAAGGAACTCGTTGCAAAAGCACTTCATGAAAAAAGCAATAGAGCTAATGGCCCGTTTATAGAAGTAAATTGTTCTGCCATTCCTTCGGAGTTGATAGAAAGTGAATTATTTGGTCACGAAAAGGGTTCTTTTACATCGGCAATTAAACAACGCATTGGTAAGTTTGAACAAGCAAATGGCGGCACCCTATTTTTAGATGAAATAGGAGATATGAGCTTGTCAGCTCAAGCTAAAGTACTAAGAGCTTTACAAGAAGGTAAGATAACACGCGTTGGTGGAGAGAAAGAAATTAGTGTAGATGTTCGAATTTTAGCAGCTACCAATAAAGACTTATTGAAAGAAATTGAAGAAAAGAATTTTCGTCTAGACCTATATCATCGATTAGGCGTTATATTAATTCATGTGCCCTCTCTAAATGATCGAAAAGAAGATATACCACAACTCGTACAACATTTTTTAAATATAATTAATGAAGAGTATAAGCATCCGGCCAAACAAATAGATGCTTCTGCTATTGTTGCATTGCAAGAATATAATTGGACGGGTAATATTCGCGAATTAAGAAATATAGTAGAGCGCTTAGTCATCATGTCTAATCAAACGATAACTAAAAAAGATGTAGAAAACTATATTTTCATGCATTAAAAACTCTGAATATTTAATAAAAAATCCGAAGCCAAGCTTCGGATTTTTTCATGTTAAAAAAGACCCCAAAAATGTGGAAATAATACCCCTTAAACAGGCTTTATTTTTTTGCTTAAGCCCTTATTTTATGCTATATTTGTAGTAGTTAACAACAGGGTATTCCCTCAGCAAATTATATTAATTTAAATCATCTATTTTTTATAAAACCCAATCATGAGTAACGAACAGAACCCAATGCCACAACAAGGATATGATGCCGGAAGTATTCAAGTATTAGAAGGACTTGAGGCGGTTAGAAAAAGACCAGCCATGTATATTGGTGATATTGGAATTAAAGGATTACACCATTTAGTTTATGAGGTAGTAGATAACTCTATTGATGAAGCTTTAGCAGGTCATTGTAAAACAATTCAAGTTACAATACATACCAATAATTCCATTTCTGTTCAAGATGATGGAAGGGGTATTCCAACAGGTATGCACCCCAAAGAAGGTAAATCGGCCTTAGAGGTTGTAATGACGGTATTGCATGCGGGTGGTAAATTCGATAAAGATTCCTACAAGGTTTCTGGTGGCTTGCATGGTGTAGGGGTAAGTTGTGTAAATGCATTAAGTTCTCATCTTCACGTAACTGTAGAAAGAGAAGGAAAAAAATTCGAACAAGAATATAGTTGTGGTATTCCTAAATACAGTGTTAGAGAAATTGGTGTTGCTGAAAAAAGAGGAACGCGTGTTCACTTTCAACCTGATGATACTATATTTAAAGACACAGTATACAATAGAGAAATATTAGCAGGTAGATTAAGAGAACTATCTTATTTAAATAAAGGCATTAGAATTTTATTAAGTGATGAAAGAGAAATTTTAGAAGATGGATCTATTCAATCAGAAGAATTTTATAGTGAAGGTGGAATCGTAGAATTCGTTCAAATGTTAGACGCTAATGGTAAGCGCGATCCTTTATTACCTATTCCTATCTATGTAGAAGGCTATGATAAAGATTCAAATGTTACGGTTGATGTAGCTTTATCTTATAATACATCGTATTCAGAACATATCTTCTCTTATGTAAACAATATCAATACAATTGAAGGAGGTACCCACGTTGCTGGTTTTAGAAGAGCTATCACCAGAGTGTTTAAATCTTATGGTGATAAAAACAAATTGTTTGAAAAAGCAAAAGTTGAAATTACAGGAGATGACTTTAGAGAAGGTATAAGTGCTATTATTTCTGTAAAAGTACCTGAGCCTCAATTTGAAGGACAAACCAAAACAAAACTAGGTAATAGTGATGTAATGGGTGTTGTAGATGTATGCGTAAGTAGAGTATTAGAAGCTTATTTAGAGGAGCACCCGAAAGAATCTAAAATGATTATCGATAAAGTAATCATAGCTGCTCAAGCCCGTGCCGCTGCTCGTAAAGCTAGAGAATTGGTACAACGAAAAAATGTACTTACAGGTGGGGGTCTTCCTGGAAAATTAGCCGATTGCTCTGATAAAGATCCACACAAATGTGAACTATACTTAGTGGAAGGGGATTCAGCAGGTGGAACAGCCAAGCAAGGAAGAGATCGAGGTTATCAAGCTATTTTACCATTGAGAGGAAAGATTCTTAATGTAGAAAAAGCACAAGAACACAAAATCTATGAGAATGAAGAGATAAAAAATATGTTTACAGCTTTGGGTGTTACTGTAGGTACTCCAGATGACCCAAAAGAATTAAATATTTCTAAGCTTCGATATCATAAAATCATTATCATGACGGATGCCGATGTAGACGGTTCTCACATTGCTACTTTAATTTTAACCTTCTTCTTCCGCTATATGAAATCATTGGTTGAACAAGGTCATGTATTTTTAGCACAACCACCATTATACTTAGTTAAAAAGGGTAAAGAACAACGTTATGCATGGACAGAAGAAGATAGAAAAGAAGCAGTAACCGTTTTAGGTAATGGCAAAGATGATAGTGTAACCATTCAACGTTATAAGGGTTTGGGAGAGATGAATGCAGAGCAACTGTGGGATACAACAATGAATCCGGCTACTAGAACCCTAAAACGCGTAAGTATTGATAGTGCAGCAGAAGCTGATCGTATTTTCTCTATGCTAATGGGTGATGAAGTTCCACCAAGAAGAGCTTTCATTGAATCGCATGCAAAATATGCACGCTTGGATGTATAATTGATTATTACCAATAATAAAAAAGGTCATGAAGAGATTCATGACCTTTTTTGTATTCAGTTATTATTATTTATTTTTTTCTTAGCCTTTTCTTGTTGAAGACGTTGCATTTCTTCTAATTTTTGTTGCCACTTAGAAGCAGTTGCCGGCTTATTTTTATTTTCTTGTAATTGTTTGTGAATAGCTTCTTCGTTAATAAATAATTTTTGGATGATAAATTGCTGAGCAATGCTCACCATATTACCGAAGAAATAGTAAAAGGTTAAGGCAGCAGCCATTTTATTAAACACACCCATCAACATTACTGGAAATACAAAAGGCAAATATTTCATCATAGGATTATTAGGATCCTGCGGTGTCATATTTCTATTGTATAACGCTAAAAACAAACTTGAAGCAGTCATTAATAAAGTAAACAAACTCACATGATCTCCATACAAGGGTATAGAGAAAGGTAAGTTTAGAATGGAGTCATAGGTTGAAAGGTCATCAGCCCATAAAAAAGATACTTGTCTAAACACTATGTTTGTAGGTATAAAACAGTACATAGCTACTAAAAACGGTAATTGAAATAACATCGGTAAGCAACCGCCTAAAGGGTTAACGCCAGCACTTCTATATAATTTCATTTGCTCTACACTAAAAGCTTGCTGATCAGGGAATTTTTCTCTTAATACATCTAATTCCGGTTTCATTAAACGCATTTTAGCAGTAGATAAATAACTTTTATAAGTAAAGAAAGATAAGGCTAAGCGTATAATTAGGGTCATTAAAATGATGATAAGACCTAAGTTTAATTGCCAACTGTTTAATAAATTAAACATTGGTAAGATCAACCATTTGTTTACATATTTTACAAAGGCAAAAATACCCGTTCCCAAAGGCACCATTTCTTCTAGGCCTATTTGATAATCTTTTAAAGTAGCGTAATCATTTGGGCCCATATACCAATCTAAACTAGCCTCGTTATTTTGCAGTGGAACTTGGAAACTAACTTTGTTTAATACTACATGGTTAGTGTCATTTTTATCATTAATTGCCTTACAGTTACTTGCATTGAACACATTGTTTTTTGCAATAAGTGCTTGAGAAAAATAACCAGTTCTTAGTCCAATCCACTGAACACCTTCTTTTAAGCTTTCTTTTTTCTCTTCGTTGATGCTGAAGTAATCTTGGTCGCCATTAGCATACTTATAATGCTCTTGTATGTTTTGTTTTTCAGCATCACTGTTTTTTTCAGTTCTTAAAACTGCATTGTCCCAGTTCATCACCAAGGTATTCATTGCAAACCCACTTAATTTGTAGGAGCAAGCTACATGATGTGTATTTCGTTCTAAGGTATACGTAACAACTACTTGTTGTTGAGGATTGATTTGAGCAGTTAATATAACTGATTTTCCTTTTTCAGTTTCTTGAAATGCAGGGGTATAATAAAGCTCATTACTATTTTTTACACCAGCGGTATTTAATGCAAAACTTAATTGATTTTCGTTGCTATCAAAAAGCACCAATGGTTTTTGGTAATAGGTTTTATAATTTTTTAGAAGCGCTTTGGTGATATTAGCTCCTTTTGTGTGGATATCGAGACTTACCAATTCATTTTCTAATCTCAGTACTGAATCTACAAGTGTTGTAACCTGTGTGGTATCATTTATAGAAGCAGTGTTGGTGCTATTTTTTACTGCAATTGGAGCAGTAGTTATTTTTGGATGTGTTTTTGCATAAGCAATAGAATCAGCTTGTTTTTTTTCTAAAACAGCGTTTTGTTCGTAATTATTAATTGCTAAATAACCTAATAGTAATGCTACTAAAAGAGAGAATCCAATGACTGAATTTTTATCCATAAAAAAGTAATATATAAGGTAGCAAAGGTAATTAAATAATTACAACAGCGCTTATTTGTTTTGCTCAAATTCAGCGATAAGTTGCTCCATTTTTAAGTAAGGATGCTTTTCCTTTAATTGCTTAGCTTCTGCAATTTGTTGTTCTATAAAATTTTGGTGGGCAGCAGTAGCCGGAAACCTACTTTTATGTCTGCTTGCTCTAAATAATTGCTCTACATGATGCATTAGCTCAAAACTTTCGGGTTCAATACAGCTTTTCTTAAAGGATTCCCAGACTGCATTAGTTGCTGCAAAATTTGGGTGTACTAGATCTATGTCGTAGAATCGATAATCTCTAAGTACATCTATAAGTAGTTCATAGGCCGGAAAATAATGAGAATAAGCATACTGATTTGTTAGGTTATGCACTACTTCAATCAATCGCGCTTTACTTCTGTTATTTTCTACTACACCATCTCTTATGTGTCTTACCGGACTAATAGTGAAAATTATTTCAATATTGGGATTAATAGCTTTTACGTTTTCAAGGCTTTCACACAAGGCCTGTTGTATTTCAGTTATGGATAGCAGCTCCTTTTCAAACCACTGTCCGGGTGCCCTATGATTATTAGCTACAGGATAGTTGCTTTCTACCAAATGATATTGAAATGAAGAACCTAAGGTTATTACCAACCAATTACACTTTTTTATAAATGCATGCGCCTTGTCAATAGAAGCATTCATTTCGGTTAAGGCCGTTGCTTTATCAATGTGAGAGAACCGGGTATGATGATCCCAGCTATTCCATAACTCATTTAAATAAAATAAATCTTCTTCTTTTTTGTGTACACCATTAACGTAACTATTTATGCTTTTGGTAACACTTAAAGGATTAAATAAGATTCCATGCGGATTGCTTAAGGTGTCAAATCCAGCCTGATTTAAGTAATCTGTCATATGCTCCGTGAAGCAAGAGCCAATTAAAAATACTTGATCTGTATGTTTAATTTTTTTTGACAAATGTTTGGCTTCAAATGCTAAGGTATATGACATGTTTAAATTATATTTGATTTTTGAAAAAAAGCAATACTTTTACTGTTTCAAACTTAAAACTACAAATTTAATATATGCAATCGAATGAATTTCGCAAATACGCTATCAAACATCATGGTATTAGTAGCAACACCCTGCATCAATACTCATCATCTATTAAAATGCCCAACGCTTTAACGCCATACATTATTGAAGAGCGCCCTATGAATGTAGCACAAATGGATGTGTTTTCTAGATTAATGATGGACAGAATTATTTTTTTAGGAGAAGGTATCAATGATTATGTAGCCAACATTGTTACGGCTCAATTATTATTTTTAGAAAGTATTGATAGAAATAAAGACGTACAAATGTACATTAACAGTCCTGGTGGAAGTGTATATGCTGGATTAGGTATTTACGATACCATGCAAATAATAACGCCAGATGTTTCTACGATTTGTACAGGTATTGCTGCTTCAATGGCGGCAGTATTGATGTGTGCGGGAACTAATGGAAAAAGAACAGCCTTAAAGCATAGTAGAGTAATGATACACCAACCACTTGGAGGCGCAGAAGGACAGGCGAGTGATATTGAAATTACAGCAAGAGAGATTGGTAAATTGAAGAAAGAATTATATGAGATTATCGCAGAGCATAGTGGACAGAAATTTGCAAAAGTTGAGAAGGATTCTGATAGAGATTATTGGATGACTGCAGAAGAAGCTAAAGCTTATGGAATGGTAGATGAGGTTTTAGGAAGAAATCCTAAAAAAGCAGTTAAATAATTTTTAATTCTTTAAAAAAATAAAACACACAGTAACACTACTGTGTGTTTTATTTTATAATAAAATATATATAAGTTTATAGCTTTATCTATAGCTTATTTGAGTTACTTTTGCGACGCATAACCAATAAGTAATCCTTACCGATGTCTATAATACATTTTTTAAATTACCTTCTTGTCCTTGAACTATTAGTTTGGATTTTAAGTTTACAGATCAATAGAATTATTCATAATCAGCGCTTTGAACTTCAGAATTTTGTCTTCTCCTTTTTCTTATTTAACAGAGTTGTTCTAAGAAATACATTTTCCAAAAAAGAGAAATCTTTTAAAGAATATTCAAATAGAATTAATGTTATAGCCTACATTTTGTTTGGTAGTACGTTAATGTTGTTTTTATTTACTAATTTGATTTATAACAAATAAAAAAAGTCGATGCATTTGCATCGACTTTTTTATAATTGTTTTTTGGAAAATAATTATCCTAAAGCAACACGTTTGAAAGAGGTAACTTTCAAATCTGCATTTACACTTTTTAAGTATTCAGCTACAGATTTACCACCATCTTTTACAAACGCTTGAGCCATTAAAGTATTCTCTTTAAAGAATGCATTTAATTTACCTTCTGCAATTTTAGCGACCATTTCTTCTGGTTTACCTGCCATTTTAGGATCTGCTTGCATAGTTTCCATAACAATAGCACGCTCGCGAGCAATTACATCAGCTGGGATGCTATCGCTGTCAACGCCAAGAGGATTCATAGCAGCAATTTGCATAGCGATATCTTTACCTGCTTCAGCAGCTTCTGCAGACATAGCAACTAATACACCCATACGGTTTGCACCATGGATATAAGAAGCAACATAAGGTGCATCTACTTTTTCAAATTTATTAATTTCAATTTTCTCACCTATAGCAGCTAATTTATCATTGATTAAATCTGCTACTTTAGCACCATTGATTACAATATTATTTAATTCCTCAACAGAATTTACTTTGTTTTCTACAGCAGCATCAGCAATGCTTTGTGCAAAAGCAACGAAATCTGCATTTTTAGAAACGAAGTCAGTTTCGCAAGAAATACAAACGATATAACCTGTTTTGTTATCTGCAGTAGTTTTTGCTAAAACTACGCCTTCTTTTGCCTCTCTATCGCTACGTTTTGCAGCTACTTTTTGACCTTGTTTGCGCAACCAGTCGATAGCTGCTTCAAAATCGTTATTTGTTTCTGTTAATGCTTTACGACAATCCATCATACCAGCACCAGTTGCTTGTCTTAATTTGTTTACGTCAGAAGCAGAAATTGTTACGCTCATTTGTATAGTTTTTATAAAGTTTATAAATTTAAAGAAACCGCAACACGGAACGTATGCGGTTTCTTTAATAGGTATTAATTATTTATATTTTTTTGCTTGCAGCTTTCGGGCGACCAGCACCTTGTTTTGGGCGACCAGCACCACCTGCAGCAGGTTTTGCGCTACGTGTTTTTTTACCATCAGCACCTTCTGTTTCTTCGTCTAATTCGTTTTTACGAGCTTTAGATTCAGTAGCATCTTCACCTTGTTCTTCATCAGCAGCTTCTTTGTTTTCAGCACGCTCTTGAAGTCCTTCCATGATAGCAGCAGTCAAATAATTAGTGATGATAGCAATTGATTTACTAGCATCATCATTAGATGGAATAGAGAAATCAACTTTTGATGGATCACTATTAGTATCTACCATTGCAAATGTAGAAATTCCTAAACGTTTAGCTTCAGCTAAAGCAATGTGTTCGTGACTGATATCAACGATGAATAAAGCAGCTGGAGTACGACCCATTTGAGAGATACCACCCAATACTTTTTCCATTTTTTCTTTACCACGAGTCAATGTCAAACGCTCTTTTTTAGTAACGCTATCCAATGTTCCGTCGTTCAACATTTTTTCAATGCTTTGCATTTTCTTTACGCTCTTACGGATTGTTTGGAAATTGGTAAGCATACCACCTAACCAACGTTCAGTAACAAACGGCATATTTACTTTTGCAGCAGCTTCAGCAACGATTTCTTTTGCTTGCTTTTTAGTTGCAACAAACATGATTTTTTTACCGCTTTTAGCGATTGATTTAAGTGCAGCAGCAGATTCTTGTAAACCTTCTATTGTTTTATTTAAATCGATAATGTGTATACCATTTTTCTCAGTGAAAATGTATGGTAACATTTTTGGGTTCCATTTTTTCTTAAGGTGACCAAAATGTACGCCAGCTTCCATAAGTTGCTGATGTAGGCTTTTATTTTCTTCCATTGTAGTAAGTTCTTGTAGGTTAAAAAATTTAGTAAGCGGTAGCGACCATTAACGTTTAGAGAATTGGAAGCTTCTACGTGCTTTGCGTTTACCGAATTTCTTACGTTCAACCGAACGAGGATCACGACGCATTAAGCCTTCTTTTTTCAGTGCAGGACGGAACTCAGGGTTCACTTCGCATAATGCACGAGCAATACCTAATTTGATTGCCTCTGCTTGTCCTTTTGGTCCTCCACCTTGTACATTTACTACCACATCAAAAGACGCTCTAGCATCAATAGTTTTGAAAGGTAATTCTACTTGGTTTTGTAAGTACATAATGGGGAAATACGCTTTGTATTCTTTTCCATTTACTGTGATGCTGCCTGTACCTTTGCTCATATATATACGAGCTACGGCTTCTTTACGGCGACCTACAGCGTTATTTTGTTTTTCCATGTATGTGGATGTTAAAGCTGTTTACAATTAATTTATTTAGTAATATTTTTAGGTTGTTGTGCTTTGTGAGGATGTTCTGCACCTTCGTATACAAATAATTTTTTGTACATAGCACGACCTAAACGATTTTTAGGTAACATACCTTTCACTGCTCTTTCTACTACTACAACTGGACGACGATTTAACAACTCGCGAGCTGTTTCACCTTTTTGACCTCCAGGATAACCAGAAAACGTTAAGTATTCTTTGTCATCTAATTTGTTGCCAGTAAATTTTACATGTGCTGCATTGGTTACGATTACATAATCACCACAATCGAAATGAGGTGTATAATACGCTTTGTTTTTGCCGCGTAATATATGTGCAATTTGTGTGCACATACGACCAACCGTTTGGTTAGTTCCATCAACAAGATACCAATCGCGTTTTACGATTTGTTCGTTTGCTGATTTTGTTTTAAAACTTAAGTGTCTCATCTCTTTAAATATTTATTTTAATCCGTTTTTGGATCCAGATTTTGTTTTTCACAAATAAATGGAGCGCAAAGATAAAGGCCTTTGTACTGTTAACCAAGAAAAAAGACAATTATTTTTATAGCATCTTTGTAATCTATTGATAATCAATAAAAAAATATTTACTTTTTTAAATTAATAAGTACTTTTGATGTGCTGAAGGCATATCTCTTGTTAAAAATTTGACATCATGATCGATTATTGTAAAATATTTTATGTAATTGTAATTATTAAAATAAATTAAGGTTCTCAAAAAAGAAATTGGAACCGGATAGTTGTATTACAGGTAATTTAAAAGAAGCACTTAATTGTTGCTGAAATAATATAAAGTAGTGTATTGCTTGGAAGGCTTTCAAATTCTAATATACAATACCAGAATAGTCAAACTCATAAATAATTCAAATTGAGCTCAAATGTTTGCTTGGAAAAATTAAATACTATCTAAACTAATATGTTTCATTTAAGTGTAGAATTCAAAACTGGCTTTTCAATCCATTTATTAAAATATAAATTGAAAATCAACATATTATAGTTTATAAAATAATATATTCAAATTTTTTTTAACGAAAACTTTGCATTTGTAACAAATTCACTCTAAATTTAACTCAAATTTCATAATAGCAATTTTATAATTGAACAAAAGAAAAAATCAAAACACATGAAAAGAATTTTGCTACTGCTCACAGTGCTCGTTTCAATAGGCTCTCAAGCTGTTATTGCACAAACACACAAATTGTCTGGTCGCGTATTAGATGAGAATGGTCAACCTCTACCAGGTGCAACTATTGTGGTTAAAGGATCTAACATAGGTACTGTTGCTGATGACAATGGTAATTTTGTTATCAATAATGTTCCTAATTCAGGTGCAAAAATTAAAATAAATTATGCCGGATATTCTTATGCAGAAGCAGATGCATCATCTGCAAATGTTAGCATTCGCCTTAATCCTCTTGCAAAAGAGTTATCAGGAGTTGCTGTCACTGCATTAGCAATTAAAAGAGAGAAAAAAGAATTAGGCTATTCTTCAACTTCATTGAATTCAGAAGAACTTAATAGCGGTAATCAAATCAACGCTTTATCTGCATTACAAGGTAAAGTAGCGGGTGCAAACATCACTTCAGCTACTGGTGGTCCTGGTGGTTCTACACGTGTTGTATTACGTGGTGAAAAAACAATTGCAGGCGGTAATAATGCTCTGATTGTCATAGATGGTATCGTAACTAATAATGGAAGTCGTGCTATCGGAAGTAGTTTATCGCAAATTGATTTTGGTAACAGAGGAACAGATATTAATCCGGATGATATTGAAAACATTACCGTTTTAAAAGGTGCTGCGGCAGCGGCATTATATGGTTCTGCTGGTGCTAATGGTGCGATCATGATAACTACTAAAAGCGGGAAAGCAAGAAAAAAAGACAAAATGGAAGTTATGTATTCTACGGACTACACTTTGTCTTCAGTACTTAAATATCCTGATTTTCAACACACTTATGGTCAAGGTGATTTGCATGGTGTGTATGATGATGTAAGAGAAAATTTCTCTTGGGGTCTTCCATTTGATGGAGTTAACAGAGCTTGGGGACAAGTTATTAATGGTAAACAATTAGTAAAACCATATGTAGATTTACCGGATAATGTAAAAAGCTTCTATAACACAGGAACTACTTTCCAAAACAATGTTTCGTTATCTAAGAATTTAGATAAATCATCTTTCTTTTTGTCTTTAAATACCCTCAACAACAAAGGGGTAACTCCAAATACATTTTACGATAAATACAGTATTCGTTTTAATGGTAATATAGAACTAAGTCCAAAAGTTTATGCAATAGCTAATATCAACTATATTAATATTAGCTCTCGTGCAGAGCAAATGGGACAAGGTAACGGAGGTGTTTGGAATCAATTATTACAAACTCCGAGAGATATACCTATTTGGGAACTTAAACAATTAGATAATCCTTTTTATGCGATGGATTATACTGATGCAGTAGGTACAAAACGCTATGGTTACTATGGTGCATATACTCGTAATCCATATTGGGTTGCACAAAATTTTGATAACAGATCAAAAACGGATCGTGTTTTAGGAGCTGTTACCATTGGTTGGAAACCTAATTCAAATTGGAATATTTTCAATCGTGCAGGTGCTGATATTACTTCTGATCGTTTTTATCAAAAAACTCCAAAATATTTCTTCCAACCATTTGATCCATTTTATGGTGCAGGTACAGCAAGTTCTCAAAACCAAAGCCTAGCAGGTGGCTATTTTGAGCAAACTATCAATACGACTACCTTCTACAATGATTTAATTGCAACTTATTCTAAACAATTAACTGAAGATGTGTCATTCGAAGGAATGTTAGGTGCTAATGCTACGGCTACAACCGGAAATAGTTTAGCTGCAAGTATAGATCCTACAACTAACGGATTAGTAATTCCAGGTTTCTATAATTTTGGTAACGCGGTGAGCCCTATTGCTGTTTCTAATTCTTTATCTCAAATCAGATCTGTAGCATTGTATGGTTCTGCAAAATTGGGTTACAAAAATCAATTCTACTTAGAAATCACAGCTAGAAATGATAAAAATTCTACTTTAAATCCATATACTAATACCTTCTTCTATCCAAGTGCTAGTGGTTCTTGGATTTTCTCTGAGACCTTTAAAGAAAAAATGGTTAACAGCCCTATATCTTATGGTAAACTTAGAGCTAGCTGGGCAAGTGTAGGTAATGGCGCACCTAATGCTTACTTAACTAATCCAGCTGCATTCGGAACTACTACTTCATCAACAAGTTTTGGTTCAGTTAGATTCCCTTTTAATACTGTTCCAGCATTCAGTTTGGGTAATACGATAGCTAATCAATTAAGACCAGCACGCTCTCTTACTTCAGAGGTAGGTGTGGAATTAGGTTTCTTTAAAGATCGTATTTTCTTCGAAGCTACTTATTATAAATCTTATACGTACGATCAAATTATATCTGTACCAACTGCACCTTCTTCTGGTTTTAATAGTCGTACAATTAATTTAGGTGATGTAGCGAACAGAGGATTAGAAATGGCTTTGCGTTTTACACCTGTTCATACAAAATCTGGATTTAAATGGGATGTAAATGCTACCTATACACGTAATACTAACGAAGTATTAAGTTTAGCAAATGGCGTGTCTCGTGTTGTAATTGGCGGATTTAGTGGTATGGAAATTGCAGCAGCGGTGGGCAAACCGTTCGGAGCATTTTATGCGATCGATAACCAAACAGACGCAAATGGTTATGTAATTGTTGATCAAAACTCCGGATTACCTAAACCTACAACCAATGCTGTTTACAAAGGTTCTTATCAACCTCGTTTTATGGCTTCTTTAGGTACGAATATGACTTATAAAGGGTTCTCTTTAAATGTGTTATTTGATACTAAACAAGGTGGGGTGTTTTTCTCTCGTACAAAAGATATCATGGAGTTTGTAGGTACTTCTGCTAATACTGAAAACAGAGATGATCAAGTATTCCCTAATTCCGTTTATTTAGATGCAAATGGAAATTCAGTTCCCAATACTACAAAATATTCTCCATATGATTATTTTATTAGTGTTGCACCTGTTGGCACACATGTTTTGGATGCTAGTTATATCAAATTAAGAGAAGCTAGTTTAGGCTATACCTTACCTTCAAAATTGATGAAGAAAACAGGGTTCTCTTCAGCTAAAGTTTCTTTGTTCGGTAATAATTTATTTATCTGGACTTCTAAAGAAAATAGATATGCAGATCCAGAGGTAAATTCTGGTGGAAACTCTGATGAGCAAGGATTAGATTTTTCTGCTCGTCCATCATTACGCAACTATGGCATTAGCTTAAAAGTAACTTTCTAAAAATTTAAAAGAGCATAGATATGAATACGATTAAAAAAATATCGATAATAGCACTTCTTGGTGCAGCCGTATTTTCTACAGGATGTAAAAAATTCTTAGATGTAAATACGAATCCAAATGTAGTTTATGGACCTCAGGTATCTTTGGTATTACCTAGTGCCCAAATGTATGTAGCTTCTGCTGTAGGTTGTAATTTACAAATCAACGGTTCTATATGGGCACAATATTGGACACAATCACCATTAGCAAGCCAATATAAAATTTTAGAGCAATATTTTCCAAGTGGTTCTAACTATGATAACTCTTGGGCTTTAATGTATTCTCAAGCGTTACCTGACTTAAAATATGTAGAGAAAACTGGAACAGCTACTAATTTTAAACAATACATAGCTATTTCTAAATTAATGCAAGCTTATATGTTCCAATTAGCTACAGACGCATGGGGAGATATTCCTTTTTCTGAAGCGGGTAAAGGTGAAGTAGCCGATGGCGGTATCACTTCTCCACGTTATGATGCGCAAAGTAGCATATACGATGGTATCATTAAATTAATTAATGATGCAACGGTATTAATCAGTAATACAGATCCAAATAAACCTACAACTGATGATTTAGTTTATGGTGGAAATATGAATAATTGGTTAGCTTTTGCTAATACACTTAAATTAAAAGTATATTTACGTTTATCAGAAGTAGATTCGGTTAAAGCAAAAGCTGGAATAGCAACTTTAGGTGCTGCACCTTTAGGTGGTTATATCGCTACAACAAATCCAGCTCAAATTGCATTCTTGAATGCAGCCGGCGCTTACAATCCTTTATATGCAGAAATTGTGGGTTTAAATAGAACTCAAAATTTAGTAGCAAGTAAAACAGCCGTTGATTATTATAAAAATAATAATGATCCACGTGTTACTAAATTCTATAATGCTACTTCTATTGCTGGCGCAATAGGTTGTCAACAAGGAAATTTCAATACTCAAGTAAGTGGTGTTAACTTCCCATCAGATTTAGTTGGTGGCTTAGCTTCTTCTACTAATTCAGGTACTGCACCTGTAAAATTGATTTCTTCTTATGAGAGTTTGTTATTACAAGCAGAAGCAAAAGTGCGAGGATGGATCACTGGCGGTGGCGATAGTTTAAACTATGCACAAGCAGTGTCTAACAACTTCACTTCTTACGGTTTATTAGCAACTGATGCAGCTACTTATTTGGCAAGTGCTGGTGGAGCGTATCCGAGTACAGGAACTAAAACAGCTAAATTAAAAGCTGTACTTACTCAAAAATGGGCATGTATGAATGGTAATCAAGGGTTTGAAGCTTGGACAGAATGGAGAAGAACGGGCTATCCTGATTTCTTTACGGTATCTACTAACTCTTTAATTGGTCAAGTATTTCCTGCTCGTTTCTTTTATCCAAATGTAGAGGTTACAAGAAATTTAAATTTCCCTGGTCAAAAATTAATTACGGATAAAGTTTGGTGGGACAAATAATTTATAAAAATCTTAAATAAGAAATACTATGAAAAACATATTAAAATTAAGTTTTGTTGCTTTAATTACTTTGGTGGCTGTTAGCTGTAAAAAAGAGTACAGTCAAGTCTCTAGAGTGGTTACACCTTCATATCCAAAGATTAATTTTCCAAATGGTAAATTTTTTAGTATAAAAGTTGGAGATCCAACTCCACAAATTGTAGCTAATGCTTATGATTCTTCGCTTAAACAAGCAATGGGTGTAACCTATGATCCTTCTGTAATTGACAATTCTACAGCCGGTTTGTATGTAGTACCAGTAGTTTCTGAAAAAAATGGTAATGGTTATTTTAGTGCAGATGCAGCATATGTTGCTGTTACTAATATAGATACAGCTGTAAGTTTAAATGGAATTTGGGATCGTCAAGGCTTTACTACTTTCCAGACCTTAACAGAAGTTAAAAATGGTTTATATCAAATAGCAGGAGTCGGTGGTGCAGCAGCAGCTGTTGGTTATTTATGTCAAAAAGATAGTTCAAGCATTAGTTTCCCCGTGCAACCAACCGTATATGGTGATATGTATTTTATACAAACTTCTTTAAGAATGATTGCTTCAAGAAGAGATACTATGCGATATGTTGTTATCAATGCAGGTTTTGGTACAGCTTTGAGAACCTTTATAAAAAGATAATTTAAATTAGAATAATTAATGATTATGAAAAAATATATAAACACCCTTTCGAGCATTGCTTTGTTATTATTGTTATGTGCTCCTACGTTTGCACAAAGAAGTGGTTTTGGAATTCACTTTGGTGGCTATGATTTTTATGGTCCTCAAACAGGTAAGTATTTCCGCTCAGAAGTGTATAAACGTAGCTACAATGTCAATAAATTCGGTGTTGAAAATGGTGGTTTTGATACTGCTTTAACTAAAAATTTAAAATGGACACCTTTGGCAAAAGCTAGCATGTGGTGGGAAGTTAATGATGTTATTGATTTAAATATGGGTTTGTCTGTCGGTTCATTAGAATATCCTACAGATCGCCCAGATAATGTATACATCAACAAGCAATTAAATAATATTTCTGGTACTAAAAATGAAAAAATACTTTTGGAATATGATGCACACATCAATTTCAACTTAGTTCCTAAAAACCAATTTATCTTCGCACCTTACCTATTCACAGGTATTACAGCTTCATACCATGATCTATTTTTTGGTGCCAATTTACCAGTTGGTTTTGGTGCTAATATTCGCCTAGGTAAGTCAAAAGATATTTATTTAAATGTTGAGTCTGCTTATAAAATTGCTGCAACTGATAATGATCAAAATCATTTACAACATACAGTAGGTTTTGTATATTTTTATAAAAAAGGTTACAAAGCACCAGTTAAAGAAGTTGTAGTACCTACCTTACCTGTAGTTATGGCTCCAGTTGAACAACCTAAAATTTTGGATGCCGATAAAGATGGTGTAAACGATGATGTTGATCAATGTCCTACCATAGCTGGTTTAGCTAAATATAATGGATGTCCAGATAGTGATAACGATGGTATTGCAGACAATAAAGATACTTGCCCTCTAGTTGCTGGTTTAGCTGCCTTTAATGGTTGCCCAGATACGGACGCTGATGGTATAGCTGATAATACTGATGCTTGTCCATATGTAGCAGGAGTGGCATCAAGAAACGGTTGTCCTATCCCTGATACCGACGGAGATGGTTTCAACGATGAGCAAGACAAATGTCCTTCAGTTTTCTCTAAAATCAATAATGGTTGCCCTGAAATTAAAAAAGAAATTATTGAGCGTGTAAATAAAGCAGCTAAATCAATATATTTTGAGACTGGAAAATCAGTTTTAAAACCTATTTCTTTTAAAGATTTAGATGCATTAGTAAAAATATTAAACTCTGACCCAACCTTGCGTGTTGACATTGGTGGTCATACTGACAATGCGGGTTCTGAAGAGATTAATGTAACATTATCTCATGATAGAGCTAAAGCCGTAAATGATTATTTAATTTCTAAAGGTATTGATCATGAAAGATTAACATACCAAGGATATGGTTCAAGCAAACCAGTAAATAATAATGTTACAGCAGCTGAAAAAGCTCAAAACCGTCGTACAGAATTAAACTTAAGAAACTACTAATCGTATAGTTTATAATAAAAAGGGTTGACTAATTGGTCAACCCTTTTTAATTTTAAGTCATAAGTAAATTAAAAAACATGCAAGCTATTATTTTAGCTGGTGGCAAGGGTACTCGATTACAAACGATATTAAAAGATGTGCCCAAAGCCTTAGCAAGTATACGCAATCAACCTTTTCTTGATTACCTCTTGCAGTTTTTACATCAGCAAGGAGTTACGCATTTTATATTTTCACTAGGCCATCAGCATCAACAAATAGTTGATTATTTGTATGCTAAAGAAAAAACATGGACCTATACCTGCGTGATAGAGGAACAGGCATTAGGAACCGGAGGTGCTGTTAAAAATGCACTTGGTTCTGCAACAGATTCAGATGTTTGGGTTGTTAATGCAGATACGTATTTAGATATAAATTTAAAAGCTATGTACCAACAGCATGTAGAGAACAATGCAGTTGCAACTATTGCCTTAAAAGAAATGAATTATTTTGATAGATATGGTTTAGTTCATATTGAAAAAACTAATTGTATAACTTCTTTTGAAGAAAAACAACCTTGTGATAGGGGACTTATAAACGCTGGTTTTTTTATTATAAATAAGATACAGTTTTTAAATGCTACTATAGGAAAGGAAGTATTTTCTATTGAGAGCGATTTTTTTGAAACCCAGATATCAACTAATTCAATCTATGGTTTTGAAACTAAGGGTTTCTTTATTGATATAGGTATTCCGGAAGACTTTGAACGAGCTCAGGAATTATTACCTAAACTTGCATTATAATTTGTTATAAAATTGAATCAGCAAATTGTATAATCCATCGATATTATTTAAGCTAAGTTCTTTTGCTTGGTCAAAAATATCATGATAATATCCTTTGCCACCATTGGTGTAAATGAAAAAGCTAGGAATGTTTTTTTCACTAAAAAAATAATGGTCGCTAATAGGAGCTTTACCTCTACTACGTATTTCTGGCAATAAATTTGCCTCATTATTTACTGTATTTAATAAATCGAATTGATTTTTAAAAACGCTGCCATTTACAACAGTAATCCCATTGGTAGCATCGCCTGCAATATCAATATTAGTAAGGAATTTTATTTTCTTTAAGTTTACTAAAGGATGATCTACAAAATATTGTGAACCTAATAGTCCAGCTTCTTCTCCACTAAAAGCAATAAATACCATTGTATATTTATTAGTTTCAATTTTTTTATAGTAATTGGCTAGTGCAAGCATCAACGATGTGCCAGAAGCATTATCACTAGCTCCCGGGAAGTATACTGCTTTCCCCATTTTACCTAAGTGATCATAATGAGCCGAAAAAACTAAGATAGAATCGCTATTGCCGGGTATTATTGATACAATATTTTTCTGTTTTACCTTATACTTTAATTTTTGATCTATGTTTACTTTAATTGAGACGCTGCTCTCATTTAGAAGTGCTGATTGTAAATGTATGATACTCGCTTTGTAGTTAACATTAGATACGTCCCAAATTAGTTTTTTTGTACTTGGAATAATAAAGAGCCCTTCAGGTAAAATTGATAAAATGTCATCTTTCTTTATGCCTAATTTTTTAACAGCAACATCCAAACTATCTAAAATGAAAGCATATTTTTTTTCGTCTAAACTATTAAATGCCAATTTAATACCATCTCGGTTTTGAATTTTATCTAGAGCAATACGCTTCAATATTCTTTTATCGAAATGCGCTTTATTGCTTGCTGCATCTACTAAAAAATCTATGCCTGCACGTAGTCTGATAGTATCGTTTAGTACCACAAGCATATTTCCAGGAAAAGTATTTACATTAAAATGATAGTTTTGTTGTATTATGTTTTTATCTTCAATTCCTATGGATTGAAAATATGCTGTAAGATAGTCGGCAGCCTTTAAACATCCCTTATCTACATAACCTCTTCCAGCAAAATAAGGGCTACAAAGTGTATCTATAGTAACCTTTAATTCTTTTTGTATTTGAGCATTCAAACAAAAAGAACTAAGTAGAAAAAAAAATATAAATAACTTACGCATCTTAATTTTTAGATATTAAACTAGTAAATGGATATTTTAAATTAGAAAATTGCATGAGATCTACTTTAATACTACCTACAGATATGGGACTATTTATTCTCACGGGTACATGATTTGCATCGTCACTTACCCATACCGTCATAGCATCTCCTTCTTTGAAAATTGTGCCAGCAATAAGTGTAGGTGAGAATTTAATGCTGTTAAAAGTACCATATCTTGTTTTTATTCTTTCTTTGCCAAGATAGGTGAGATAAATAGGATATACTTTATCATCTAAAAACATATTAAAAAAAACCTTATCACCTTTTTTCTTGCCTCTGAAATCTATATTTCTAGCGTAATAGATAGATGATAGTACGTCTTGAGCGCATTTTGGTATTTTAAATGTACCATTAGTACTCGTTGCTTTATTTTCGGCATGATTAAATACTACATGGTTATAAATTTTATAGCCCCCTTCGTTTACATTTCTAATAAACTTCAATGGAACTAATTCATTTACATCTAAATAGGTTTCATAACGATCACGAACTTTAAATATCCAATCATACGATGGATATGTTTTTCCATCTCCAGTAATGTGAAAGATATCTTTATTATTGTAGTTTTCTATAGTTGTTGAAAAAGTGACTTCACCCGCATGTACCCAAATGAAACTTACATTATAATAGACGTGATAAAGCACTCTTTCGTTTTCTTTAAAACAAATATTAGGAAAACTGCAGTTTTCCTGAGCTTGAAGTATCCCATTAAATAATACTACTAGAAATGAGCTAATTAGAAGACGCATAAATTTTTCTATTAGGTTTATTGAGTAAAAATAGAAGTGTACCCATAAATGCTGGTATAACAATATTTATTAACCATAAGCCTGTAATTGCTATTACAATTTTCCAGCTTTCTAATGTCATGAATGAAAATAAAAATAGGCCCCATTTATTGCGTATGCCTAATTCTGCATATGCAATACTAGGAATAATAGTCATACCCCAAAAATATACTATGCACATCATATATAGTTGGACTGGGTTATTGGAGACCATAACTGAACGAAGCAAAAGAAATAATTGTAAAGAATAAATGAGGCACTTTAAAATTGACAGTACTATTGTAGCAATATATAATTTAATTGGAATCACGCGCATTACTTTTATATAGCGTCTTATTTTTCTTAAAACTTTGATTTTCGAAAATCTATTGCTAAACCATTCTATTTTAAAATATAGAAAACATAATACAATTAATATTATTGAATTTATTTGTAATAGTATTTTAAATGCAACATCTAAATGATTGTAATAGAGTACCCATAAAGCAAGTTCACTGCAAAGAATTACGGCTAAGGTTTGAGCACTTGCGCTCATGATACTCAGACTTATACTTCCGTAGGATAACTTTTTTGTTAAGGATAAAATACGAGCAGGATAATCTCCAATTCTATTGGGTGTTATAAACGATGCGGCTTGTCCAAGTATAACACTCTTTGCAGACTGTTTCCAGGAAATAATATGTTGAGAATCAATTACAAGTTTCCACTTTATTATTTCTAAACTAGTAGATATAAATAGTAGCAAGATCACTATGTATAATTCAGCATCGTTTTTTTCTATAAATTCACCAAATGATTCACTTGTTAAGGTGGTATTAGATGCAATAACGTAGACAATGTGGCTTATTAGGGCTATGCCAATAAATAAACCAATAATAGTTTTGACTACTTGTTTGCTAAATTTCATGATCTCGTAAAAGCGAAATAAAAACAATTTACATTAAAAAGTATAGCTAAAAAAATCTTACTTTGTAGTGCCATTAATTTTAACATAATCATTGAAAACAAACGATAAAATAATTTTAGGTATTGACCCGGGAACATTAGTCATGGGTTATGGTATTATTAAAATAAGTAAGCAAAAAATTAGCTTATTAGAAATGGGTGTACTACAATTGTCTAAGTATGATGATCATGCCTATCGATTGCAATTAATTTTTCAGAAAATGGAACAGTTAATTAAGCATCATACACCAACTGATGTAGCTATTGAAGCGCCTTTCTTTGGGAAAAACGTGCAAAGTATGCTCAAATTAGGTAGGGCTCAAGGCGTAGCAATTGCAGCTGCTATGATACATAATCTAGAAGCTGTAGAATACGCACCTAGAAAAATAAAACAAGTTATTACCGGTAAAGGAAATGCAAGTAAAGAACAAGTGTGGACTATGTTGCAACGCACCTTAAATATGAAAGATGATATCCGTTTTATGGATGCTTCAGACGCCGTTGGTGTTGCCTTATGTCATTATTACCAAGACAAAGCTAGTCAGTTATTAAATCAACAGGCTTCAACAACCAAACCTATCAAGTTAAAAAAGCCGTCTACTAAAATGTCCGATTGGTCTACTTTCGTAAACCAAAATCCGGATAGAATTAAGTAATGACCAATAAATCCATAAGATTATTAATGTTAGTAGCCTTTTTAGGGGCTATTGGTATTATTATAACTCAGACTTATTGGGTTAGAAAAGCATATCAATTACAAGAGAAAGAATTTGAACTAAAGACTAATCTTGCATTGCGCAATGTAGCTAGTAATATTGCTGAGTTAAAGCATATACAGTTACCTATTTATAGCCCTGTAGAGCAAATTTTACCTGATTTTTATATCGTTCAAATTAACGTTCAAGTTGAAAAAGAAGTGCTAGCTCATTTTCTGCAAGCCTCATTTACTAGACAGAATATTACAACTAACTTTTGGTATGGTTTATATGATTGTATGAGTGATACTGTACAATATGCGGCATACATAAATATGCAAGGTAATGTCATTGATGATATTCCATCTGCATCATTTAAGAAATTAAAAAAATTAAATTATCATTTTGCCGTTTATTTTCCCAATAGAAAACACTTTCTCTCTCAGCAATTAAGCGTTTGGATTGCATCTACTATAGTATTGATTTTTATACTCATATTGCTTACCTATCTTCTATTTATAATTTTAAAACAAAAAAGACTGTCTGAGATACAGAAAGACTTTGTAAATAATATGACTCATGAATTTAAAACTCCTTTAGCTAGTATTCAATTGTCTGCGGATGTTTTAAAGAATCCTACCATATTGCTTAACGAACAACGATTACTCAATTATGCTACCATTATCTCTACGGAAGCTAAGCGGCTTTCGCATCAAGTAGAACGAGTTTTGCAAATGGCTCAAGGGAATAAAGGAGAAATACAATTAAGTAAAAGTCTTTTTGTTTGGCAAACCTTAATTAAGGAAACCTTGTCTTCTTTCGATCAGGCTATAGCACTAAAAATAGCAACTATTAACTTAGACTTGCCTACAACACCTATTTCTTACTTTGGTGATCAGTTACATTTGAGAAACTGTATCAGTAATTTAATCGATAATGCACTAAAATACACTGAAACAGAGCCTGTTATTACTATATCTATTGGCATATCACAACAGCTAACAATTACTGTTGAAGATAATGGTATAGGAATAAACAAAAATGATCAAAAGCTATTATTTAAAAAATTCTATCGGGTAAATACTGGTAATATTCATAATGTGAAAGGGTTTGGATTGGGTTTAAGTTATGTTCGGCTAATCATTAATGCGCATAATGGACGTATTGAATGTGAAAGTGATTTAGGAAAAGGCACAAAATTTGTAATACACTTACCTATAACTAATTAATTATATGAATACAAAAACAAACATATTATATGTTGAAGATGATTCTTCGTTAAGCTTTGTAATTAAAGACAATTTAGAAGAAAACGGTTATACTGTTGTTCATTGCGCAGATGGTGAGTCTGCTTGGCAGCAATTTATGAAACATACCTTTGATTTATGTTTATTAGATGTAATGCTTCCTAAAAAAGATGGATTTGCATTGGCTACACAAATAAGAAAAAAGAATGCATTGATTCCTATAATTATGCTAACGGCAAAGAATATGGATGAAGATAAAATTCATGGTTTCAAGACTGGGGTAGATGACTACATAACAAAACCTTTCAATATGCAGGAATTGTTATTAAGGATGGAAGTCTTTTTAAAACGAACAAAAATCGATTCCAATGTATTTCCTTCAAAAGTTACAATAGGAAGTATTGTATTCCATTACGAAGAGCTAGAACTTAAAACCTTAGAGGGAATTATTCAGCTTACGCAGAAGGAAGCTGACTTGTTAAAGTATTTTAGTCTGCATGTAAATCAAACCCTTAAGCGAGAAGACATTCTACTTAGTGTATGGGGAAAAGATGATTATTTTTTAGGTAGAAGCATGGATGTGTTCATCACGAAATTAAGAAAACATCTTAAAGCAGATCCAAGCATTGAAATACAAACAATTCATGGAAAAGGCTTTAAATTCCTTGTAAAAGCCACTTAAATAAAAAAATTATACCTATTTTTAATTCTAATTTTAATGTTATGTTCAAGAAAATTCTATTTATTTGTTTTCCAGTTTGTTTATTAATACTTAGTTCTTGTACAGAACCTTTTTGTGATTGCATTACAGATACTGACTATTCAAATTCTACTATTTCGAAGCCAAGATCAGCCATTCAATTAATTTATACAGAATTAAAAAATAATTTAACTAACGCAACTATTAAATTATCAGATGATGGAAAAAGTGTTCGTATTCTGATACCGGAAGTACTTTTTTTCAAAACAAATGTTGCCTCTGTGCCTGTAGTAGACACTATAATTGATGTTTTGTCTGTATCGCTTAAAAAATACGATCAGATACAGGTAGTTTCTAGTGGTCATACGGATACTAAAGGAACTGATGCTCATAATGAGCAATTATCTAAAGCAAGAGCTGAAACAGGTAAAATGCTTTTAGTAAATAAAGGTGTAGCTGAAAGTAGAATCGAAACAAAATGGTATGCAGATACAGATCCTATTGCTACTAATGAAACAGAGGTTGGTAGAGCGCAAAATAGAAGAACGGAATATATTTTATATCAAAAATAAAATTTACATCTATTATTTAAAAAGCGAACCTAGGTTCGCTTTTTTTATTTCTTCCACTTACTTTGATTGATATGCTGAATTTGTATAATTACATCATACTTGCTTTTAATATAACTAGCCATTTTCTCAGTAGCATATACCGATCTATGTTGTCCACCGGTGCAACCAAAATTTATACTCAGATGTTCAAAACCTCTATGCATATAATCTTCTATACTAATGGACACTAAAGAAAAGGCATCATCTAAAAAGGCAAGCATATTCGTTTCTTCTTCCAAGAATTGCTTTACACCTATATCTAAGCCACTTTGTGTTTTATATATTTCTTGTCTACCTGGATTTAAAATACCTCTACAATCAAAAACAAAACCGCCTCCATTGCCATGTTCGTCTTTAGGAATGCCATTTTCTTTATACGAAAAGCTATTTAATTCAATGGTTAACTTTTGTTTATGCTGTGTGGTGATGGTTTGAAATCTTTTTTGGATAGCTTCACTGCAAAGGGTCTCAAGTAAAGAGCGTAATTCTGGATAGGCAGGTAAAGATGGATTATCGGAAAGGAAACTTTCTAGGTTTTTCAATGCAGGCGCTATGCTTGAAATAAAGTGCGGTTTTTTTTCTATCAGACCTCTAAATCCATAAGCACCTAATACTTGCAATAAACGCAATAATACAAATTGTAAATATCCTCTTCTAAAATGCATTTCATCCATTTTAGAAATAGGAAGTGCATTCATACTTTGGATATAGCCATTTAATAATTCTTCTTTCCACTTATTAGGCAATTGTGCTTTTGCTTGCCATAATAACGATGCTATATCATATTGTGCCGGTCCTTGCATACTACCTTGGTAGTCAATCAAATACAATTTGCCTTCGTGCACCATTATATTTCTACTCTGAAAATCTCTGTACATGAGCATTTGCGGCTGCACTCTACCTAAATCTTTAGATAGCTCTTCCATTTCGCTAATTAAAAGCTGTTTGTTATAAAACACTTTTTGCATATCAGCGAAATAGTATTTAAAGTACATAAGGTCTTGAAAAATTGCTTTCTCATCAAACTGCTGTGTAGAAAAACATTGTTTATAATCTACTTCTCTACCAGCTAGCCATTGTACTTTAGCTAGAATTTCTAAACTATTATGAAATTGTTTTTTTACCTCTTCTGTTAACCCTTCTTTCATCAACAAATCAAACAAGGAGGTATTTCCTAAGTCTTGTTGTAAATACGTTTTTCGATCCTTACCTTTTCTGTATAGAACAGGGATTGAAATATTATGTTTCTTAAATAACTCAGTAAAATAAAAATAAGTATTGTTTTCTGCTGTATTCGGATTATAGGTTCCAATAGCAGAGTGCTTATCATTACTCAGTCTAAAGTATCTTCTATCAGAGCCAGAAACGGGCAATGATTCGATAGTGTTTGCTTCACTTTCAAATTCTTGTTCAAATAATTTTTTCAGTTGGTCTACAATGGTGCTTGTGCTTACGGTCTTAGTCATGTTATATTTACGGTACTATATTAAAATAATTACTTGTGTTGTTTTGATAAATTTCAGTCCATTTATCTATGTTTAAATTAATTACGAATACATCAGCTGTTTCAAGTTCTTTGAAAATAGGTGTTTGTATTAAGCTATTTACAAATTCGCTTATGCCAGGGTTATGTCCTAACAGACAAAGCGTTGCAATTGAATTATCCGTTATGGCAATAGCATCATACAGGTATGATGCGCTACATAAATAAAGCTGATCATCGGCTTCCATAGCTATTTTTTGTCCTAAATGAGAAACTAAAATTTCTGCCGATTGTTTCGTTCGTTTTGCTGCACTATAAAGAACTTTATCAATTTTTATTGCTTGTATCGATATTTTTTTAGCTATCGATTCTATTTGTTTTATTCCAAATGCGCTCAATTCTCTTTCGAAGTCTTTATGGTGACTCTCAGCTTGAGCATGACGTATTACAACTAATTGCTTAATCATGCTTTTTGTAATATTGAAGACGTGTACTTGTGCCGTCAAATACCGCATAGCTATCAAAACGAATCCAATCGCCTAAATTGATATAAAGGCTTCGGTCACTAATTGGATATTCTAATGCTAAGTGTCGATGTCCAAAGATAAAATAATCAAAATGATTTTTTTCTATTGTGGACTTACAAAACTGTACTAACCATTCTTTTTCTGCTCCTTGAAATTCTTCTTCCCTGCCATCACCGTGTTTGGGGCCTAATTGACTAAACCAATTAGCAATAGCAATACCAGTGTCTGGGTGAATTCTTCTATACAACCATTGCAATATCTTGTTGGTCATTATCTTCTTAAGGAATTTATATCCCTTATCACTAGGTCCTAAGCCGTCGCCATGACCTATATAAAATTTTTTTTGATTGTAGCTGCGTACTATGGGTTGGTGATGAACAGGAATATCTAATTCAGATTGAAAATAATCTCGCATCCATAAATCATGATTTCCTGTAAAAATTTCAATTTGAATACCTTGATCTTTCAATTGTGCTAATTTTCCTAGAAAACGAATATAACCTTTTGGCACTACCTGTTTATATTCAAACCAAGCATCAAATAAATCACCTACTAAAAATATCGTATGTGCTTTAGGTGCAATTTCATCTAACCAAGCACATAATTTTTGTTCTCTTAATATACTGGAACTTCTATTGGGTATTCCCAAGTGAAAATCAGAGGCAAAATAGATATGTTTACCCTCAGGTATTTGCATGGTTTATATAGCGGTTTATTTGTATGCAAGTTACTTCAAAAAAATCACTAAAAATTGTTATTATTTTTTGAATAGTATAAAAAATGATTACTTTAGAGTACACAAATGTTTGTGCATATTTAAAAATATTATTCATCAATTAAAAAAACAAGCTATGCTAAAAATGACGCTTATCGGCCACATTGGCCAAGATGCCACCAACACAGATGTAAATGGCAAAACAGTAACTAATTTTTCTGTTGCTCATACAGAAAAATACAAAGACAAAAACGGTGTGGAACAAAAAAATACTACCTGGGTAAACTGTAGTATGTGGGAGCGTGAAAAATTAGCCCCTTATTTAAAAAAAGGTACGCAAGTATTTATTGAAGGTACCCCAGATGCGCGTGCATACCAAAGCAAAGATCAAGAATTGAAATCGAGCTTAGATTGCAGAGTACAAACCATTCAATTATTGGGAGGTCCTCGAAAAGAAGGAGAATCAAGTGCTGCAGATGCGCATGACGATTTACCATTCTAAAATCGCTCTTCTATGCCCAATCCAAAAAGGGCATAATCGTATTTAACAGGATCAGAACTACAAAACTGACGAAGCTTTGCTGTAAGTAATGTTGCAGCTTGCCAGTCAGTTTTTTTTGTTTCTAATAAACCAAAACGATTAGCTACACTTGCCACATGCACATCCAAAGGGCAAATTAGTTGTTTCATTTTTAAGGTCTTCCAAATTCCAAAATCCACACCTGCTGCATCTTTTCTTACCATCCAACGTAAATACATATTAATACGTTTACAGGCACTTTTTTTGGCAGGACTAGCGAGGTGCTTTTTTGTTCTATGGGGATGATCTATAGAGAAGAACGCATTATGAAAATGAATTAGAGCATTACATACATCGGCTTCTTGTTCAATATTTGGACTTATAAACATGCTTTCTAAACTATCATATTGGACATAATGCAGATGAAGTCGTTCAATAAAATAAAGCAAGTCGGTAGCATTAAAAGTTCTATGCGCAAACTGCAACATCTTTTTTAAATCGTGTTCTGTATGATGCAATATAAAGGCATGTGGATCATTGTCCATCCAAGTTAGTAGCTTATTGCAACTATTGATAATACTCTTTCTATTACCCCAAGCGAAAACAGCGGCAAACAAGCCTGCAATTTCTATATCTTGTTTTTTGCTAAATTGATGTGGAATTGTGATTGGATCTGCTGCAATAAAATCAACCTGGTTATATAATTTAACCCGGTTGTCTAATAGTGCTTTTAATTGCTCATCCGAAATTTGCATTAAAATATGCCTAAAAATTTATTTCTTAATACGCGAACTTTTAGCATTCTAACATCTACATTTGGTCTATCTGTAGCGTTTCTAGCAAGTTGGGCAATGGTATCTACCACTTCCATACCTTTTGTAACTTCTCCGAAAACCGTATAATTGCCATCTAAAAAAGGTGTGCCTCCTTGCGTAGTATAAATTTTTCTTTGTACATCACTAAATATACGATTCGTTTTTGTACTAATGGTATTCAGTTGTTCTTCAGTAACAACTTTACCTACAACAATATAAAATTGACAAGCACTTGATTTTTTTTCAGGATTATTATCTCTCGCCATTCCCAATGCACCTCTTTTATGATAGTTAACAGCATTAATTTCTGCAGGTACTAAATAGCTCAAATCACCATCACCTAATTGTTTTTCAGGGCCAGCATGTTTAGAGTCCGGATCGCCTCCTTGAATTACAAATGAAGGTATTACTCTATGAAATAAGGTGCTATCAAAATAATGTTCTTTACATAGTTTTACCAAATTGGCTGTGTGCAAAGGCGTATTTTCATAAAGTTTTAAAATAATCACGCCATAATTTGTTTCAATTTTTATAGATTTCTCTTTTGCAAAAGATTGGCTTATAGACAAGCAGGTAATTAATAAAGCAAGGATATAACGCATATATGATTTTTTAGAAAACAATATTACATATTTTATGTTTAAAAAGGATATAGAATAGCTGCTAATTCTAGGTCTTAATTATGGGTATTATTGTATCTTTGCTCCTCTTATGAATTTGCAAACCCTTCAAGGGATTTATCAAAATGACATCCATGTAAAACAAATGGTGGCAGGCCTCTCTGTGCCTACTGAACCTTTTCGTTTAAGTATAGAAAATAGTAAAGGCAGTTCGTTTAGTTTTATTTTTACTGCCGTTTGGCAAGCATACGATGGTAATCATGTAGTTATCGCCAATGATCGGGAAGAAGCAGCTTATTTGCATAATGATATTGAACATCTATCTCACGCATTAGATATTTGTTATTTCCCAGATTCCTACAAGAGAGCTGGCAATTTTCATGAGTTGAATAGCAGTCATGTAATGCTCAGAACTGAAGCACTCACCAAATTTAGCCATCCACAAACGCGTAAAAAAGTACTGGTTACCTACCCCGAGGCCTTGTTTGAGAAAGTGGTAGATCCTTCTACTTTATCTAAAA
>Ga0222712_10000391_pt1 | contig 59298 bp, 77 predicted proteins | sample C33_657DmetaG_FD_165043 | JGI IMG/M metagenome (GOLD analysis project Ga0222712, IMG submission 165043) | Estuarine water microbial communities from San Francisco Bay, California, United States - C33_657D | ecosystem: Environmental > Aquatic > Marine > Unclassified | place: USA: California... | reverse complement strand
TGCGAGGAGCACCTGAGAGCCGCCTTTGACACGTACAACAGCCTGTCGGCCGATGAGAAAATTGAGATGCACGAGGCGAAGATGCGCGAGCTGACCGAGGACCTGGAGGCGCTCAAGGAGCAGATCGTGCAAGCCAACGAGCAGTACAGGCAGTACAAGAAAGCCTTCAAGGAGCTGAAGCCGCCGACAAAGGCGCCCAAGACGCGTGTGGACGAGCTGCACGACCTGATTGCGCCTTTGCAGGCTGAGCTGGCGATGGAGCTCGCCGCGACGCGTGTGGACGGTCTGACTCGCACTCGCTGCAACATAGTAAAACAACTGAACAGAGAGAAAAAATTTGTTTTGTGAAAGTAGTATTATGGCACTGCAGTCACGCGGTACGTGTTGGCTGTACTCGATCATGAATGGGTTCCTTCTGTCCGACGACGGGCAGAAGGTTCTGCAGTGGAACATGGAGCGGTTCTATAACAGTCTGAACGGCAAGGAAAAGGCTTACTTCGATGACCACATCAACGCCCCGTGCCCGGCCGGCAACCTCACAAAAATGAAAAAAATATATTTTTTTAAATTTTTAGACCAGTACTTGTGTGTGCTCTCAGGGCCCATGAGTGTTGCTCGCAAGGCTGGCAAGTCCGCCGAACTGTTGAAGAATTTGCCTTTGGTCGGGTTGCGGGCCCGGACCCACGCAGGCGCCAAGGGGGCTTTTCCCGGAGAGGAGTTGGAGGGCGTGCTCGAACACATGGGGCTGTCGGATTATGTTGTGTGGCGGCCGAGCAAACCTGTGAACACGTTCGCCGTTCCTCATTTCACGGTCTACAAGATGCCCGGTGGCGAGGACTTTATGCACGTCCCGAACTTCAGGCCTGGCGAGTACTCGCTCGCGTGCTGCGGCATCACCTTTGCGAACAGCATGAATCCAGAGAGCGGCCACGCCATTACTGGTTACATTCACAACGGCAAGGGCTTTCTGTTTGACTCGAACCGGATGGACCACTGGCGGTGCGACTGGTGGGACTTTGACAAGCTCCGGAAGGGGGTCGTGCCGGTACAGAATCACTACAAAAACAAAGGTCCGTACAACACTCTCGGGTACACGTACATCGTCCACGTGAACAAGGCGTGGGCTGCCGGCATCGCGCGCAAGTGCCGGATGCACTACAAGACCAAGACCCCTAACATCAAGGGCGTCAACTTCACCTCACCGGGTCTGGGGGCGCGCATCAACAAGGGCAACTTTTACTACCTGCCGGCGGCGCAGCGCGTCGCCCTCAAGCGCCGCTGGGCAGCCACCAAGCACCGGCCGAAGCTCGTGATCACCAAGGAGACTTTCAACTCCATCCTCAGAAACTCGAACAGCAACAATTCTGCAATGAATAAGCTGTACACTTTGCAGAACGCTGGGTACTCGTTCAATGTGAACGGAACAAATTACAAACAGTTTCGCAAAAATATTGAAGAAAAGTTTCACAAGAGTCCTTACTCCACTGCCAAGGCTCTGCTCAACAAGGCCAAGACGCCAGCCCAGCGCCGAGCCGCGTACTCGGCAGTGTGGCGTGGAGTCCCTTTGGTTCAGCGAGCGGTGCTCAGGCACTACCGCGACACTGGTAAATGGAAAAATTTCTCTTGAACTATTAAAAATGCTTCTGGTCCGTGCATGCGCTGCTGAGCCCCAGCCGTCCAAGCCTGTTTTCCGCCTGCCTAAGCGCATGGCGCGCGCCCGCCGCGTCTGGGAGTCCAAGCGCATGGACTCGTTCAAGGAGATTCACGAGGCGCTCAAGAAAAAGGCGGACAATGAGAAAGAGTTTCTGAAGAGTATTCTGAAGGTGATGGACGAGGATGAGGAGGACGAGGGCATCAGTTCCAGTGCCACCCGTGACCTTTGAGCTTTTCGTTCACTTGCTCTAGGGTCACCGACTTGAAGAGTCCTTCGGCGTAGTAGTCAATGGCTTCTGGGAGGCCGGCGATTTCGTGACACCACACGAGCTTCGCCGGCTCGAAGTTGAACCAATCGTCGTGCAGCTCGCACCGCCAGAACTCCCCCAACAAAACATGAAAAATATGTTCAAAAAATACTGATCCGTTTTTGCTATCGACGAGTTCGAACCACCTCTGCCAGTCCTGTTTGGGGTGGGCGAGTATCCTCTCCTTGGCGACTATAAACTGAGCACCCAGTGGTATTCTGAACATAAAGTAGTGAGGCGGCTTTAGGCGCTCTGGAAAGCCAAACTTTTCCCAGCTCGTCACCATATCCATTCGGTCTTCCTCCACGTCACTGGGATGAGCGAATGCATACCACCCCATAAAGTTGCACAAAGGTATGTACCCATACTTGTCGATCCGGGCCGCTTCGATCAGCTCGAGGAGTCCACGGTCGTGAAACTGGTGCCAAGCCGTCTCGTGACCGTGCAGGAAGGCGATGTGGTCTGGGAGGTTATCGTAATTTTCGACGATGTACTTGAGGTAGCTGGACGTTTCAAAGCCTTTATTGGGTATTGTGTACTGAACAGGGAGGTCGGTCGGATCAGCGCCCTCCTTGTCCACAACAACAACTGGCCACTTGGACTGCTTGAGCCAGTTGAGATCCTCGTTGTAGTGGCTGGTAACTATGACCAGCATTTATATGCACCAAGATTTAACCTGGGTGCTTCTGACGAAGCAGCGCCATAGTCGGGACAAAGGTGCTGTTGGCGTCATGGCCTCTGCGGTAGTGCGTGGGGCTCGAACCGCCCGCCGAGGCGACCCACGCGCGGTTCCACGACTCGCCTTTCCCAAAGACGAGCGTGAAAAATCTATTCATCCGTGCATTGCTGATGTTGTTGGAAGTAATGATGCTGTTCACGACGTTGTTTTTGATTTTGAAACTCTTTAGTATAGCGCTCTTCAGTGCACGGTTGTTGCTAGGATCCGTTGCGGCTCTGGAGCGGTTCCACGCCTTTAGGGGATCGCTTTTGTTGAGTGACATAAGGATTCTGAATCTATGGAGGCGCTCTCTGTTGATCACGTTCGACTTGACTATGTTATAGGCTGCTGATAGCGACAAGCCATTATTGCGCCTCGGCTCGGCGTGCGAGGGGTTGATCAGGGTATAGTATGCTTCACGCTTGTTATTACCAAGGGCGTTGAGTTGAGCCTGTGTAGGACCTCTACGTGACATTTACTATAGTCTGAGGAATTTGTGCAAACTGGAACCCCCAATCGCAGACCAGCGGCGAGTCGCTTAATTGGTACTTTCCACGCCTTTCCCAGATGTTGAAATGACGCGCGCCCTCGCGACCCTTGAAGTGCACGCCGTCCTCGGTGTAAAGTCCCGTGTACACTTCGTACTCGTAGTCGCCTGGGTGGAAGCACAGGTACATCGCCTTTTCTTCTGCTGGCCAGTAGCGCCACGTCACTGGCGGGATGGGCCGCGGCACAAAGTTCGAGGGCCCCAGCTTTCCAGGTGGCAGCCCTAAGTGCCGCCGCGTGTCAATGTCCGCGAAGCGGCCTACGTTGGCGATTAGATTTTCCATAAGGTTCAAGCGGTCCTGCTTTTTAAGCAGTGCACCGCCAGCGCTTGGTCTTGGCCTGACCGCCCCACGTTCCGTGCGTCTTGCGCCAGCGCATGCACTTGGGGCGGCTCGCGTTGTCGAAGACCGACCGGTGGAGCCCGTTGTAGAGGCGCTGCTTGAGCTTGCGCGCATGGCTCGTCGTCGAGTTGTTGGGCGACTTGGCCGCGCGCCGCTGCTTGACCTGGTTGGCCATCATGCTCACGAGATACTTGCGCCGACGGATCACGGCGCGGTTGTACTCGGCCAGATAGTCCTTCTGCATCTTGATGAGCTCCTTTATCGTCATTTAATATGTGGTAATATTTTAAGGCAATGTGGAGCCCCAGGATCCTGCGACCTCTGGAAATTGGCGTCGGGCTCAGGGTTGTCCCGAAACAGCAGAGGGGGCGTTGGCTCCGGACGGCGCTCGACGGCTCGGGCCCTGTGGGTGTCAAGATGGGTCAGTTTATTTCGAACCGTCCAGATATTTTTGGAAAAGAGTTTTCAAAAGACTTGGCACCGCTCAGGGACAACGTCACCCCTTTTGACTTTGCCGAGGTTCGCGACAAGGTTCCAGAGGGTGTGACGGGTGTCGAGCCGATCCCCTTTGCGTCCGCGAGCATCGCGCAGGTCCACAGGGCCAAGCTCAAAGGCAAGGACGTGGTGCTCAAGTTCAAGCGGCCGGGCATCGAGGCCCGCGTCAGGGAGGACCTTGCGCTGATCCGTGCGGGCAGCTCGTTGCTTTCTCTGATCCCGAACTTTGAGACGGGCGCGGTGGCTCCGTGGCTTGCAGAGTTTGAAAAGGGGCTTCTGGCCGAGCTGGACTTTCGGCAGGAGGTCCGGAACATCACATTCTTCAGGGACGTGTACAGGGACCGCGATGACGTGGTGATTCCGCGGCCGTACTCGCGACTCTCGAACCAGGACGTGATCGTCATGGACTACACGCCCTCTACCGCTGTCGCCAAGGGTTTCAAGGCGGAGTTTCTCATCAACATGTTTCTCGAGCAACTCCTTTATGAGGGGGTGATCCACGGGGACTTGCACTCGGGCAATATGGGCTTGGCCCCCTTGGGCGGCTTGGTGCTCTACGACTTTGGCAACATCATCCGTATAAGCCCAGTGTACAAGACGGCTATCCAAGACTTTGTGTACGGTGTTCAGACAAAAGATATTGAAAAAGTTTTGTCCAACATGGGGAAGATGGGTATGGTTGTAAGAGATCCTGAAGTTACAAAAATATTTATAAAACAATATTTTCAGTATCTGGACACGCTTGACCTTGGGTCGTTCACAGTCAACTCTCCAGAGATTCGGGAAAAGGCCAGCAAGGTGCCGGTGGAGTTGGACCCCACGACGCTCGTGATACTCAGGACTTATTCTTTACTCGAAGGGCTATGTAAGGACCTTGATCCCAACTTTTCATACCAAAGAATAATTACAAAAAATGTTGAGATGTTGTTTCTTGATCTGGAGTACATCATGTACAGGATTCAAAACGATTCTGCTCAAGTATAAGAATATATTGCGTTACTAACACTGGCATTTATAATGTTCGGTGGGGTGTAATAGTCATAATAACAGCGTAGCATAACAGTATATGTTGTGGATGCTGTATAATTCAGTCCTGATAGAAATCCTATGGTAGTACTTGCGGTGTCAAAAGGACCTAAATAGTCGAAATACTTCTCGGAACTTGTATTGCCCCCTGAAGTCATGTATATTTGCGTGAAAAATATATACTGCCCAGAGAATGACACGTTTGTCATAGAAATCGTCATAGTTGACGACTCTATTTGGTTTAAGACCGACGGAAGTGTGAACGACCCTATAGCTATTTCCACGAAATCACTTCCAGGAGGTGGCGCAGTATCCAATGGTCCCAGTGAAAATGTAGGCGACGTGTATATCACCGGGAACAAGTTGTCGAGCGCATAGCGATCCGCCGGCGCCAACCCAGGAGAGAATATGAAAATCTCGTGCATAGATCCTATGTAGTTTGACGCTTGGCCACCGCGTCCGAAAAACAAGTAAGTACCTGGATCGGCTTGCATGTATATACTGTCGTATGACTTGACCTGTCCGACACCGTTGTAGTAAATGGGGATATCAGAGATGCCATTTGCGTGGTGCGTAACGGATATTTTCGCCGATCCGACGTTTGTCCCACTGATGGTGTAGTTTTCAGAGTTGCCGACTTGCGACGCCCGCCCGCCACGTGACAATTCATCGGTTGTCCCGTCGCCCAACCACAGCTTTTTCTGGTGAGCAGGGCTCCAGTCGAAAATAGAATTGTCGGCTTTGAACAGGATCACACCACCCGTGTTATTTGAAATTACATACCTAATTGTAAATAAAGACGTCCCAAAGTCGGCCGTAAAGGGAATGGAGTTTTGGAAATACTCGGTTCCGGTGAATACGATGGAATACGGCAGCGATGCTGTGCTAACAGCCGGTGAGTTTACGGCCGTCATGTGCTGCCCGGCTGGTGACTGATCGTACCATGTGACCATATAGGCCGTCGATGCACCGAGCCATGACGTGAAGGACGTCGAGTCCGCCTTTGTTAAATTGCCGTTCACGTCTGCATAGAAATCTGCCGTTACATTGTCGCTCGACCTTCTGATCGAAGCAACCTTTGCAGTGTAGCCGACAACCGCCCTCATGGAATATATACCAGCCTCGGCGTTTTTGCCAGTCTGGGTCAGTGACAAGAATAAGTAGGACCCCTGAGGCGGTGCATTGTACACGTTTGTTTTACGCCCCGAGCCTGAATTTCTTAGAGCCGCTTTCACAGCCCCTGGAAACGGTGAATTGAACAACCGGAGACTCGTCATATTTATCCATATGAAAAAACTTGCCCTAGATTAATGGAGCGGACGATCTACGTCGACTCGAAAAACCGTGACACGGGCACTTGGCCGAGCGGTAGCAACTATGTCCTCCACCTGACTGACGTGGTCCGCAACGTCAGTCGAGTTGATTTGGTGGCTGCAAAGGTTCCCAATACTCTGTACAACCTTAATGCAGGCTCGAACGTCATGACGATCACGGGCGTCTCTGGAGTGAGCAACGTCTCGGTGTCCCCTGGCTTTTACTCGGCGTACGGCATACAGGCTGATCTCGGCGCCAGCTCGAACAACGCCGTGGCGTACCAGTACCTGCCCGACGAGGGCAAGTTCCTCGTGTACTCGAACGTCGCCTTCACGGCGAACGTGCACAGCAGTGACCTGGGCCGCATGCTCGGCCTGGCGACTGGCACGGTGCTCACGGGCACCTCGGCGAGCACTTGGCCCGTTTACTCTCTGAACCCCAGCTACACTGGCATGTACCTGATAAAGTCGAGCAAGATGGTCGACCTCTCCGTGAACGAATTCATATTCCTGGATATAGAGGAGCTGAGGACGCCCTCGGCGCTCGACGCCAAGTCTATGAATCAGAACGGCACGTACAGTGGCGCGAGCGCTCGCAGGTCCTTCGCGTCCATTCAGATGGACGTGGGGTCAGGGTGTGTGAAAAACTTCAAGGAGTGTCACGACTATCGTGTGAGCGTGTTTTACCCAGAGCCAATCAACAGCATCGACCGGCTCACGATCGGCTGGTACGACAAGGACGGCCAGCCCCTCAACTTCGAGGGCTACGACAACAACGCATTTGTACTGAGGTTTTACATAAACAACGATCGTCCGGAGCTTCCACCGCCTCCTGCTGTGACGGAGGTGGAAGTCAAGCGTATTATAGAGGCGATGACACTGCTGCCACCGCCTGAAAAGAAAGAGAAAAAGAAAAAAGGACCTGGTCGTTGGGTCTATATACTAATCATCCTGGTCCTGCTTGGCCTGGGATTTACTTGGTCACGGCGTACATCACCTGTCCAGGCTCCTTTACCTTTACGTTGAATGCGACCGCCTTGATCACCAGGAACACGACGATGGCCAGCAGGGTCGTGGCCAGGGCCGCCAGCGCGTAGTAGCCGGCGCCATTCTTGTTCACCTGGACCACCTTGGCCACCACGTAGCGCACAAAGTCCATCCACGCCACGGCGCTCGCGAAGGAGAAACCGGCCACGATGGAGTTGAGGGACTGAGCCTCCAACTGAAGAGCCATAGAAGACAGAACACCAGACATTTAATAATTGTTTAGAAATTTTTTATTCAGGATCGCAGTCCGAGTCGGAGTCGTCCTGTAAGATCTTGTAGTGCACCCTGGCTGGCAGCTCATCGTCAGAGTCGGTTTCATCATCTTGAATAAAAAATTTTGTAAACTGTTTTTCTTTTTTTTGATACGGCTGTGGGTCTGACATCCTAGTATTACTCGAGTTAAGTCTCTGCTTGGATCGAACCCGTGTCCTCGATGGTGTTGAAGAGGAGGCGCGCCTTGCCGTCCTGAATCTTGAGCACGTTGTACGACCGTGCGTAAATTCTGAGCACCCTGGGTGTGGTCGAGTACCGGAGCGTAAAGTCAAACTGCTGCCGGCGGATCTGCGTCATGTTGACGGATCCAGTGGGCTGCTTGTTTTCAGGGTCGAGGGCGAAACAGTACGTGTAGAAGAATCGGTCCGGGCACCTGTTGTGGTTTTCTAGCCCCTGGAGCACGCGCAGGAACAATGGTGACGTCATATCGTCCGTGAGTATCTCCGTGCCGTTAAAGAGCATGCGCATCGACACGAGTTGATCGTTTGTTCCGTCGGCCTTGTAGTCGTACGGTACGGCTGTTGTGTTCTGAATGATAAAGTGCATCTCTTTCACGGGGTTGATGAATTCCGTGTAGAATGTCACGGCCTGGGACACGAGGGGCGTGTAGGTGCTGGCGATCGCCCAAGCCACCTTGTTGATCAACGGGGCGGTTGCGAACGTGCCGACGACCGAGACGGTTGCTCCGGCGGTGACGGTCGGTGCGGTGGTGGTTGTGAGGGTGACTGTGTTGCTGCCGGTGACTGTGGTGACCGTCTGGAGCACACCGCCTATGGTGAGCGTGTACGTACCGCCGCCGCCCACGGGGCTCGAGGCCGTGTAGAAGGTGAAGGACACGGACGTGTCTTGCCAGGCATACCAGTCGCTCGGGACGGTGAAGTTGAACGTGTACGTACCGGACGCTATGCCGGTGGTGCCCAGGGCTATAGAGGACCCCACGTTGAATGGCTTCCGGGTGGTGGTCAGGGCCGGTGCGGGCACCGAGGCGAAGTGGCGCTGGGTCTGCTCGATCAGGTACGTAAGCTCGTTTTGCATGAAAAAGTCGCGCTCTGGGGCGGGCAAGTATACGGACGTGACGAGCAGCGAGGCTCTGAGCACGCCCGTGACTGAAAGGCTTGGCGCAATCTCATTGAGCCGCCGGAATTTGAAGCGGATCCGAGGGTTTTGGTCCAGTGCACACACTGGCAAGCCAGGGTTGAAAATATTAAAATTAAGTTTTACAAAATAAATTGTTCGACTACTTGTTGTGTTTTTGCCGGTCAAGCGGGTGAGTGCCGCCTGCTTGGTCTCTATGACTCTGAGGTCTTGGCGAATTTCTATGTACTCACCATGGAGGCGCTCGATACGCTGGTCGCCAATTTCCAGTTGGGCCCACTCCATGAGGTAAGTGGCTGCGCTGTTGACCACTGTGACCGTGTTTATGGGCAAGTCTATGCGGAGGTACACGCCTGTGACCACGTCACACTCTCTGTGCAAGTCCATGGCGAGCTCAGAGTCGAATACCAGCGCCTTGGGGAACTCGATGGTGTTGATCTGTTCACCAAACTGTGATCGTTTGGTGAACACTTCGCGAAAGTAAGTCATGTTTGGGTTGCCTGACAGGATCTTGTCGGACGTCCCCAGTGAGTCGACCAGGGCTCTGGTCGACGTCATCCTACTTTAAGTAAAAGAATTAAACAGGAGGCCGCCCATCCCATTCTGGACGACGAGCACATTGAATGTCCTTGCCCAGACTTGGAGGTTGACCGCTTGACTCAGCTCTACTGTGAGCACCTTGTCCCTGATTCTTGAAAAGTTTGCGGGCGCTCCGAAGCGGTACATGAAGACGTTGCGTGTCGGGAATGTGTCGGCCACTTCAAAGGGGGCCAGGAGGTTGAACATGACTCCGTTGTAGTTGAACATCTCTGATGTGTTGAGGGTGAGCGCCATTGAGGTGATGTTGGAGTACGTGTACGTGTTGAGGTTGGCGTCGGTTCTGGCGGTCACCCAGAGGTCCGTGACCGGCCCGACAAACTGGAGGGGCAGAGAGGTTTTGCCAGATGGTACAGCTGTTTTGTACAACTGCTTTTGCTCGAGCAGAAAGTTGTGCCGACTCTTTTTGAACCACTTGAGCTCTGCCTCACCAAGGTATGCGTATTCGACGAGGAGACTGGCGCTTGCGAGCTGCAAAGTCGGAACGGCCGGGTCTACACTGATTAAATTGTTATTATTGTTTCCGGCGTTGTACCAGTCAGTTTGCATGTAGAAGAATTTAGAAGATCCTGCAAGGCCATAGAAGCCGTTTGTTGTTGAAATGTTTAGACCGACGAGATCTATTCCTGAAGATGTTTGGAATCTTGAATCGTAGCTGATGTTTGCCGAGTTTTTCCATATGAATGTTCCGGCCGAGTTCAGCTTGACAAACAATATTCTTGATCCGCCAGCCGCCTCGCCCACCTCCTCACTGGTCACGATGGAGTTGACAAACGCGCCGGAAGTGTTTCTTATGATGAAATTAATAGATCTGAAAATGCATTGAATATAGATGTTGTCGGACGTGTCGACTTCCAGTCCCCCTGGAAAGTCGTCGCGCTCGCCGCCCCAGCACATGGACCACTGGGCGACGCCAGAAGTGTTGTACTTGACTATGAAGATGTCCCTGTAGTTTGTGAGGAGGACGTTTTCAGCCGTGTTGTTATGGGTCGCGAACGCTGTTCCGCTGGCGTTGTAAAGGGTGATGGACGGTGATTGGAAGGTGCCGACCATGATGATGTTGCCGGCAGAGTCGCGGCGAATTTGCGTGACGCCTGCATAATCCCCGGACGTCGAACAAATCTGCACGGCGGTCCACTGCACTGAAAAGCCCGAGTTGTACTTGCGCAAAAAGCACCTGTACGTGGAGCCGACCGCCTCCTTGCCGCTTATGAAGATGTTCCCGGAGGCGTCAGTGAGAATCGAGTCAATTTGAAGCGTGTTGCTCGTCGCGGCGTATCCGGTGGCGCTCGTGCCGCCGCCCGTCGATGTGTAAGCGGCCAAAAACCCAGACCACGTGTAGGGGTTTGAGGTGGTCGCGAAGGATGAGTTGGCGGAATTGTAGAACGTCAGCGTCCCGCCTCTGAAACCACCCGCCACTATCGGGTTGCCAGAGCCGTCGAGAGTAATTGACGAAGGGTAAGCTGCTGATGCATCGCTTGCAAAGTACGCCCCCCACTGGTAGGCGCCGGACGAGTTGACCTTCGATATGAAGCCAGAGTACCCGCCGCCGCCGCGAGCCACAGTCTTTTGAATAACGGTGCTTCCGGCCGAATACCAAAGTATGTTGTGGGCGGCGTATGAGTGACCAACAACACCGCAAAAGTACGTGTTACCGCCAGAGTCGATGGCCAAGTCCATGGCATGGGCGCCTCCTTGGTAAAAAAGCGCACCGGAAACGGGGAAGTTGGCCGCTACGGCCGCCGCCCATTGAGGCACGCCGGTTGTTGTGTTGAGAGAAACGCACCACGCCTGTGCAAGTAAACCGTTCGAAGGGTTTGGTTTTGTAGGATAGTAATAAGAGCCGTTTGTATACGACCAGTCCCATGTCGACCCCTTCAGAGCAATTCTCATATTTCCAGAAGCATCAAACTTCATATGGTTGATATCGACCAGGTTACTGAAATAGGTGATCCATTTGACTAGACCATCGCTTCCGTACTTTATCATGTACTGTTGTCTCCCGCCACCTGCAATTGGTGTTACATTGCCGTACAAGCTACCGTCCTGGTTGTAAATTGGGACGGACGCATCGCTATTTATGCGATTCAACACATAATAATTGCCTGACGAGTCCACCGTTATACGGCTAGTGGCTTTGCCGTAAGCTTGCGTATCGACATCCACAAAATTATCGCCGGACCAATCGTCGGGATAAACAATAGCCGATTTGTGTTTGGATATCCACAGCCACGACGCAGCGTCGGTCCATGGCTTGGTGGTGTCGTAGTAAATGACGCCCAAGGTTATGATGCCGCCACCCACGTTCCAGTAGACGTAACGGCCATCATATCCAAATGGAGATATATCAGGCATATAGCCGAACCCTATGGACTGGAAGATTGTGTAAATAGGCAGGAGGTTCCAGTTGAAACTTTGCCATGACGAGTTCAGAGAAAGATCGGAGGTGGCTGAAAACCGCCACAGGTAGGGGTGAACATATGGACTGTTTTTGACGTACGTCCAGCCATCGGCGGCAAAAAGGTAGGAACCACCATCTTGAGCCAGAGTTGGGCTGGGAGAGAGGAGATTCATATTGGAGCGCGTCCATCCCGAAGCCGAGAGGAAATTGGTGGTATCTATGCGGATGGCCCATTTCTCGCCGCCCGACTCGAAAGACGTGTTTACGTATCGACCGTCGAAATTTGGAGTTGCTTGATAGATCATATTCGATATTCCGTACTGATCCTGGTACGAGCCGTTCCATATTGAACGGTGGTCGGCGTAGAAGGAGTACGATGAGGCGGAGTTAAAGTCGCTGAACGTGTCGAATCTCATAATCATAGTCGAGTAGTGCTTACCAGGGTCGCTGCCAGAACCAGTACCTATGTTGTAAGTGACGAGCGTGTCGGGACCGGACGGCGTCTGGCTCGCGTAGGTCATGGAGTAAATGGACGTTTCGCGTGTCCTCCAGTAACTCGCAAAGTTGTTGTACTCCGTGGCGCTTATGGAGGTGGAGCCGTAGAATTTGAAAACGAGCGAGGTGGTTGCCCACGACTGCATGACTATCGAGCGACCATAGGCCTGAATATAGTTCACACAAAGTCTTATATATAAATACCTACCGTCCGTGGCGTTGAGTGTGAAACTGAAAAAGCCCGACTCGCCGTTGGGTATGGAACCCGTGTAAGCATCTCCGTACCCGAAATTTCCCCAAAACTTGACGGTGCTCTGAATACGCGTGTCTATATTATTAATAAAGTCTGCTGTCGGCTGGCGGACAAGGTACTGCATGTCGCCTGAAAATGTGTATATGAAATTTCCGACCGGCAAACCCCACTCGGCGCCAGTTCGGGTGACGCGTCGATAAGCAGTCGGATCCGTCACTGCTTTCGTACCATCGTAAAACACGCGCTTGGACCCATCGGGGTTGCCCTCATTCCAGAATATGATGTCATTGTAGATGTACGGTCTTTGGCCGCTGTAACTCGTCGTTCCGAGCATAGTGCGCAGATCGGTGACCGTATAGGCGGTCACGTCCTGGACACGACTCGGGTTCTGGTTGGTAATTAAGTTGTACTGTTTCTCGAACTCCAGTTCAACCTGGACGTCGTGGCGGTCTAGAGCGCCTATGGGGATGTTTTCCATCCCAAAATTCATGTGCGTGAAGCAGTACCGGGGGGCGAGCTTGTAATTCGTGTCATTCTTGCCGACCAGGGCGGTCAGGGCCATCTGATTCTCGTACGGAACCTCGAGGTCATTCTCGAGATCGATCGAGTCGCCGGTGATGGTGCTTACGCGCTGCCCGCCGATCAGCAAGGTGGCTGAGCGCACGACTCGCGTCCCGAGGCCGTCGTAATAAGTGCCTATCTGAGGGGGCGCGTAGCCTGGTATCCACCCTGAAAGCGTCGTGGTGAGCTGCGAGTTTCTCAAGCCGCCGGTTATGTTGTAGCCGTAAGCGGATCCGAAGCGCACATCGGGGTTGCGAATGTCAAAGCCCCAGAAGGAGGCGCTCGCCTCGTCCGCAAAGTAGAAGGTGGCGATGGTGGAGCTCGAAAAGACAAACCTGTTGATAGTCGAGTCGTACGTCACGTTTATGGCATAACCAGTAAAGTTGGCGGCCCACGCGGCGAGGTTATAGGTGGTTGGGTAGGATGACAGCGAGCCCGTCTGGATGGCCAGGGTGAGCACGCCGTTCACGAGAATGTACAGACGGATGTTGATGGCCGTAAGCAGCTGGGTGTAACAGTAGACGCCCAGTGGGGGGGTGTAAATGGGTGGAAAGATGGTCCGGAGCGTCACGTCGGTGATGATGTCGCCTTTGTAAGGAATGGTTGATATGGCCGAATCATCGAATGCCGGGGCCGTGTCGAACGGAACTTCGTGGGTCTCTACGATAAACGGAGTGTGCCGTAGGTAGACGGCGTCGAAATACGTCACACTCGGGTTACCTGTGATGTAGGCATCTTGTTGACCTTCGGCAATCAGTTCGATAATTGCCATCCTACTACTGAGTCACATTATTAATTTTGCAAACGCGCGGTGCCGCCCGAGAATCGCAAGATGGCGTAGCCGTAGTAGTACAGGTTGATGGTGTAATTCGTGTTGATATCGGCTGCATAGTCGGGGTTGAACTTGATGACGAGCTTGCTCGTGTCCGAGTTGATCTTTTCAAAGTTCAGGTAGCCGCCTTGGTTGTACTCGCGGGGGCTGAGGCCGAAGCAGTATGACCAGATGCTCTTGGTCGGCACGGACAGCCCGTGCTCCATGGGCTGCTTGAAGGTGAAGAAAGGGCCGGTTGCAAACGTCCCCATGATGTTGCGGCCGTTCAGGTACAGGTCACAGTAGTCGATGGGGTCTATGTAACGACTGGCGGCGCCGTCAAAGGCTGTGAGCGGGACGGCCGTCTGGAGGTACTTGGACGTGTAGCCGTAAGCGTACCGGGAGCCAAAGTACGTGCTGGACAAACTCTCGTACTCTTTTTTGCGAATAAACCAGAGCATGGTGGTCACCGGGAAGTTGGCCGAGAAATTCAGAGTCGGTCGACCGTCCGAAAACTCCTGTACAGACTCGTTTTTGAACCGTTGTATAACCAGGTTAAATTCTCGGGTCTGGTAGTACAGTCTTTCCTCGGGGGTGAGGAGGATCTCCTCGGTGATGACCCTGGGGTTGATGAATTCGATTGGGGTTTCGTAGTTGGTGAACCACAGCTGGGGTCTGAAAAAGAATTTGAAAGATATTTTTGTGTTTTTGAGAGCACACACGGGCAAGCCAGGGACCTCAAGTCGCTGAGGCTTTTGGTCAGCATGACTATGGCGGCGACAAAAAAAGAACTCCAAGGGAATGAAGAGGTCCAGCTGTTGCGTCCCGGGCGTGTCCGAGCCCTCCACGTACCCGCCGTTGATCGCCTTGAACATGGCGAGCTTTTCCTCGGCGTCCAGAAACAGCTGGTCGTGCAAGATAAGCCAATCGTCAGTCACCTTTTCGATAATGGCGTCACCGATGCGAAACTCGATCTTGTCGATGATCGCCCGCCCAATCTGATCAGTCCAGGCGGCGTCCACGATCGGCGGCAAGCTCAGGGCCAGGTAGATGTTTGTGAAAATGTCGCCAAACTCTTTGGGATTCATCTCGACCGTGACCGTCTGGCCGATAAACTTGGTCCCTGGAAGCTTGGTGACGCGGTGGAACTGGGCAAAGTTGGTGTGTTGTCTAGTGCTCGGCCTGAATTTCGACTCTTTGTCGTAGAGAAACTCATCCTGCGGACCAAAGGCGCTCAGGGCGATGAGCGGCGCCGCCTGGTCGTAGGAACCCTTGGCCGTCAACAGGGACGGCACGAAAGCCATACTACTAGTTATTGCGGTTATTTTTTAGTGGAAAAATGCCCGTACATCGTATGGATCTGCAATTGCGGAAGTTTGACCCGAGCACTATGGGTGACGACAAGGTGTGTATTTTCGTCGGCAAGCGTGGGACCGGCAAGTCGACGCTCGTGACGGACATCCTTTATCACAAGCGTCACATACCAGCTGGCATCGTGATGAGCGGCACGGAGGACGGCAACCACCACTATCGCCAGTTTGTCCCGGACCTCTTCATCTACGGCGACTATAACAAGGGGGCTGTCGAAAAGGTTCTGGAGCGCCAGCGCAAGCTCGTGGGCATGGGCAGGAACCAGCCGGCGTTCCTGTTGCTCGACGACTGCATGTACGACAGGGCCTTTATGCGCGACGACTGCATCCGGCAGTGCTTCATGAATGGCCGCCACTGGAAGCTCTTTTTCATGATGACCTGCCAGTACGTGATGGACATGACGCCTATGATTCGGTCGAACGTGGACTATGTCTTTGTGCTTCGAGACAACGTTCGGCAGAACAGAGAGAATTTGTACAAATGTTTTTTCGGAGTTTTTCCCAACTATGACACCTTCGCCACCGTGATGGACAACTGTACGGAGAATTACGAGTGCTTGGTGCTCGACAACACGAGCAAGTCGAACCGGATAGAGGACTGTGTCTTCTGGTACAAGGCGCCGATACGCCGCGGGTTCAAGATCGGCAGCCCCCACCTCTGGGAGTTTCACCAGAAGAATTACAACGCTCGGCACGCCACTGGGAATGGCAAGATGATGGCCAAGGAGATGGTCAAGAAACGGAACGCAGGCCCGACGCTGACTGTGAAAAAAACGGGTTAGAATTTCTCTCCAGAAGTTTTAGATGGAGACCTTGGACTTTAATGGTACTGGCAACATCATCCAGTACATTCCTCCCAAGAGTGACGACGGTCCAGACCCCAAGGCGAGCGTGCCCACGGGTCTGTTGCCGCTTGAAAATAAAGTTGACAATAAACAAATGGCAGAGTTTTCTTCCCCGATTGAGGAGGTTATGGCTGGTCCCGGTCAGATGATGCAGGACGAGGTGATGGGCCCGCCCCAGACCGTCCAGTCCAAGCGTGTTTCCCGCAAGTCCGACAAGCGCAGCTCGGGCAACCCCTTCGGTCTGACTGACGAGCAGTACACGGCGGCCATCGCAGGCGCCGTGGCGGTGGCGGTGTTTTCCAAGCCGGTCCAGGACAAGCTCCAGGAGCTGATCCCTAACATGATGGGTCCAGGTGGCGGCATGTCGATGACCGGCATGGCGGCAGTGGCTCTCCTGATCGCGATCGCCTTCTACTTTGCCCGTCAGACGCTCATGAAGTGATCACCTCGCCGCAGTAAGTGACGGCGCCGGTCGGCCTGGCGTAGAGCCCCTGGCTGACGGCAATCTCCTTGAGGTCCTTGAGGTTTTTCCAAAACTCCTTGGAGTGATCATACTCTGACACGGTGATGTGTGCAAGCTCGTGCAGCAGCACATAGAACGCCGAGTTGGCATCGTCCCCTCGCAGACAGATGCCAATTTCGTACCCTTTATTCACGTTATACCCTATAGCCCCCTTTGACTTGTCCCAGTCAACCATCCCTGTGATGATGGACGGTTTGATGAGCTTCCGCCACCGAGGGTCATCGAGGGTGGCCAGGTGGGCCCTCAATTTTTCGTACCGGCTCTTCACCTCGTCCAGGGTGGGGGGCGGCTTGTTGTACCAGACCACGACCACGAGGATCATAGTGAACACCAGCCACCACATTACTTTTACTAAACATTTTTCCTGAAAACAAATTTTGTATATATGTCCGATATGAGTCCAGTCGGACTACCAGTCATGGACTCCCAAACAATTGTTTGAAAACAGTTTTTCAAAATATTTTTTAGTTTCAAAGTATCGAGGATTGGCTCGGACTTTTCAACCCCATTGTAGAAGGGTCCGTCACAAAGTTTGACTTTTAGGGCGTCACCATCCCTTATGCAAGTGTTACCGAGACGGTCCATAAACCACTCGGTCTCGAGACGGTCCGGGTCCGGTACCAACCCTATAAGCAACCCACCAGGCTTGACTGAAGAAACAATTGTTTCAAAGTTTTTTTCATAGTGGAGGGAAAAGTTGTAACACACTACATCGAAGGGTCCGTTGGTAACCTTATGGATATCCCCTAGGACAAACTTTGCCTTGAACCCAATTTCCTTCGCACGGCGCTTGGCCTCCTCGAGCGACTCGGCGTCCGGGTCGACACACGTCACCTGGGCATGGACCGACTGCCACTTGAGCAGGTCCCCGCCCCGCCCGCAGCCGCAGTCAAGCACCTTGGAACCCGGCTTGACAAACTCATTAATCATCTTACGCTTGATCATATTGTGATCCTTTCTCAACTGTTGCATTTTCACTTAAAAAATAGTAGCATGTTATGTTTATATGGAGGTGCTCACGACCGATCTGACGCAGGTTCCCGGCCAGCTGTTCGCTTGCATTTCTTTCGTGGGTCCAGACCAGCCCCAGAAGAATGAGCAGATGGGCATGAAGATCCGCGGTTGCTTCCCGAGCCGTGACGAGGCCGCCTTCCACGCCAAGCGCCTCCAGAAGGAGGATGCCACGTTCGACATTTACGTGGTGGACATGTACAAGTGGCTGCTGATCCCTCCCCAGCGCGACCAGATCCAGGACGTTCACTACCAGAACGAGAAACTGGAGGAGATTATGACCAAGTACCAGGAGAATCAGAAGCAGGCTGCCCTCATGTTCGAGAAACGCAAGCGCGACATGATGGCCAAGCCCCAGGAGGGTGATCACCCGTACATCGAGCCCGGTGACGAGAATAGCAAGTTTTACAACAAGCCGGACGTCCCGCCGATCCCCCACCCGGCCGAGGTTCTGGAGCGTCTCCAGAAGGAGAATCCAGACAAGTCCATCGAGGAGCTTGTGAAGATGGCTGACGCGGAGGTGGCGGCCGAGATCGAGCGCCGCAAGGCGGAGGAGGGCCCTTCGATGACTATTGAGACGATCAAGGAGTAATTTTCTAAGTATAAAATAATGAAAAGTGTATTCAGACTCTTCGCAGCTGGTATAGTCTTGTGGCTCGTCTGGTTGGCTCTACAGCCTAGACAAGAGGGTATGACCACCGGGGGCGAGGGGGCTGGACCTTACGATGCTGCTTTCTTTAAAGAGCAAGATAGCAGCTTGCGTACTAGTACCTGGGACGGCATCCTTCAAGAGGATGTCCGAAAGCCGGGGACTTGGGGAGAGTTTGTTGGCGTTGACGATACCGGTATCGCCATGTATGCAGTTACTGCCTAATTACTACAGGCCTCATATTCATAAGAAACGCGCCTACTAGGACGCCGAGCAGAACCCACTGCCACGGGATCTCAAGCTTCGGCTGGGGCAGGTCTTGCAGGTCGCTTTTGAACTGGCTTTGGCTTTGGTTTGGACTTTCCTCCATCACTGGGCTTTTCTTCATCGTCACTTTTATCTGAGTCCGAAGAGTCTTCCACTACAAACTCGTTGATGCTTCCAGACTCGTCGTCCGCCTCCTCCTCAGAGTCGTATGAAATACTCGAGCTCACATCCGACTCGTCATCATCATAGTCATCATCTGCATAGTCGTCCTCGACCACCTCAACCGGCTCGTAACGAGTAGGGGGCTTGGACACGCGGCCGGAACGTGTGCGGGTGTCCATTGCCTTTATTGGTGGTGATATACTTTATCTGCTATTTCGTTTATGTGATCAGCGTGCTCTTCTGACCACATGGCCAATTCTCTAGCTGCTTCGGCCGCCTCTCTGTTCTGCCCAGCGTTTGAGTGCGTCACGAAGCGCTCCCATATGTCCGGCGCGAGGCCGCTATACGGGTGTATTAATTTTATATAGGGACTTTGCTTTTGGGGGGAGAAAATCCATAATAGCGCAATCAGGAGTAGAATCCAGACAAGTAACATTCTTCAGTTTCTCCACTATACTTGGCGGGAGATTATGTTCGCGCCCAGAAAACTCCTTGCAGTCCTCGTCAAAGCACTTCTGTGAGATGATCCCGCCTTGCCTGACGCTGAACCAGACGTGGTTGCTCTTGTGCCGATCACCGATGCGCTCACAGTACTTGGAGTTGCTCTGGATGTACCAGCCGTTGTGCTCGTGTCTGATGACGCGCTTGACCCTCGTGTCCTCTTGGCCGACAAACTTGGTGCGTATGAAGCGCTCGAGCGGTTCCGAGTCCTCGAGGCTCAGTTCGCACGGTTCCTCGGTGGTTTCTGCGAACGTCCGGATGCTGAACAGCTCGAGGATGCCCGTGTCGGGCTCCTTGGAGAATATCTCGCCGCCGAGGGACTTCCAGGGGATGTAGGGGTCGCCGGTCGGCTTTTTGTGCGACCAGAGCATCCTGAGCCCGCTGCCGCCATAGACGCTCGCGTCGATGATCTGCGACCATGGGAGGCTCGGGTCGCGCGCGTCGAGCTCCAAGAGTATGCGCGTCCGCAGCGATAGCGCATCGCCCTTGGTGACGACCACGTCCGGGAAGTGCACGTGGACACCGGTCTTGATGCCCTCGGTGCACGGTCGCGGCCTGGCCCGAGCTATGCAGCACCTCCCCTTGGACACTACAGAATGAATTGTTCTACAAATGTTTTCAATCTTTTCTTCGGACAGTTTCTCTGGTGCTTTGTAGTCAATGTCCACGAAGAAACGAAAACGTTCCGTCTTTTGTTCAACCACATAGAGCTTCGTACCCTGACGCACCTCTTGGATATATGTTCTGAAAAACTCGTCAGCCTCTTCATGGGGGACGTGGAGGATCCCACCGTCCATGAGGAGGTGCGTTGCCGGCGGCGACGGCACGAGCCACCGCCTGATTGTCATTACCTAGAAATTGCCTGCTATTTTTAACTCATTCTTCATCGTCGCTCGAGTCGCCCAGAATGATCTGCAGGAGGTTGCGGCTCTTTTTCTTGGGGGGCTCGGGCGCCGCCTCCTTAGCAGGCTCCGGCTCGGCCTCGGCCTCAGGCTCCTTGGAGGCCGCCTCCTCCTCAATCTTCTGGATTTCATAGTGCAGCTTCTGCACGGTCCACTTTTCCAGCTCCTTGGGGTCGGTCCCATCCTTGAGGAGGTCGGCGAGGTGCTGGGCAAGTGCAGACTTTTTCTGAGTCATTAATGTAAACTGTTTTTCTATTTTTGTTTTACTGACGCAAGTGGAAGCTTTGCTTCGTGCTGTTGTTGAGGGCATGGTAGAACTCTGGGTTCTGGACCACCTTGGTTCTGATCATGCTCCATAGGTTTGTGCGCCTGGTGATGCCTTCGAGAGTATCGAACTCACACTGGTCGTTTTCGTCGTAATTCTTTTTAAAGGCCATCTGCCTGGTCTCCATCTTTTCCTTTTCCTCTCCGAATCTCCTGACAATGTGTTTGTGTTCTATATGCGTCATAGGGACGTCGAATATATACACGTGATACACATTGGTGACCTGGTCTTCTGGGTCTTGGTTGGTAAACTTGAAATACGAGTACGAGCCTTTCTTCAAGTTTATGGTTCCACGAGTTTCCTCTTCAAGTTCCCGGACGGCACATCGTAGGGGGTTGTACACCTCGCGCCGGCGGCACCCGCCTGTCACAAAGGTCCACTCCTTGTACCGGCGGTCGTGGACCACTAGAAAGTATGGTTTCGAGTCTATATAACTAACTGGGATTGCGATAGCCTTGTGTCGACAAGTCTCATTGGCCGAGGCCATCCTATTAGTCATGAGGTTTTTTTTCCTCGGCATAAAACTCTGCTAGGTTTCCCGTCGCAGGGTTATAGGTGATGAGGAAGAGCAGCCCGAGCAGGAGAATCCAAGGCCAGAACTGCATTATTAAGTGCTTATGAAATTTTTAGTTGGCGTAGAGGAGGCCGCCCATGCCATTCTTGATGCGCAGGACGTTGTAGTTGACGGCGTACAGGTAAGGCACGGTGATGTTCGGGTTGCACAGACCGCGGACGCCGTTGGTGAGGGCGACCGGCGTGACCAGGCGGTAGGTGTCGATGCGCGAAAAGTTGAGGGTGCCGGTGGGCTGCAGCTTGCCGGTGTCCAGGCAGAAGGGGATGATGGCGACCGGCGTGGTCGGGTTGGAGCCGCTGGGCACCGGGTGGTAGCCGAACTGGGTGTGGTAGTACTGGGCCACGTCCACGAAGTGCGGCAGGTGCTTGGCCTCGCCGACATCCGAGCCGTTGATCTGGGTGAGCAGGGTCATGCGCTCGCAGTTGCCGGTGTTGGCGCCACCGTTGTAGTTGCCAGTGCTGTTGTACTGCAGGGCCTGGAACGCCAGGAACTTGATGGGGTGGGCCAGAGCCAGCTCCTGCATGTTCGCGGTACCGATGGGCACGCGCTGCACCTGGGTCATCAGCATGGTGTGCTCCTGAGAGGCGAAAAACTCGCGCTCCTCCTTGTCCAGGTACACGAAGTTGGTCCAGAAGGCGTACTGGAGGTTCTGGTACGTGCTGTTGGCCGGCAGGGAGCCCGTGGGCGCCTCGATGGCGCTGACCGAGAGGTTGGACGACCACGTGATGCGGATCTCGACGTCGTGGAACTGCAGGGCGACCAGCGGCAGAACCACCGACCAGTCCTTGCAGAAGAAAAACTTGAGCGGGAAGAAAGTCGACACCTTGTTGGTCATCACCTGAGCAGAGGCGGTGCCGTTGCCCAGGTAGCGCTGGGACATGTTCTGGGCGCCGACGACCGGCTCGATGTCGGTCATGTACTGGAAGTCCTGGCTGTCAATCTCCTGGCCACCGATGTACAGCTGCACACGGTCGATGACCTTTTCCCAGTTGAGGTTGGCAACCAGGGCGCCGTTGGAGTCACGGGCCGTCATGTACAGGTAAGAGAGCAGGTCACCCTTCTTCTCGAAGCGGACGGTGGACACGCCACCTGGAGTGGGGGCGCCCTGAATGATCTGACGCTCGACGGCGGCTGCGTAGTGCGTAGCACGCTTGAAGGACGAGCGGAAGAATGAAACCTGAGGAGACCCCGTCAGCCATTCATCCTGAGCACCCGTCGCCACAAGCTGGACAATACCACCAGACATTTACTTTCTAACTATATTTTTTTATACGACGGACAGCGGCGGTTGGGCCAAGGGATTCTTTTCCAGCTGCTGAATTGCTATGTCCAGAGAGCGGTCATTGGCATTCGCCTTGAACTCGTTGAACTTGTAGAACTCGTTTTGCTGGTACTGCTGCTCGCGAATGCCGTTCATCGGTCTGATGGGCAGCACCTCGGACTCTGGTCTCAGATTGGTCATACCGCCGACGGCGCCGATGGGGTCGGCACGCACATTCATGCGGCCGGCGTTGCCCCGGCGGTCAGAAGCCATACGGTTGTCGGTACCGCGCGTGAGGCCCTGCCCCTGGTTGGTGTTGTACGGCTGCGACTGGTAGTACTTGGCGGGACCGAGCTCGAAAGTGTCGCCGGTACGAGGGCCCGTCTCCTGACGCCCGGTCGTGCGCTTGGTCTTGATCTGCTCCGGGCGGCCCTCGTGCGCCGTGAGGGCACCACCCTGCCCCTGGCCACGCGTCTGCGCTGGGTCACGGTGCCACGCCTTGGTCTCCTTGGCTTGGTGCGTCATCGCGCCCACGGTGAGCGAGCCCTCCATAGACACGCCGCCAGCCTTGACGACCGGGTTGGCCGGGCCGGAGCCGCCTGGTAGCGTCGTGAGGCGCTCCTCGTTGATGTTGTTGGGAGACACGCGGAAAAACTGCTGGAAGCCACCGGACGCGGGGGTCTCGGCGTTCAGACCGAGACCGCGACCGACGTACTTGCGCTCGATGGGCGCCAAGTTATTCATCTTGGTCGTGATGTTCTGGCGGTTGTACAGGTCGTACACGGGCTGACCGTAGACCAGACGCTTGGAGACGTCCTGAAGAGACGGGATCGCCTCCTTGCGCTTCGTCTGGAAGGTGTTGTACCAGCGGCCCTGGTCGGGGTTATGAATGGCCGACTGGTCCATTTGGACGTCTTGCTGAGCAAAATTCTTGTTGATAATTTCTACTTTGCGAACAGGCTTCGTGGTTGGCGGCGAATCCACCTCGGCATCGTCGTTGCTGAGGCGCTGGCCGGCAAACACAAGACCAACAACGGCTGCGAGCGCCAGGGGGTCCATATTATTACTTGTAAATATTTTACTTTTTTCCGTAGCGCTGCTGGAAACGCAGGTTCTGGTTGGCGGCGTAGGTCGAGGCGGCGTCATCGGTCCAGACACGCACCGGCATGGTGATGTACTGGTCCGGGAAGTCGTACGGGTGCTCCGTGTACGTCTTGCGGCGTGCAGTCGTGGGCTCCTCGCGCAGATCGCTCTCAACGTCCACGAGCTCGGCGATAAACTGCTGAGTGAAGACGCCATCTTCCAGCGTCCGAAGCCCAGGCTGAAGATTATTCGGCATTTATATAGTCTAAGAATTTCTTCCGTTGCCACCGCGCAACTGAACATTCTCAGGGAAGTGGGTGCGGCCCATGAAACCCTCGTCTGGTGCGCAAAACTCTGGGCCGCTGCCATCCTTGCAGAAGGGGGCATTCTTTTTTCCGTGCATCGCCTCGGCAAAGCCCGTCTGGTCGCTGGGAATGGTGGTCACCGGCATAGAGTAGAAACGGGAAGAGGCGTCGTACTGGTACAGCTTTTTCTCAAGGCCCAGACGCTGGTCGAACGGGTGGATCGTCGCCCACTTGTCGTTGACCTCATCGGCCACGTCAGTTGACCACGCGGCGCTCGGGCGGTCCGGGCGGTCCACATAGTCGGTCAGAAGCACGTTGCCCATCGAGTTGTCCATAGTCGGCCTGATAAAGCCCAGGCCTGGGACCGTGAAGCCTTCTGGGACGCCAGAGATGATCAAGCCACGGCTGTGCATGTAGTAAAGGACGCCCAAGACGAGTGCACCCAGAGCAAACACACGGGGGTCGCGCTGGATCAGATAGATGATGCAAGATGCGTAGATGATGAAACGTGCGGTGGCGTTCACACGGTCCTTGGCCGACTGGTTGGATCTCGGCCAAAATTCCAGCAACTTGTCGGATCTGAAGATCTCTTCCATTACTTACTTGCGAGATTTCTTTTTCTTGGACGAAGCAGGAGGCGCCTGTGGGCCGCCCAACAGGTTCGCAAGCCCGCCACCGCCGCCACCGCCGCTCATCATCTGAGCAAGCAAGCTATTCATACCTGACATCAACGCCTTTTCATTAATCTCGCCACCGGCCTGCGCATTCTCGGCACACTTGGCCGCTACACCCTCGATGGCCGCCAGCGTGTCGGGCGGGAACATCATGATGGTCGTACCAAGCATGTAGAGCGTCTGAAGGTACTGCCAGATGGCATTCTTCGTCGACTCGGACAGGTCCGGCTTCCAGATGATCTGGAGGTTCACGTCGCTGACCCACTCGATGTCTCCGCCATTCTCGAGGAAGAATTTCTCATCCTTGGCCATGATCTTTTCAGCGTGCGGCCCGATGCTCTTCATGAAGCCCTCGAGCGTCGCGCGCGGCCAAGTAGTCTTGGCGATGTCGAACGTCGCCTGGTACTTCAAGAGTGTTTTCTCCTCCGGGAAAGTGAGGACGAGCTCGTTAAGGAACTGCTCCATCATGTCATTGAAAGCCTTGACCGTCGTCATATATACTTTCAACACACGTTTTCTTTAAAATGGTTGAGTCGCAATGCTCTCCCTGTGACCGTTGCCCTTGTACACGATAAAGTACACGAGCACCGCAACCATGAAGGCGGGCTTGAAGTAAGATGAGTTTTTCAGTTTTTCATTGTTCATCTTCGCCTTGATGTAGACGTAACCCATGGTCACGGCCGCTGCAATGACCCCTGCACTGAAGGGATCTCTGAAGTAATGATCCATTTACAATATCTCGCGATTATTTCTCACGTGCGTCATCGAACAGCGTCTCCTCGTGCACCTTGGGAGGGTTCAGGGACGGCGAAACAGCCACCGTCTTGGTGCCGCCCGGCGTCTCGGCTGGGTGGTTCACCGAGCCCGCCGGCGCCGTCGGGTCCGCCCCACCCTCTGGAGCCATCGGGGCGTCTTGGGGCAGCGGGTCTTCGCCCAGCGGGTCCAGGGGGTCGTCCACCACTTGCTGCACCGGCTCCGTCTCCTCGGGCTCTGCAACCTCCTCGGCATCCTCGTCAATGTCAAAGTTGGCCGTGTCAGGCAGAGTCAGGTAAGTCTTGAGGATCTCCTCCGTAGGGACCAGCGAGTCGATGGCGTCCTTGATGCACTTGGTGAAACGACGGTTCAGAACCTCGTTGCGCTCCGATATCTTCATCTCGTCACTGATGACGTGCGGGTCCTCGTACAGGTCCTTGGCCGCGTTGATGTAACAGGTGTGCACAAACACGTCGTTGCCAGGCAACTTGAGCGAAATCTTTTTGCTCTTGGGGTCGATTCTGATGGCGCTCAGGATCTTGACGTGGATCACAAAGACCGCCGCCAGAAGGTTCGGGAAGAGCGAGTTGTTTTTGGAAATTTCGTCGACGTGTTTCTTGACCATAGTGTTGCTCCACGTGTGCTTGACGTCCCGAAGCATCTCCTGGAACGTCATCAGCACCTTGTGGCCGTTCGCCTTTTTCTTGGACTCGAGCCAAATCTCCCAGAACGCGTCGATCATCACTGGGAGCATCGCATCGCACAGCTTGCTGGTGTACTTGCGCTCCGCCTCGACTAGAACATCCATTACTTTTTGTTTTCTTTTTTTTGAAAAAAAGTAGCGCGCTAGACATCTTCACTCCACGTGACGGAAGCCCCTGCAACTGGGCCCGAGGTGGTTGAATACACACAGAAAGCCACGACATCACCTGGATAAATGGAAATATTCATATCAGTCACATCTATGGTCGTTGACCCACCTATGTTTATGGTCGTCGTAAAAATAGGGATGCCGCCAGTGGTGGTGGTCGCGGTGAGATTGCTGCTGACCACCGATTGACCGGCCGTGATGGTCACGCCGCCATCAGCCGTCGTGCCATTAAACGGTACAAAGTTTGTAAGCGAAGTCGAAGGGTTTCTCACCACCCTGAGGTTGACGCAACCCTTGGTGATGCCGGTGTCATTTGCTGAAACGGAAAGTTGACGAATATGACATATGGCGTAGTTGGCGATGCCATTATAGGAGCTGGCGTTTCTGAGGGTGATTATACTCGTCTGCGTTGTCAATGCCACTGCGGGGATCGACGAGTCGATAGACCCCATGGGGCCCAGTAAAACACGCCGCCCCTCGAGAAATTGCCCGACCGACGCGGATTTCACGGCTATGGCGGAAGTATTTGTAGTGTTTCGCGCCTCGAAACCTATAGGCATGGTTGGGTTACGAAGCACGGGTGCTGTGAGCGTCCCTGCGTTTTTGACCTCGTGCACCAGGACCCACTTGCCATCAGAGTCGTTGAGAATATAGTAAAAGATGTTTCCACCACCGAGATATTGAAACTTTATTTGAAAAACATTTAATTTTGTAGGATCCAGGACCTTCCCAGACGGCGTTCCGCCGAGCATTGTGTCAAAGTTCCACGAGCTTTGCGGCGTCCACGTGTCGCTCCCGTTGCGTCTCCACAGCACCCCGAAGCTGCTGCCGTTGTACCCGAAACCCAGTGCGTCTGTCGCCCCCACGACTCCTGCAATTTGTGTGGAGCCGGTGACGCCTGTAGTGAACATTGCGGTGAAACGGGACATCGCCCCCTGACCGGGACGGTACTTGACATAATTCTTTGTAAACAGTTGTGCAACTGAATTGACCTGCGCACCCGTCGTCAGCACGGCCAGGCCGCCCGAGTTGCTGACGGTCGCGCTATTGCTCGTGACGTTGCTCGTCAGCGTCGCGGGGATGCCGTATACAAAGTCAAGTTGGCAGGTGGGGTGCGATTCAGACGTCGAAATTTCGCCAAAGGCGGAGGATGGCCCAGTGATGGTGACGGCGTCCAGCGGAATATAAGTCATCGCTATATATATAGATGAAAAGAGTTTGGTGGCTTATGATTTTCTTGGTGGTCATCACGGCCATCCTGCTCTCAGTGCTGCTCACCAGCGTGCCCAAGGTGGCTCAGGAGCAGGAGCGTTACTACGACTGCCGGGGCTGTCAGTTTATGTCGGACAAGGACCGCGCCAACTCCAATGACCCGGTATGGAACGCTCTGGCGCGCAAGGACCACGGGTACTGCGGCCGCAAAAACGGCATGGGGTGCCCAAATTTTTGTTGCTGAATTGTAAATGAGAATAAGCTACAGAGGTGCGGTGGCCTTGGGGCAACTTCTGTGCGTCCCGGCGCTGACTCCACCGAATATCCGCAAGAAATGGATAGCAGCCATTAAAGAGCACCTTAGACTTGTCAAGCTGACTCCGCGGAAACGCGCTCGCCTTGTGAGCCTCTTACGGGTCGCAAAGAGTCACGAGAATAAGATTATGTACTCTGCTGGAATGTACAACGACAAGGGGGTGCCTGCCAAGCGTCTCGGTCGGCGCACTCACGTCGTGCCCTTCGGCACGTGGTACATTGTACCTAAGAGCCGCTCCTGATCCGCTTGGCGGTTTTTTGTAGGTTGACGAGACTCGGCAGGATATCATCACCGTGGTCTATTATCTCGTCTATTTCAGGGCACGTCTTCCACGTCACCTGGAAGTCGACGACCCCCACCTGCATCACCGTGTAGCCGAGCCTTTTCAACTGCCTTTCGATGTACTTGACGGCGTGCGGGATGTTATAAGGCGGGTACCCGATGACCATGGGCGGCACGGACACTATGGCGAAGCGAATGTTGCGTTCACATGCTGAACGAATTTTGCGACACATCTGTTCGAGAATCGTTCGGTAGGTGTTTTTGCGCACCTGGGCGCGCTCGTGCTCCTTTTTTGCAATTTCTTTTGCAGAAATCATTACTTTAGAACGGCACTTCTTTTGCAGGCAGATCACGCGATCCCTTGAGGTAGTTCTGCAGCTCCGTGTCAAACGACTTTTGAATTTCCTGGTAGTCGCGGTACTTGGGGCCTGTGTACGGTGACAGACCGGGGGCGAGGTCCGGGTGGGCCGCGGGCGTCATCGAGATGATGCTGGCGCCCTCGTCGCCCACCTGAGCCTGGATGTCCAGCTGCTCGCCAGAGTACTTGTCGGTGTTGTAGAACATCATACGCGTGTTCACGACGTCGCCGCCCTGGAAGGACGTGACTGGGTTGATGAAGACAGTCTCGATGGGCACGAGGTTCGGCGACTTGGCCTGCACCGCGTCGATGATATTCTCAATCTGGCCACGGGGCAAGGGGGTCACCGCTGAGGCGCCCCCCACCTTGGCAGCCTCAGTAAAAGTCTCGCGCCCGTTGAATGTGAGAAAGGCTATGATCAACAGGAGCAGCACGATCACGAGGCTTTTCATTAATATGTCGCGTCAAAAAAAATTCAAGAAAACAATTATAATTATTATGGCCCTACTGGTGTACAGTGATCGATGCCACCACTGTGTTGACATTATGACTTATATCAAGACCCAGCCAGCTCTCTTGCAGATCCTGCGCTTCCACAACATCAACACCAACGGCCTGCCGTCCAAGCGCATCGAGCGAGTGCCGACCCTCGTCACCAACGAGGGGCACATGCTGGTCGGCGCCGAGGTTCGCAACTGGCTCGAGTCGATGGTGCCGATGGACCTCACCTCGTGGTGCTCTGACGGCCTGTGTGTGTCGAACCTAGACGACGCCCAAGACGAGGTGGGCAATTTCTTTGACCTGTCATTGTACGGCGTGCCCCTCCAGCCGGTCGTCACCCCGGAAATGCACGACAGAATAAACAAAAAGGTGAACGAAGCATACTCGGATATAAAGAGGTGAAGCGGAAAGACACTTAGGATGCACCTGAAGACTATTCAGGCTAGCGCCATTAGGTCTGTTTTCGAGGTACTTAAAGATATTATCAATGACGTCAACGTCTACTTCACGCATACTGGGGTCAGGATCCTGTCTCTCGACACAGCCCGCGTGACGCTCATCAATATGCACCTCGGTGCCGAAAACTTTGAGGAGTACGACTGTCCGAACGAGATCACCGCCGGTCTGAACATTGGCAACACGCACAAGCTGCTCAAGACGGTGAGCAACAACGACACGCTCACCATCAACATAGAGAATCGCGACTTCATGGAGCTGATCATCGAGAATACCGTCAAAAAGTCGGTGACCAAGTTCAGCCTCAAGCTCCTTGACATCAACGACGACATCCTCGAGGTGCCTGAAATTGCGATGGACGTGCTGACCACCATCCCCTCGGTCGACTTTCAGCGCATCACGCGCGACATGGGCAACCTCTCGGACTATATCAGCATCTTCCGAGACGGCACGACCCTCGAGCTGAGCTGCCTGGGCGACTTTGCGAACCAGAAGACGGTCATAGAGTACCCAGAGGAGGTGACCAGGACCGGCAATATGTTCAGCCTCAAGTACATCAATATGTTCACCAAGGCGACCGGGATGTGCGCAAGCGTCCAGATCATGCAAGACTCGACCAGCTGCGACATGCCCGTGATCTTCCGGTACACCATCGCAAACCTCGGCGACATCAAGTTCTACTTGGCGCCGACGGTCGACTCGGCCGTCTGACCGAAGATGTTGGTCACGCGAAGCACGCCTTGGCGTGGAATGAGCAGGATCCGCCGCAAAAACTCGAACGAAATCGAGAGCCCCGTCCCGAGCTTGACGGTCGGCTCGACAAACCACCCGTGCTTGTGCTCGCCCGTGAGTATGAGCGCGTCCACATCCCCGTCCTGTCTGGGACCAGCGTGTTCACGCCACTCGGTCGTGATGTCCTGGTCGCCAAACGTGACGCTCTTGATGGGCATGACGAAGCGCGACGCGCCAAAGTTGGGCGGCCACTGCTCGAGCTGGGCCGTCACATACTTGTAGACCCGGCCGTTGTACACGTACTCGACCAGTACCGGGCCGCAAACCTCGGCAGCACCCTCGCGGCACTGGATCAAACTATTGCCGACAATTTTGAAAATGTTTTTTATAAAAAAGTTTTGAGTTCTAACTTTGACCCATATGTCCATGAGCTTTAAGAATAGTTTATCCATATATAATTAGAGGACCCAAGTCTTTAATGGAGGCTAGGTATAATGAGCGCCTTAGGGACTTCCAAGCGAGAATGAAGGACGGGGACTCGCGGGCCGAGCAAGAGATGTACGACTATATGGCGCAGTGCATGCCCTTCCTGGCCATGTACAACGACGACGCCGCCCCTGAAGAGAGCTCGGCCAAGACTGTCGCCAACCTGCAGATAAAGTGCAAGAAAGGCGTCCAACGCCAGGACATATTTAACAAGTACTTGCAGACTGTCGAGAATGAAAACGTCACCATGCCCAAGGTGGACCACGTGTTCAACGCTTGCCCCAACTGCAAAAAAAAGTTTACAAAAGTTTTCGATCCAGTGACCAGCGAGGAGGCTTGCGGCGAGTGCGGCTTTACCGACTTTATCCTGTGCGAAGAGGTGGGTTTCAAGGAGGAGCAAGACATGGAAAAGAATATCGTGTACACGTACAAGCGCGAGAATCACCTCAACGAGTGGATTAGCCAGTTCCAAGCCAAGGAGACGACGAGCGTGCCGCCCGAGCTCATCGAGAGCCTGCAGGTCGAGTTCAAGAAACAGCGTGTCAAGGAGCTCTCGGACATTACCCACGAAAAGGTCCGAGCCCTCCTGAAAAAACTTGGCAAAAACAAATACTACGAGCACGCTCCTTACATCACGACAATTCTCAACGGGATACAACCTCCCACTATGCCGCAAGCCCTGGAGGACCGCTTGCGACTCATGTTCTATCAGGTCCAAAAGCCTTTTGAGAAACATCGTCCCAAAGGGAGAAAAAACTTTTTAAGTTATTCTTATATTCTTTACAAGTTCTGTGAGCTGCTTGGAGAGGACGAGTACCTGCCGTGCTTCCCCTTGCTCAAGTCCAAGGAGAAACTGTACGTCCAAGACTCGATGTGGAAATTAATTTGTCAAGAACTTTCTTGGCAGTTTATTAAAACCGTATAGCACAAACAGGATCAATATGGTCCAGCCAAACGCGTGGTCCACGCGATTCATCACGTCGATGTGCGACTGAGGAAGCGCCTCGAACTCGCGCTTGTACTCGTCCGGCTTAAAGGGCAGCCAGATCATGCGGCCGAACGGCACGACCGTCGGCTGCAGCTTGTCGCGACAGTCGTACGTATAGTCGTACCACGCCATCGCGATGTAAGGCGCCCAGAGCAGGAAGGCCAGGACCCATAAATTCTTGTGCGGCAGAAGCCAGTAGCCCCCTGCAATGCACATCGTGAACACGACGCACTTGATGTTGAACGCGAAGGGGCGGCCTGGAAAGAGTCCACCGGCCATTACTTTCTACCAACATTCTTTATGCTAAACACGGCTTTGGCCGTCTTGTTTATCTCAGCCTTCTGAGCGCGCGAGAGGGGGCGTGGCGTCGGCAGACCGGCGCTCAATATCGCGACGATGTTCGCCTCGTTCGCCTCGGCCTTGCCCCTGGCAGCCGCCTCTTTCTTCCTGTACGCCGCTAGATTATTTCTGGCCTTTATAAGGCTGATCGAGAGCTTGCGTCTGGCATTCTCATTACCAGCCACAGCCAAGTGGGCCAATCTTCTGATCTCATTATTATTCATTTACTGTTTGCAAATATTCTATTTCTAGCACGGGTCCAAAGTTGATGAGCACCCCCTTGGGCAAGTTCAAGAGCTTCATATAGTTGCGGCACTGCCAGCGATTCTCGTCCTTTAACTTGGAGGTTGCTTTGAGCTCCACAACAGTGTCACCGACTATGAGATCGGCTCTGAGGTTCCCGATGTTCCTCTCCTTGAAAAACAAAAGAATAATTCTTTCTGTTTCATAGTTTATACCACGCTCTCTGAGCCCCACCTCAAAGGCGTTGTGGTACACGCGCTCCGAAAACCCCGGGCCAAGTTCCTGCCATATTTCTCGAGCAATTTCATCAATTTCCATTATTTCTATTACTATTGCCGTTATTGTTTATTACGCCAAAATGCCTTTTTTTAACTTGAACTATCGAATTGATGGCCCGAATCCAGTTGATGTTTTCAGGATTGTTCCTCATGTGAGGACGCGCAAGTTCGTTGACGGCGGGATAGCGGTGCCCACCATTGCGGACGGCTCTAAGGTGCATCAAGATGTCGTTTCCAAAAGAGTTTGCAATCATAATTGGTATGCTGTAGTGGCGAGCCAGGTTGCGATACCACAACACCTTACTTGCGTTACTCATAGGGTGGAGCGCCATTCTGACCAGCACACGGGCCGAGGGGGAAGGGTTTCGCCGAGCCCGGCTGTTGGTCGCCTCTTGGCGCGCCGACCAACCATGCATTTATTACATAGAGAGGAAAAAAACTGTTTGTTAAATGTTGTGGGACTTTCACATGCTCATGGGGTGCGTCATAGAACAAAAAATAACTTTTGAAATTATGTTTTGGTCTGTGGCTGCCGACATACCCATGCTACTTGCTTTCGGTCCGTGGGCCGATTGGGATGAGGTTAAATTTTATAAACTCTATTACTATTGTTATGTCTTGCCGCACTCGCTGTGGGTTCTGTTCCTCGTACCGTCTCGCTGGCGGCTCTTGTACGCGCTGCACATCCTCATGGACGTGCCGAGCCACACGGGCGAGTGGGCCGTCAAGCCGCTCACACCGGTGTTGGACTGGCCGGTCCCGGGATTTTACGACGCGTGGCGGGTTTGAATAGCGTTCAATATTCTGTTGAAATTTGCATAGTTTTTCTCAAGGGCCTTGAGTCTCGCGTGTCTAACCAAAAATTCGGCTTCGTTCAGATTGGCGGTGTTCAATATACGGATAATTTCGTTTACTTTTTGTTGGCGATTTGCGTTCACTTGGTTGCGACTGCGGTTAGTGGGTTTCATGGAGAGCTTTAGGGGAGAATTTAGTTGAGCCAAAATGAAATGGTTAAGTTGAAGAGAATTGATGACGTTTATCAGCGAATTTTGGGTGGCTACAGAGTGCGCCGCGCGCCGCGCCGCGCGCCGCGCCGCCAAACGTCTCTCTACCTCTGCATTGAAGCGCGCCTTGGCTGCCCGGGCGTTTCTGATCCGCTTGGGCACAAGGGCCGACGCCGCTGCGCGCACTCGGCTGGCCACGGACGAGCCGTTGTTGTTGTTGTTGGCCGATGGCCGACGGCAAGAGCCGACGCAAGGCATGCTATAGGTGGATATTTTTTAGCGCTTCATGAATTTCTCTCGGATCCAACGCATGTCGCGCTTGTAGATGCGCGAGGCGGTGGGCAGGGTGCGTTTGGTCAGTGTGCCGATGGCGCTGAGGCGGCGGAAGATGGTCAGGGGATTCTCGCGGCCATTCTTGACCGCGCGCATGAGGGCGCGCTCACGGGCCGTGCGCGACTCCACCGGGTGGTAGCCGTACTTGGTGAGCATGCCGCCCTTGAGCTTGCCGATGAGCTTTGGGCCCTTGCCGGCCGCGCCGACGTCAGGGACGGGCGTGGCGCGCACGCGGTACGTGCGCGTCTTGACCTTGTATGTGTACCCTGAGCGCTTGCTGGTGGGCTTGACGCGAATGACTTTCGCCTTGCGTGTGGCCGTGTAAGCGTTGCGAAGGATGGCTTTCATAACTGGCTGTTACCATAAAGAAACATTTTTAGTTTTGTTTTGCTGTCTGCTGCAAAGTCGAAGATGTCGACTCCGTCACAGTCAATGTCCTTCAAGGGCACGTCGTACATATGACGCATGCTCTGGATGCTGCTCAGGATGGTGAAGGCGTACGACTTGAAGTCCTTGACATCATATCTGGATGCGTAGGCCAGCTTCATGCAAAAAACTTCATCTCTTTTCTTTCCCATGAAGGGGCCTCCGGGGATCTCCTCGGTCGCCCCGCCATCGATAAAGTGCCACTCGCCGATGCGGACCGCGCTCACGAGGAACGGGACCGCCACACTCGCCGTGACCGCCTGACACACGCTCATGTTCGGTGCGTTGTCGACCGAAAAGTACATGGTCCGCGTGAGGTCCACGCAGAACGCCGACACGTGGAGCTTTATCGGGTTCCACTCGTACAGTTCCTTGAACGTCACGTCAGGCTTGCCCAGGTATTTCTCGCACACCGAGGAGATGACCTTCGCAAGTTTCTCGTGTGGCACCAGACCAAACTGTTTCAAAAGAGTTTTTAAATTTACTTTCATAATCTGTTTCACGGGAGCTTGGAGGGCAAAGTCCAGCATATCTGAACAGTCACCCTTGGACGCGAGAAATAGAAAAGCGAGGAGGGACCCTGCACTCGCTCCGCTGATCTCCTCAAGATCATCGAGCCTGCCAGAGTCTTTTAGTTTAGTGAGGTACCCAAGATATATAAAGAAACCCATGGCCCCAGGGCCAATCATGAGGTTCCTCATCTAATAGTAGCGAGGGAAAGCTGAGCGCAGGAAAGCGAACAGGATCGCAAAGATCACGGTGTGCACGCCCAGGGCGGTCAGCGCCTTGGCGCCACCGGACGGCAGGGTGACCAGCACGCCTGGGGTCAGGGCAATGAAGAGCAGGGCCGGGACCAGCAGGTCGGCGGTGGTCACGCTGCGCTTCAGCACGTACTTGTAGATGACAAACAGCGCCAGTGCCAGCACGACGGCGTGCACATAAAGAGCATTCTTGCCGCCAACGGCCAGGAGCAGGCCTGGAGACAGGACGGCGAAGAGCAGGGCGGGGGCCAGGACCTTGGGGGAGGTGACGTCGATCATTTATATTTATCATACATAAAATTGCAGAACTGGTTGAAGGTTCCTGGAGGCTCGAGGTACTGGGACTCGTGAGCCTCCCTGATGCTCATCCACTTGTCGAGGAGGTATTCACTGTGCCAGTCCTCCCAGTCCTCCTGAGTAAATCCGTGGAAGGGGTCGTATTCAAGCTCTTCTGAGGAGTCGGGTCCGATATCCTCAGCAAGGTAGGCATCACGCGAGTACTCGTCGTTGAAACCCATTTCTACTTACTTGTTACTCGGACGAAACCTTTAGGCCATGCACGCTGATGACCTCATTCTCTTTGGGCTCGGGCGCAGAGTCGAGGATCGCCTGAGTGGCCCCCTCCACTCGCGCGAGATCCCCTCCAAAATACGAGGAAAGACCCTTGTTGATCATACCCATCACTGGCTTGGAGATGGTCTGCTTGGTCGTCTTTTTCTTTAGGTTCACCTTAACCTTGTCACGGACATTCACAGTGTCAATTTCCGCCTGTTTCATATCGGTTTTAAGCAATTCGCGAAGCTCCTTTTCACGCTTGGTGAGGACAGAGGTGTCTTTGCGAATGGCGGCGAGCTGCGCCTTGAGGGAGATCCACTCGCTCATACGCTGCTTGAAGGCTTCATTAATGCCGGCCATTTACTATGTTATATGGTTAAATCTTTATTGGTACTCAAAATCAATCTCGAACTTGGGCCGCATGGTGTCCGGAGGGATGGTGGACAGGTTGAAGATGGAGACCGACTCACGGGGGTTGACGGGCTCGCTGCGGATCTGGCGGTTAGCGTTGCGCATCACGCCGCCCAGCGTCTCCGGGTAGCCGATCTGCGAGCGCGGGTCAAGGAAGTTCTGGCCGCTGAGCACATTGTCCGGCGAGAATGCGCCAAAGTCCTCGTTGACCGACACCTCGCTGGGGATCAGGCCCGCGCCGGACACGTCGACCGGGCCGATGCCGGTACCGACGTCGGTCGGCGCCATGTCAGCGGCGGCATTCTTGCCGGCTGCCGGCTGGTTGCTGCCTGATGGGCCCTCAAAGTACGAGCGTCTAGAGCCCTGGGGGAAGAAAATCAGGAACGCGATGACGGCGAGCAGAGCGATTATGATCATGCCCCGGCGACTGACACTCATTTATTATTAAGTACCGACAATTTTTTTTAGTCAAGATAGTCTGCTGGATCCGGCTCGTCATCCTCTGGGCTGTCCTTGAACATGTACTCCTTGGCGAAGACTGGCCGGGATGCCCCGCGGACACGGACCTGGATCACGCGCCATATGGGGCCGAAGGATTTCTTAAGGAACCAGAGGCCTGCCAGCTCGAGCAGAACGTCACACGACGTGCCAGCCTTGACGTCCTGAAGATCGATGGGTGCTTTCTTGCTGTCAAAGGCGGTCGTCACAATTTCACCCTTGAGGCGGGCTGGGCTCGCGCTGATGGCACCGTCCGTCAGCGAGTCCTGGAAGGCGTTCTGGATCGCCTCGTCGCTGAGCTCCTTGCCGAACCAGTCCTGCTTGGACTCTTTAGCCTTGGCCAGGATACTCTCGTCGGCTGCAGTGATCACGTTCTGCTGAGACTCGGGCACGTCGAAGGTGACGCTCGAGCCGGTCAGCGAGTCGCTCAGCTTGACGTTGTTCACCTGGAGCAGAGAGTCGGAAATTTTCAGAAAGTAGCGGCCGTCTGGGAGCTTCACTGGGCGACCGTACTCCATTTACTAACAACAAAAATATATTTTAACAGTAATGGAACGCAACTGCAACCCGTTGTGTCAGTGCACGCCAAGTATATTCGAGCCTGGAAAAACATTTTGCGGATACAGTGACCGTCAGACGGGTTCGACTTTCCCGTGCGAGCCCAGCTGCTGCAGGGGCTGCACGGGCGCCCAGCCGCCCCTGTCGAACGCCATCAAGCCGTCGAGCGCAACGGTCATGCCTAAAGGCTTTGGTACCGCGATGATGTTCGGCGACGGCGACTCTGACTTTAGCTGGGCGTTTCCGTTCAAGTCCACTGCGCCAGCCAAGAAACTCGTGACCGACCCTGGGACGTATACGAAAGCAGTTGACATCGAAAGATATCCATTGGTCTTCAGTGCAACACCATATAAAGAGTTGGACACCTAGGATATCAGTATGGCAACCACCGAGCCCGTCACCCTCGACTTTCTGGCAAAGGAGCTGAAGGCACTGCGCAAGGATATTCGCAAGATCCGCCAGCACCTCGCCGACCCGACTGGCGAAAAGGCGGCCGAGCGTGCCAAGAATAACGGCCTGAACAAGCCCCAGGATGTCACGCCGGCGATGCGCGCCTTCCTGAGCTTGGCGGCTGACGAGAAGATCTCTCGCTCCCAGGTGACGAAGCGCATCAACCAGTACGTGACCGAAAAGGGCCTGAAGAATGGCCAGCAGATCACCCTGGACGCTGCACTGACGGCGCTGCTGGCACCGCCGCCCGACATCAAGGTGACTTTCCTGAACATCCAGCGTTACATCAACCCGCACTACATCAAGGAGGCCAAGCCGGAGACGGCCGCCAAGGAGCCCGCCAAGCCCAAGGTGGCGCGCCCCAAGGTGGCGAAGGCGTGAAAGACAGCTTAAGAAATATGTCAATGTAATAATATATAATGAGTGACAATGAAGCGGAGGTCCTGGTCGACCCCCCAGAACTCGAGCGTCTGATGCTCTCTGCTCTGGTGGGAACCAAAGTAAATAAAATTGAATTTTATCGTCGTGCATTCACCCATAAATCGGCACTCAAGCGGTACAAGGGGCTGACCGGATCGTACGAGACGCTCGAGTTTATGGGTGATTCAGTCCTAGGTTTTATAATTACTAAACACTTGTTTGATCTCTATGAAAAGGAGCAAGAGGGCTTCCTGACCAAGGCGAGGACCAAGATGGTCCGTGGCAAGACTCTGTGCGAGATCGCCAAGGTGCTCAAGCTTGATGAGCACATCCTGATGGACGAAAAGGGTATCAGGAACGGCTGGAATAACAACGCAAACATTCTTGAAGATGTTTTCGAGGCGCTGGTGGGTGCAGTCTACCTTGACATTGGGATGATTGCAGCGAAAAAGTTTATATTCGACTCTTTTTCAAAAGTTCAGACCAGTCTGCATGATGACAACTACAAGGACCAGCTTATGAGGTGGTGCCAGGCCCTTAAGCTCCCTTTGCCAGAGTACAAGATAGCGAGTAACGCGAACGGCAGGTTTGCAGTTATCGTGTTTGTTGACGAAGTAGAAACAGGTTGGGGTTTCGGAAATACTAAGAAAGAGGCTGAACAGAATGCTGCTGAAATAACACTTAAGACTGAACCTCGATTCAAAGGTAAGGAGCCGCCTAATGGAAAATGGAGAAATACACCCAAAGGTGAAAGCGCTGCTTGATGCCACTTATTTTGAACAGCGTAGTCAGGAGTGGCTTGATCTCCGCGAGAACATGCTCACCGCCAGTGACGCCGCGAGCGCCCTTGGCGCCAACCCATATGAGAAACCTGACAAACTGTTGATGAAAAAGTGTGGCGCCCACAAGTGGTCTGGGAACGCCGCCACCGCTCACGGGACTTTGCTTGAACCCGTGGCCCGTGACCTTTATGACGCCAAGTTTTCTAAAAAGACGCACGAGCTGGGGCTGGTTGTGCACCCCAAGTACCCGTTCCTGGGCGGCTCGGCGGACGGCGTCACGGAGGATGGCATCTTGGTAGAGATCAAGTGCCCTTTAAAACGCAAGATCGAGCCCAAGGTGCCGAAGCACTATGTGGCGCAGGTCCAGCTCCTTATGGAGATCCTGGACCTCGACGTCTGTGACTTTGTGCAGTACAGACCCGACCCGTACGAGTTTGTGACTGTACGGGTCCAACGCGACCGCAAGTGGTTCGAGGAAGCCCTGCCCGTCATGGAGGCCTTCTGGAACCGCGTGTTGGAGGCGCGTGCAAACGGCATGTGCGAGATTGAACCAGAGGCCGAGGCAGTTAACGAAATTGTTTGTGAAATAGTAAGCGAATGAAATGCCTCAAGTGCCGAACCGCACTGGGGATGCTCAAGTGCAAAGAATGCTCTGGCAGCTTTTGCTGTGGCTGCATTCAACTTGAGGTGCACACTTGCACTGGCCTGGAGAATAAGAAAAAAAAAGAAAAAGAATTGTTGGCCACTAAACTCCCACTGGTTACCGCTTCAAAGATCGTGAAATTGTGAAGAAAAGGACCGCACCAACCATGGCCACCAGTAGCCAGTCGACCGGCTCCAAGCGTGACTCACGCATCAGCTTGGCGCCGTATCTGACCCACGATGCAGAGCCGTCATCGTACTGGTACTTGCGCGCTGGATAAAGACCGTTGGGTGCTGGCTTGCTGCCGCCACCGTTGAGGTACATGGCGCCGGCACGGTTCAGGTGCACTGGGTTGAAGTGCTCGTCCACGTCAGAGAGGGCTTCGTCGTCGGCACGGGACTCGTCGATCTGCGTCGTGTAACCGCCGTCCATAGGGTCTTTATAAAAGCCCCCAGCTGGCACACCAAAAGTGTTGGTCGCCGTGTACATATTGACCCCATCAATCTGTAGGCGGTCGTCAAGTAGCGCTGCAGACGCCATTTATATTATCCTTATAAAATTTTAATGCAACTTTTTCCTTGTGCTGTGACCACATGTGATCGAGATCAACATTCAACATATAGGCCAACTGGAATAAATAACTGAACACGTCGCCCATCTCCGTCTCCACGTCCACCCCCCTGTCTTTCTTGAGCCCCGACTTGCGAAACGTCCTCTGGTACTGACGGATAGCGCTCGCCAACTCCCCGATCTCCTCTGTGAGCAGCAGCCACACTGCACTCACCGGCGCCTTGTCCCACCCTTTGACTCGGCACAACTGGAACGTCTCGTCACGGTACTGATTCATCTTACGGTTTCATTGGACCATCCGTTTATATGTTCACGGCGCGGACGACATTACGGAAGCGCAGTATAAGCAGAAACACGGCCACGAGCAGCGCGAGCTCCACCGCAAGCATACGCACCGTCTTGTCGTCGCCGTACTTGTAATTGCTCGAAAAGCGGAGCCCGCGGTCAATCAGGAAAAACACGAGGGAGCCGAGCAGCAACTCGTCCAAGTGCCTCATAGAGCGAACTTATTATTAGTTGGTATTTTATTGCCATAGGTGCTGGTGTTGGTGGGGTAGCCCATTGGCGTGGGCAGCTTACCGAGATCGCGTGCATAGATGAGCTGCTGGAGCACGGCGCTGCTGATGGTATTCATCGTCTCGGACACGACAGCCGCATTCATCTTCTGGACCTGCTCCCGAACATTTGCGTAAGGGTTGGACGACAGGTTGAAATACACGCGGCGCATCAGGGCCTGCAGGTCGGCGTCGTTCTGACGGTCGATCTTGTAGCCAGTCTTGTCCTGCACGGCACGGATGATGGCACCGTGGAGGTACTCGCGGTTGAACTCGGAAAAGAATGAGTTGCTCAGAGGCGATGCCAGCATATGCGTGCTCATTTACTTTTTGGAGATAAAAAAATAATACTATAGATTCACAATGAAGGTGGTTAAGAGAAACGGTGACGTGGTGCCCATGCTGTTCGACAAGGTGACCAAGCGCATCGACAAGCTATGCAACGGACTGAGCGTCCATGCCGACAAGGTGGCCCAAAAAGTGTTTTCGAATATGTATGACGGCATCAAGACCAGTGAGATCGATGACCTCAGTGCAGACGTGGCCATCGATATGGTGACCGAACACCCCGACTATGAAACCCTGGCAACTCGCATCATCGTGAGCAACATGCACAAGACGTCGCCCAAGTGCTTCAGCGACGCCATGGTCGGCTTGCACGTCCGTGGCCTGGTCAGCGACTCCTTCATGAAGTGCGTCGCCCTAGAGCTGGACGCGGAAATTGCCCACCAGCGCGACTACTCGTTTGGTTTCTTTGGAATGAAAACTCTTCAAAAGATGTATCTGAACCACGGGGAGACGCCTCAGTACATGTTCATGCGAGTAGCCATCGGTATCCACGGTGACGACCTAGCACGCGTCAAGAAAACCTACGAGTTTATGTCCAGCAAGTACTTCATCCACGCGACACCGACCCTGTTCAACGCAGGCTCCAAGCGGCCCCAAATGTCCTCGTGCTTCCTGCTGGGCATCAAGGATGACAGCGTGCCAGGCATCTTTCAAACGATGGAGCAGTGCGCCAACATCTCCAAGTGGTCAGGCGGTATCGGCCTGCACGTGCACAACGTCCGCGCCAAGGGGTCGCGCATCGACGGCACAAACGGCCAGTCGGACGGCATCATCCCCATGCTCCGCGTGTTCAACTCGACGGCCCGGTACATCAACCAAGGGGGGCGCCGCAAGGGCTCGATCGCCATCTACCTCGAGCCGTGGCACGCTGACGTCATGGAGTTCCTGGACCTGCGGCTCAACCAAGGCGACGAGGAGGCTCGATGCCGCGACCTCTTCACGGCCCTGTGGATCCCCGACCTCTTCATGCAAAAGGTGGAGGCTGACGAGGACTGGCACCTCATGTGCCCCCGCGAGTCCCCGGGCCTCTCGGACGTCTACGGCGAAGAGTTCAACGAGCTGTACCGGCAGTACGTGGCCCAGGGGCGCTTCCGCAAGGTGGTCAAGGCTCGGACCGTCTGGGACTCGATCCTGCGATCTCAGATCGAGACCGGGACGCCCTACATGCTCTACAAGGACAGCGCCAACGCCAAGTCGAACCAGAAGAATCTGGGCATCATCAAGTCCAGCAACCTGTGCTGCGAGATCTTGGAGCACACCAACCCCGACGAGGTGGCCGTGTGCAACCTGGCGTCCCTGAGCCTGCCAGCCTTTGTGGACGGCCCGGGCAAGTTCAACTACGAGTCGCTGCACGCCATCTCGCGACTGGTCACGCGCAACCTGAACCGCGTGATAGACAAGAATTTCTACCCGGTGCCAGAGGCGGCGGTCAGCAACAAGCGCCACCGACCCATCGCCATCGGCGTGCAGGGCCTGGCGGACGTCTTCATGATGATGGGTCTGGCTTTCGACTCGCCCGAGGCGCGCGAGATCAACAAGCAGATCTTCGAGACCATCTACCACGGCGCGCTGACCGAGTCGTGCGAGCTCGCGAAAGAGGAGGGGACGTACCAGACGTTCCGCGACTCGCCGGCCGATGCCGGCAAGCTACAGTTTGACCTGTGGGGCGTCACGCCGACGCGCCCAGACTGGGATGCTCTGAAGCACGAAATTCACCTGTGGGGTCTGCGCAACTCACTGCTCGTGGGGCCGATGCCGACGGCCAGCACCGCACAGATTCTGGGCAACAACGAGGCGTTCGAGCCGTACACGACCAACCTGTACCTTCGCCGCACGATGGCTGGTGAGTTTGTGATGATCAACAAGCATCTCGTGCGCGACCTGCAGGCCCTCGGTCTCTGGTCGAAGGAGGTGAAGGATCAGATTATCCGCGACGGCGGGAGCGTCCAGGGGCTGGCGGTCCCGGAGCACATCAAGGAGATATACAAGACCGCCTGGGAGATGAGCCAGAAGGCGCTCTTGGATATGGCGGCTGACCGCGGCGCTTACATCTGCCAGTCACAGTCGCTGAACATTTTCATGGAGAATCCGACGCTCGCAAAGCTGTCGAGCATGCACATGTACGGCTGGAAGGCGGGGCTCAAGACGGGCATGTACTATCTACGGACGCGCGCCAAGGCCAAGCCCATCCAGTTCACGATCGAGCCTGACAAGGTTGAGGCGTGTCGGCGCGACAACCCGGAAGGTTGTTTGATGTGCTCTGGTTAAGGATTTGAACCTTATGGCACTTAATGCGCAAAACCAAAATCCCAAAAGCACTGAGAGAGCAAGTGTGGCTGACGTGGTGCGGCCACGTCTTTGACCATAAGTGTCTTGTGGAGTGGTGCAGTAACACCATCACGCCCTTTATTTATGAGGTGGGCCACAACATTCCCGAGTCCAAGGGCGGTACGACCAAGATCGACAACCTCAGGCCCATTTGCAGCTCATGCAACAAGAGCATGGGCAACAACTACACAATCGACGAGTTTAGCGAGGTGTCCCAAAGGGGGAGCCAGTTTTTCGAGTGTTTCCGTTTCCGAAAAGGACCAGCTTGACGAATTTCTTGAGGTGCGGCTTGATGTGAGCCTTCACCTCCTCGTGCACGCTGCGCTTTATCATGCGCTTCACGCGATTCTCCACGCCGTACAGACGGTTCACCTGGTTGAACTGGTTCTGGAACGGCCGCAGGAACCGCTGCAGCTCGGAGGCGTTGCCCCAGTTCCCGAGATATTTGCGGTTCGCAAGAGGATAATAATTTTTGCTATTCATAATCTTCCGAAGCTCCATGCGGTAGAGGCGCTCACGAGCCGATGAGGGGCTCTCTATAACAGTGAACCTACCGACTGTCAAGCCGCGTTTCATTTACTTAAAAGAAAGAAAAGTTTAAAGAATATGAAGTGGTCTGAGCTGGACCTGACCAAGATCGGCACAACGAGCTTTAAGGGCATGCCGCGCTTTTCAGGCTTAAAGTTCCAGATCCCTCGTGGCGTGACGCCGTACGGCCTCGGCGGGTTCAAGTCCATCGACGTGGACATTGGCGACCCAGAGTTTCTGGACTGGTGGCGAGCGGTCGAGACGACGTTCGCGAATGGCTTTGAGCCGTTCAAGAGCAACCTCAAGGGGACGAGGCTGCGCTTGAAGGTTGACGAGGACACGTACGTGTTTGACGAGAAACGAAACCTCCAGACGCCGGACCTCAAGGAGGGCCTGTGGCGAGGTGCTCAGATTTCGTGCCTTGTGGAAATTAGTGGAATTTATTTTTTCAATGCTGAGCACGGCTTTGTGTGCAGGTGCCGGCAAATTATGGTTTACGATTCGGACGGCGCCGAGGAGAGCGACGACGACGCGCCGGCGACGCAGTCGGTGACGGCGTCTTGCGTACCGAGCCGCGCTTTGCTAGACGAGGACTAGCCTTTTTGAGGGCATTGATGTAGGCGCTGGTCCCTGGGATGAGGGCCAGGTTTTTCATCTTACAATCTAAACAATGTTTTTCTGCGAGGGCGGCGGGGATACATGGGGGCGTGCATCACGATCCCGCGACCGGTGTCACGGTACGTGAAGTTGGGGTAAGCCATCGGGCGGCGTGGGCGGCCGTTGGGGCTGAGCGTCACAAACTGCCCGTCACCGCGCTGATACACGCGCTCCATGAAACGCGTGTAGTACGGTGTCGCCCGCAAGCCGCCTGGGCGGTAAGACCCGCTCGCAGAACCGCGCCGCATCACAACCTCCCGAAGGTTGCGCTGCTGCTCACGAATCTCCCGGCGAATCTGCGCCAACTCCCGCCGCGAATTCTCGAGGGCCTGCTGCGTCTGAGACTCGCGCGCACGCACCATGGCCTCCTCCTGCGTCGCCAACTTGTTTTCGAGTTTCTTTATCGCATTGATGACGATGGGGTTGTTGCGGGTGTTGCCGGGGCCGGGCTTGTTGCCATTTGAAAACTTGACCTTTTTCTCCGTCTTGGGCTTTTTCTCCGTCTTGGGCTTGGCGGGGGTTTTACCGAACGTCTCCGCAAAGCTTTTGCGACCTATTAAATAAGCTAGGATAGCGGGGTGAACATCTTGGCCTATTGCGGTAAGTGAAACGTTAGGATTAGCACCTGAATTGATGTAACTTTTCAAGCGGGTCCTGTTAGTCACGTCCCAGTTCGCCGGGCCATTGGAGGCTTTTCGCAACAGAAGTTGGGACAGGGCCGCAGTTTCGTGCCCGCGCTTCCTACGCGTCGCCGAACCCGTGGGCCTGTTATTCATGGAAAACCCTGGGCTAGAGTTGGGCGTGCGGTTGGATGATGACATTCCCTAATTTACTTGGAGAGTATTTTTTTCGCCGCCTTGTAGAGGTCGGAGCCCTTTTCCGGGAACGCCATCTCTTTCTTGGGGATGCCCAGCTCCTTTTTGGCCTTCTGGACGGCCACGATCCATGGGTTCTTTTTCTCACCCTTGCTCTTTTCGCGCGAGACAATCTCACCGGACTTGGGGTTGACCTTCAGGTCCTTTTTCACGAGGCCACCGGTCGTGTGGTGGGCGGTGCCATTCATAACCTGACGACGGGAACCTACGGCCTGGACGTGCATTTAATTTAAACAGAGAAAATTTTCTTTACACTTTGCACTGTAATCTTGCTCTTGGGCAAGGTCGGGATCTGCTGCTCCAACCTCGGGTCGTTGAGGACCTGCGCGCAAACCTGCGCCTTGTGTCCCTGCAACTGCATGATGCTCTGCTCGATGCTCGGCAGCGTCTCCTGGCCCACGTAGATCAGCTTCCGTACGAAGACGCTATTTTTCTGCCCAGTGCGGTGCGAGCGGGCGATGGCTTGCAACTCGGTCGCCGGGTTCCAGGCAGGAGTTGTGATGTAGACGCGCGTCGCCTCCTGGAGGTTCAGGCCGACGCCACCCGCCTTGATCTGGATAAGGAACACCGCGCCGCCAGGGTACTTTTTGAAGCCTGCTATCCGCATCGCCCGCTGGTCCTTGTCAACCCCGCCGTCTATCCTGAACACCGGGATACCAGCGCCGTGCACCAAGTCTTGGATGCGGTCCATCTCGCCCATAAACTGCGTGAACACCAGGGACTTTTCAGTCGGGTGGCTCTTCAGGAACTCCATCAAAGTCTCGTGCTTTTTCGAGCGGCCCGTCCACGGCTCGGGGTCCGCACCGTCCTTGCGCGCCACCCCGTCCAGGTAGAGCTGCGGCCACGCCATCGCCTGCCGGACGCGCAAAAGCGCCTCGAGGATCTCCATCTGGTGCATAGCTTGCGTGCCTTGGCGGAAAATCTCGCGCACGATGCCTTGCGCCCGCAGGAACACGTCAGAGTAGAGCTGACTCTCCTCGGGGTGCATCTCGAGCTCGACATTCTCAAAGTCGCATGGAGGCAGCTGCAGGTTGGCCCCCAAGTCCTCTTTGGTGCGCCGCAGCACGTACTTGGCGCGAATGTCTGGCAAGTAGGCCTGCACGTGGCTCTGCGGGATGCCCAGGAAGGCGGCCAAGGCTACAAAGTCGCGCACAGAGTTGAAGACGGGCGTGCCCGTGACTATCCAGCGGACCCGCGTGCGAATCTCCAGGAGGTCTTTGTGAGTCTTGGCAGCCTTGTTGCGAATCTCATGAGCCTCGTCTAGTATTACGCGGTCCCAGGCCCAGAAGGCTAGTGTCCCGTCGCCCACCACACTATAGGGGGCTATGGTGATGTTCTGTTCACCAGGCTTGAACAAGGGCCCCGTGCGCTTGGGCCCGTCGAACACGTGCACGACAAAGTGGGGCGCGAATTTCGCAATCTCCGAAACCCACTGGGACACTATAGACTTGGGCACTACTATGAGCGTCCTAGACATAGGGTTTGCTATCATAGTCGCTAGCAACTGTACCGTCTTACCGAGGCCCATCTCGTCACACAGGAAACCACCTGGATATTCAGCAGACCGCTCGCGCTGAGTTAGCCACGCGACGCCCGCCGGTTGGTACGGCGCGATGAGCTTGGTGCGCAGCATTTTTTCGATTTAGGGTTTTGGTCATTGACTAAACCCCAGTGGACACAAAACTTTTTTTTGTTGTCTATAGTAAGTATGGTTCTTAAAACCCAACCCGGCCAGGCCCCGGTGGGGCCCGGAACCGGTGGCGCGCCCCCGCGGGCGAGAAACGCGGCCATCGAGGACTTTATTCTTAAACATTCACTATCAAACAACCTATATAACGTAATTAATAAAGTCAAGGGGCGGCCCCATGTGGTCAAGTTATTGGCTGAATACAATGGTTTGAACAGAAATGAACTTAATAAAATAAGAAATTCCAATGCACTTGAACAATTTTCTAAAAAATGGTCCAAAATTAATGGCGTTACCAAATGGCTTGCGGCGCAGGGAGTGAAAGTGGACTTGACCCACTATTTGTACACCGGCGTGCCACAAGTGGCCATGGCCTCCAATTATGGAAATATAATTGTGAATATGACCAAGTCAGGTCGAGGTTTGACTAATAATGCACAAAGAAATTATCTCACGAGAATCGCCGCCAATGATGATCTAAGAAAGTTTTTGAACGCATGGCGTAATGGCAAGTTGGACGATTTGATCAACCCGAAGCCGCCGCCGCCCCAGACCCCTTCGAATGTGGAACAATTGTTGGCTAACAAGGGTTACGCGAATACCAATAATAGATATGTCAATATGAAAAACTACCTCAACACCAAGACCGCCAACGCCCGGTGGGCCAACTTCAAGGGCAAGGTGAATAATGAGAATTTCAATAAATTCAAGACGTCGACCAATGCGGCGAACAATGCATGGTACAACAGTATACTCGCGCGCGGAGTCGGCGGTGGCGGCGGTGGCGGCGGTGGCGGCGGTGGCGGTGGCGGTGGCGGTGGCGGGGGAGCACCGCCTCCCGGGCGCATCAAGCGCGGCGTCCTAACGCAGATCGGTAACAACTTGTTTTATATATTTAAAAACAGAAACAATAGTACCGAAATAACACTGCCCGTGAACAAGACGACGGGGCGGGCGAAACCAACTAATCGTGGAATGCTCTATGGAATCGGCTTCAAGGAGCGTAACACAAACAACTGGAATTTCAATAATACCAAGAGTATTATGTTTACTTATATATCTTTGAAATATAAGAATAGAACTAATGTCAATATGGGCGACGCCAAGTGGAATGGGCGCGCCATGAAATTCGGCAACTATAATGTCCAACGCGATCTCACGATAAAACCCAAGGCTCTCGGCGCGCGGGGCAATCCCCTCAAGCTCAAGGCGAATGTCAATAATGCCGGCAATGTCAAAATAGGCCGGCCAGATATAAGTAAATTGGGTCGCACCTTGCCGGCTACTTGGACGGAAATGCTCGACGGTTTCCCGCCCATGAAACTAGGCGACGCCGAATGGAACGGTACCAAGCTTGTTTACAGAGGTGCACCGCTATACAAGGAGAAAGCTCTGCAGCGGTACTATGCCGATGTGGGCGGCTCGCGCGTGTTTTTCGACTACTCTACAGATGCGGAAGGTTATCCAGTATTCATATCAAAGGCGACGGATATCAATGGATACTTTAAGAAAAATAACAAAACTTATGTTGATGTGACGACCACTACACGCGAGTACAGATTGAATAAGGGGACGTTCAACGGGAGGCAGATATATAAACTGTATTCAAACGGAAAGGGCCAAGACTCCTGGGCCGTTAAAAACTCAAAGGCCAGGAAGTGGGTCCCAATTTATACCTTGGGTAAAGGTAAGTGGTCCATGAATGCCCCACCAGGTCAGGGTCCTCCCCCGCCGCCCGGGTCAAATGGCGCCCCACCAGTAAACTACAAGTCGATGACGTTGGAGCAGCTCATAAAAGCGCGTAACAATAAGAGCGACCCCAACTCGAACCTGAACGCCGCTCTAAATGCCGCGGTGAACAAGCAGCTGAGATCGGTCAACGGCAACTCGCGCTCCCGCAAGTTTGGTATGTACGGCGACATCCTGATAAAGATGGGGTCGGGCCGCAACTATCCAGGGCGTGCCAAGGTGCGTGACGCCATCCGCACGGAACTTCGGGCCGCTCTGCGCAACATCAGAGATCCCAGAAAGGCCAAGGTTGAGCTCGAGCGCGCCAAGGCGAACGTCAGACTGAGCTCCATTCCCATCAAAAACTCGAACGTCAAAAAGGCGTTCGAAATTGAAGAGTCGAACATCAAGGGCCGTCTGCGCGAGTACAACGTCAACTATGGCTATGGTGGTCGTTCGAGAAACAACAATAACGGCTATGGCCGGCGGCCTCCGCGCTTCCCGGTGCCTCGCATGCCGCCTCCGGGCTTCAACATGGGGCCAGGCCCGGAGTTTCCTCGAAACAACCGTGCCTTCCGTGCACCGGAGCCGGCGTCGTCTTTCCGTCTGCCGTCGAACACGCCCGCGGCGCCGCGCATGCCCAACATGGGCGCCCCGGCGCTCCCCCCGCCGCCCATCAACCTCACAGGCGCCGGCAACCAGCAGCCGTTTGCACCCAGCCCGATGGCGCCGCTGCTGGCCAACCTGCCGTCGAACGAGCGGGCAGCCATCAACGCTGCAGGTGGCGTGAACAAGGCTGCGAATCTCGTTAACCAGGCGGGCGGTGGCACGAATGTCGCCGCGGCCGCCAACGCCCTTGCACAGACGGGTGGTAACGTGAACCGTGCGATCGCCGAAAAGGGCGCCAACGAAAAGGCGGTCAAGGTGGTGATCCAGCTGGGCGGCGGCAAGAATCTCACAAACATCGAGCGCGCCAAGAATGTGCTCAACGGTCTGAACAACGTTGCGATCCAGCTCAAGAAACGCAAGCGCCGGTCCAAGCCGAAGGCCAAGGGCAAGGCCGTCGCCAAGGGCCGCGTGGCGAAGGCCAAGCCCAAGGCCAAGACGCGCGTGGTGTACAGAACGCGCCCAGGGGACCGCGTCAGAACCGCGGAGCTGAACAAGCTGCTCAACATTGCGACAAAGGATGAGATCACGAAGCGTATGGAGAATGCCAACCTTTTGAATAAGGTGTACTCAAAGGCTGAGCTAGCAAAGATATACAAGAAATATGTGCTAGGTAAAAATCTGCCGCCCCTCAAGAAAAAAAAAAGAGTTTTGAAGTCACGGGCCAAGTAAAGACCTAAAGTTTTTCAAGTTCAAATATGGAGACTCTCCAGTACATTAGCACGCTCAACGACATCCGCGAGCAACATCCGGAGTCATCGTGGGTCCGTATCACTACGATCACGATGATTGCGAAATATCCACGTGACATCGACATGGACAAGTTCCGTAAGAACTTCAAGCCTATGAAGATTGGCGCCTTCCAGTGGAACGTAGAAGAAAAACTAAATGAAAAGTTTTACAACAGTTTTGCCATAGGCTACCGAGACCAGTACTCCAAGAAAGTCATCAAGATCTTTCCGAACGGTAGCATCCAGGGGGCGGGGTGTTCCGACCTGAGCGTCTGCCAGCGCGTGACCAAGCACGTGAGTCAGATCATCCAGACCGTGACGGGCTTTGAGGAGTCCATCCCTCTCGAGTCCATCTCGGTGTGCCTTATCAACACCATCTTTGCGCTCAACCACGTCGTCAACTTGCGCAAGGCGAAGGCGGCTTTCGAGCGCGAGCCCAAAAAGTACAAGGTGACGTACGACGCGGACCGCTACTCGGCGGTCAAGGTGAAGTTCACGCCTGTGCCAGGGCACCGCGAGGTGACTGCCAGCATTTTCTCGACCGGCAAGATTCTGGTGGCCACCGGCGCGCCGACGCTCCAGGTGATCTGCGCAGCGTACAAGGCGCTCAACGAGAAACTTGACGAGCCAGGCATCAAGGTGGAGCCGGTCGCGAAGAAAGAGGTGTACGACGGGTTTGCCGGCTACAAGTTTGAAGAGTGGGTCGATATGCTCAAGACCCAGGGAATAAAGTCTTGGTGAATAATAAATGTCTCAGCGTCTGGGTCCAGCGAACGGACGCTGCATCACCTCGTACGAGTCCCCCCGGATCATCAACGATCTGATCATGGAAAAGAATGGCATCGCCTTTATGGACAACTATTCTTACCGCAAGTTTCTGCAGTCTCAAGGCCCAGCGGCCCTGAACTTGCCGTTCGCCAACGCAGCGTGCGGCCGCCCCCTGTCCAACCCTGTTGACTTAGAGGATTGAAACCATTGATGTGTAATGAAGATAGTAATTGACGGCAATATCGGTTCCGGAAAAACTACCCAACTTGATCTCTTGGAGCGTGCTGGTCACAAGGTCCAGCGCGAGCCAATCGCCGAGTGGCCCTTGGAGGACTTCTACAAGGACCCCTCCCGCTGGTCCTTTCTGCTTCACATGGCCATTCTGAAGACCCTTCAGCCCGTGGAGGGCACGGTGGTTTACGAGCGTTGTCTGCTCAGCAGCCGCTGGGTGTTCTGGCAGTACATGCTCGACCGTGGTCTTGTGACGCAAGATGAAAATAAAGTTTACAAATATTTTTATGAAAAGTTTTTGTGGGAGCCGGACGTGTACATCTTCATCCTCAAGAATCCCAAGCTGGCGTGGGAGCACGTACAGGCCAGGCACCAGACGGGCGACTCGGGCGTGACTTACGACTACCTTGTGGAACTGGACAAGTACTACAAGGAAATGTTGGCCAAGTTGCCGATGACCATCCACTTTGTGGACGGCTCGGACACCCCGGAAAATATTCATGAAAAAATTGTCAGAATACTCCAATGGAAGGAAGGTGCGGACACCCCACAATGACGGGTGCTCCCTGTAAGAGGAGGGCGCGGGACGGCAACCCGTGTGCCCTCCACAGTACCGAACAATGTTCAGTGTGCTTCGTGCACATGAATGGCGGTACCCGCACGCTTGAGTGCGGACACACCTTCCATGACCGGTGCCTCGAGCGCTGGAAGCGCCAGCAGGACAGACCCACCTGTCCCATGTGCCGAGCACCCTTTGACGCACCCAAGTACAGGGTGACTCTTTCCATTCAAAGAGTTTCGGACGGCGTCGAGACCGTCCAGGAAGTTCCGGTGGACGATATCGAAGCCCTGGCAAGTGAATTTGACATTCAGTTGCACACGGTGAACGCCAACTACCGAATGGACATAATGTTCGGCATCGATGAAAACGAGGACCTACGGGAGGTGCTCAACGATCTTGGCATTATTCACTTTGAGTTGCCCATCTGACGATTCGTGTTGTTGCCGGTCGACACGTAACCGCGCTTGACGGCATAAGCGGCGCAGAACTTTGTGTAAGAAAAACCAGGGTGATAAACCTTGGAAGCCTTTATGGGGTCGTAAATTGTCTTGCCCTTTGCGTCCACAAGTTGGGGCCCTGTCGCCCACCCCTGCTTGTGGCTCCACAGGTTCACTGGGAACTGAATCACCTTCCCTGGAGCTATGAAACTCTTGTTGGTCTCGTTAAGCTTGTTGATGGCACCGAGCGTCCGGTTGTCGTTCGAGTTGGCGATCCGGCCGTTGTTGGCACTGAGGGGCGCCGTCTGCTTTTTGAGCGCCGCCTTGATGACCGATGGCTTGACGCGGAAAAACTTGGCGAGGCCGCCGATCGTGTCACCGGGGCGTATGCGGTACCGGACGGCGTTGTTGTGCTTGTACCAATGAAAGTCGCCGGTGGGCTCGTCAAAGTCATTCTTCGGCGCCACGAAGCACATCACCTTGTAGTAGCCAGGCTTGGGCTTGGCGTACGGGTTAGTCATCTTGTACACGGTACCGGGGTTGTCGCCGAGCACGAGCCGGGCGATGCCGTCGCACTTGGTATATGTCAAACTGTTTTTTGACGCATCATTATTCTTGGCGCCAGGGATGCTCTTCACCCGTCTGTAAGGACTGTAACTGTCGAACGCATAGTCGTAGCAGTTGCAGTGCGTGCGGCCCCGAGTGCCCCATGGATCCCACGTGAACATCGTGGCATCCTTTTCAAACGGGTGAAACTTGACGCCAGTGTTGGCGTTGATGTTATTACCTGTGGGGACGCGCTTCGCCACGCGGCCCCGGGCCACAGCCGGCCGGGCGGCTGCTGGCCGCGGCCGGACCCTCTTCAATACCATTATTATTATGTACTGTTTTTTTTCTCAGTACATGATAAAATGTACGGAATTCTCCACGCTCGCAACCAGCGCGAACTCATCCGTGAGGTGATTATCTTCGCCATATTTCTGATCCTTATCATGATCCTGATGCGCTTCCTGTGGAACAAGACCCTGGTCAAGTACATCAGCGTGCTCAAGCCCGTGGACTCTCTGTGGCACACCTTCCTGCTCGCCCTGGGCATCTCCATGTTCAAGCTCTAGATGTTATTCATCAAGTTTTCGAAAAAAAGGCCAGCGCCTAGCCCGAGGCCAAGCACAACGCCGAGGCCCATGACGATGTAGGCGACGGTCAGATTACCACGCCCGCGGCGCGCCTCCTTTAGCAGCGACAGGCCCCACACCAACAGTGCGAGGCCCAGCGCCAAGTAAAGCAGCTGCGAAGCGGCAACTCCAAGTCCTAGACCAAAACCCATCTTGGCATAAGACTTGACAGAAGTCATTTTATTGTTTCAAAACATTTTTTTTACAGTTCAGTGTAGCCGCTCTTGACCTCGCCGTTCACCACCAGTGTCGGGAAGCCGCTCACAAACTCTGGGCACTCGCTGGTGGTGCAGTCGATAAACTCGTACTTGATGGACTTGCCGTCCAGGTACTCCTTCTGCTTCACACACCAAGGGCATGTGTTGGAGCCGTACACCTTTACGTCACCCTCAAAGTTCGAGACGGACACTGTGCGCTGAGACGCCAGCCAGACGACCAGCAAAAGCAGGATACCTATGCCGACATAAACCCACGGGTTGAAGTCGTCCATTTACTCTCTACGAAGAAAAAATAGCCTTGGCAATATCCGCTTTGCTGCGCAGCCCCTTGGTGGACACCCCGTACCGGGCCGCCATCGCCTTGAGGTAGTCGAGGCTCACCGCTGCGCCGTTGGCGTACACGGGACGGCCGCCGTCGACACGGAGCTTCACACGGTTGCCATTCATCCGCATGTTCAAATTCTTCACCGCCCGGCCACCGGCAGCCTTCGGCGGGCTCGCGCGCTTCGGCGGGCTCGCGCGCTTCGGCGGGCTCGCGCGCTTCGGCGAGCTTTTGCGGGCAGGGGGCGGGCCGATCGGGCTCAGAGGGGGCGGCAGTGATGGCAGACGGACAGGGCTTGGCGTGAACATCGGCAGACCGCGGCGGAGACGATTCTCGAGCACTGCGATAGCCTTCTGGCGCGCCTCGGTCCACCGGTTGCTGTACGAGCGGTTGTTGTTCACGAGCAGACGGGTACGGAGCTTGTTGAACTTGTTGGTCCGCAAGACGCGTGGCGAGATGCGCACGTTCTGTGCAGCCGTGTTGATCCGCTTGCGAGGCGACGCTTTCTTGCGACCCGTCACCGAGTTCGCCACTGTGGGCACCGCCAGTACCTTGGCCTTGGGCGCCCCCGCCTTGGCACGGCGGGCAGCCGTCACCTTGGCCTTGCTTGCTGGAGAAAGTTTCATAAAAGTTTTCGGAGAAACATTTGCCAAATTCTTTGGTAGATTGGGGACGGGCGATGGCACCTTGGGTTTGGGTTTGGGCGGCGAGGGCGTCTTGGTCTTGGCCTTGGGTGGGGTCGTCAGCTTCAGAGCCTTGACGTTGGGCGAGTTGTTGGACTTGGCGGCCGCCTGGCGCGCGAGTCTCTTGGGGCCCTCCTCGAGGTTATTCATGTACTGCTGGGCGCCGAGAATATACGGGTCCTTGATTACCGTATCGAGAGCCGGGAGACCAGGATAAGATATGTTGTACCGGAGACGGCCATCGTTGATGTACTCGCTGACGGTGCCACGGTAGCCCTCTGGAAGGATGCGGTAGATGAATTCCAGCGCCCTAGGGAAACGCTCGGGCCCGTTTCTCTGGATCCACTTCTGCAACTCGTTGAGGAACAGGTGCATGTCGTAGCGGCTGCTCGTGAGCGGCCCGATGCCAGCCTGGTTGGCCGCCCCTGCACCGTTCACCCTGGGGTTCGAGCCGCTCTTTTTCAGACGGGCCCACCCGAAGTCGGCTAGGACGACCGTCGGATACTTGGTCCACGCCCCCTGCTTGATGAGCACGTTGTCGAGGTGCAGGTCGTTGTGTCTGAACTCGGGGTACTTGCGCATGATCTTGACCAGGGAGCGCAGAACCTGGGTGACGATGCTCTGCAGGAGACCCTCCGTAACGCGCGAAGACATCTTGGTCAGCCATTCATAAAGGGACCCGCCAGTGGCGTACTCGCTGAACTCGACGTACTGCTTCACATAGTCGTACCGGCTGCTTCTGTTGGTGGGCCACACCTTGTCGGGGTTGACGTAGTTTTTGCACTTGACGAGGGCATATGGCTTGGGGATGTGTCTCGGAACAACATCATACAGTTTTTTCTGAATATCAAACTCAATAACCGAGTTCTGCTTGGCCCACGTCTTGTCCTCCGGGCACACCTTGATGATCACACCAGTGCCGTGAACCGCCTTTTCGGACGTGTACCCGAGGAACACAACACCCTGCTGGCCAGACCCGATCTTCGCAATACCAGGCTTGATATTAAAGGAACCGTTACGGACGGTGTAGAGACGCCGGTTAGGCAGAGGCACCACCTTGTTGGCCAAGAAACCAGTAGCACCGTTTGACTTGCGGATCTGCTTGAACAGCTTGGTACCACAGTTAAAGAGCACCTTGTTAATTACAGGTGGCGCGGGAAGGTTTTCCTTCACGCGGGGGAATTTGTCGCCTATGACGTGGCCTTTCGCGTTACGAGGGGGCGAAGGCTTAGTCTTGGGCTTTTGTTGTTGTTTAATCCAGTTTCGGGCCATCTTTTTGTTTGTTATGTTTCTAGGGACGTCTATTTTCGTTTTTTTCTTTCCATTCATGTGTATCACATATTTACCGGTCGGGCCGGTATACAACTTGAACGCGAGTGCGTTCACCCAATCCATATACAATATTAACAGAAAAAAGTTACTCGTCGAAAGGCTCCTCCTCAACCTCATCCTCATCGTCGCCGATAGTCTGCTCGTCATCGTCGATCAAGGCGCGGGCTGGGATCTTGTTGGCCGTTGCCACCTTGGCTTGGCGGACGCGGACCGAGACGCCAAAGCCGGCAGGGGTGCGCCAGATCTGAGCGATCTCGATGAGGGTGGTCATCAGCTGGCCCTTTTCGCGCTCCAGCTGATCGAGCGGGACGTCAACACCCTTGGCGTCGTAGAACTCAGTCTTGATAGCCCCGGTGGTCGGGTCCATGATAACCTTGAGGTTCAGGAGAGGCGCGTAACCCTCCTTGGTGCTCGGCTTGAAGGGCGACTTGTACATCTCGCGGATAACCTCGATGCTCAGTTTCTTGCCCAGCAGGTCCTCGGAGTGGTCCTTGACAAAGTTGCAGATGCGCTCGTCCAGCTGAGCGAACTTGACCGCCACCTCTGCGTTGTCGCAGGACAGGGGCAGGGAATAGCTAGACACCTTACCAGACTCCTCGGTGAACGAGGAGATACCGAACGGCGCCTTGAGTTGAGGAAGCTTCAGGAGAATCTTAGACCCGTCAGTGTTGTTCAGGTAGACCATCTTGCCGCCGCGCGCATTCTTGCGCACGTCGGAAAACTTGATCAGGGCGGGGTTGAACTCGGAAATCTTCATCACGTTCAGTGCCATTTCGTTCTACTATACACTGGGTCCAGGGCTTTATATATTTTTTTCGAGGACCATTGTAAGATGGCGGCTGAAAAGGCCAACCAAAATTTCGCGGCGGCCTTAAAGGTTCGTCAAAACATTGTGGAACAAATTAGAAGAGGTACGGCAGGGCCAACTGCAGAAGACAATTGGGCCCAGGCTAATGAAAATTTGCAAAAGATTGCCATACGCGCAGGCATTGTATATGCAAATGAGTACAGAAAGGGACTAGTTCTTAATAATAACATGAAAGCGACTTTGAATGAGGCCAAGTGGAATAATGGTAATAAAAATGCACTAAAGTCTAGACTAAAACCCAGCCTCCAAGCAAACTTGAATGCTTATAATGCCGCCAAGGGGGCCTTCCAACAAACTCCAACGAATCACAAGGCGGCCATGGCTCTAGTAAATAAGGCGGCGGCTTATATGGCCGTCCTTAGACTCAATGGAAAACCCGGAAATGCGCAGACTGTGAAAGCCAATGCCAATGTGAATAAAGCTCGCACGTTGATCGGTGCCGCCGCTAACGCACTGGCCAACAAGAATGCAGCGCTCCAGACGGCTTTGGCGAACTCGGAGGCCAAGAATACAGCGCTTGCGACGGCTGCGGCGAATGCTGCTCAAAAGCAAAGTAACCTCAATGCCGCCATAGCAGCTGGGGCGAACACGACGCGGGAACGCAATGCTGCCCGGGCGGCCCAGGCGGCTGCCAACCAGGCTCTCACCGAGGCCACCGCGGCCCACAACGCGGCAATTCGAAATGCCGAGGCGGCGCGGGCGGCGGCCGAAGCGCAGGCTGCGACGGCGCGTAACGAGGCGGCGGCGGCCCAGGCGGCTGGGAACTTGGCCGCCGCGAATGCTGCGGCCTCCAGAGCGACGGCGGCAATGGCTACGGCGGCTGCAGCAGAGGCGAATGCCAGAGCATCGGCTGCTGAAAAAGAGTCTGCAGAGCTGTCGGCACGGGCCATTACTAATAGAGCATTAGCGTCTGCAGCTCAGAATGCAGAGGCGGCAGCCAAAGCAGCAGAGGCGGCGGCCAAGGCGGCCCATGCCGAGGCCGAGCAAAAGCTCAAAAATGCCGCTATTGCGAATGCAGCGCGGCTCGCGGCCAAGAATACCAAGCTGGTGGCCGCCAAGGCTAATTTGGGCAGAGCCATGACTAACTGGGCAAACAACTCAAAGACGAAAAATAGCAACCGGGCACTGGAGCTGAAGAAACTCGCCAACTACGTACTCAAGAAAACCCAGGGGGCCAACGCAAATGCCCAGAAGGCTCATAGTAATGCAATGACATTTATAAATAAGATTAAAGCCAACAAGAATGCCGCCACGGCGCAAGCGGCGGCGGCGGCGGAGGAGGCGGCGAAGGCGTTGACAAATGCCCGCACCGCCACGGAGCAAGCGGCGGCAGAGAAACGAGCCCGCGAGGCGGCGAATGCCCAAAGAGTGGCTGCAAATGCGGCGGCTGCAAATGCGGCCCGTAATGCGGCGGCTGCCCGCGCTGCCCAAGCGGCCGCCACAAACCAGGCTGAGAAAAATGTGGCGGCGGCGGCGGCGGCCCAAGCGGCTGCAGAGGCCAATGCAGCTGCGAAACAGTTAGCGGCCGCGCAAGCCTTGGCGAACGCTGCATCTCACAAAGCAAGTGCCGAGGCGGCGATCCAGGCCCAGGGGGTGGCTAACGCGGCGCGCCAGGCGGCCGAGAATAAGGCCACCGGTCTCCAGACCAAGATGAATGCAAACAAGAGGGCTGCTAATACAGCTTATAAAAATGCCAAGGCGGCTTTTATCCTAAACAAGTCGCCAAATGCCGCCCGGGCGCTTGTGGCGGCCTCGTCAGCCCTGCTCGCGTTTGGAAACAACGCGAATGTCAGGACGGCTCAGACGAATGCAAATGCCGTCATCCGTGGGGCTGTGAACACTGCCAAGAGAAATGCCAACGCGGCGCGTGCCGAGGCGACCGCTGCGAAACAGGCGGCCACCAATGCCAATGCTAGAGCACGAGCGACTAATGCAAAAGCTGCCAATAGAATTGCAGCGGCCGCGGCAAATGCAGCGGCGAAGACCGCAGAGGCTACGGCGGCTCGTGAAGAGGCTGCGGCGGCTGCGGCGGCTGCCAGCGCGGCCGCGGCTCGCGCCAATGCAAGCAATGCAGAAAAGGCGGCGGCGATGCAGGCGCTCACTAATCTCCAGGCGAGTGCTAGAGCCGCTATTAACGCAGCAGCGGCCGAAGCGAGTGCGGCGAGTGCAGCGGCGGCTGCGGCGAGACAAGAGGCCAACAATGCTCGTGGAACGGCGACAGCGGCCCTGGCGAACAAAGCCGCTGCCGAAGCAAAGGCGCGGGCCAATAGCGCGGCGGCGGCTGAAAAAGCCGCCGAGCTGGAGGCGAAAGCGTTGGCGACCGAGGCCGAGGCTGAAAGAGCTCGACGTTCCGGTGCTGGTCTCGCAGCGGCCCTGAATGCCGCTCGGAAAGAGCGTAATGCGGCTAATGCAGCAACTGCAAATGCCCGGAAGGCCAAGAATGCGGCCCTGGCGGCTGCTGCGGCCAACAAGAATGCGGCCCTGGCGGCTGCTGCGGCCAACAAGAAGGCGGCCCTGGCGGCTGCTGCGGCCAACAAGAATGCGGCCCTGGCGACCCTGGCGGCGCATAAGAACGACCTCGCTACAAAACTGACTGCCGCCGAGGGGAATGTGGAAGCACTTAAAAGAACGCGCCGTCAACTCATAGATTATGCGGCGGAAAAGAACAAAGCTGTGAAAAATGCCCAAGCTCTTGTGGCTGCCGCGAACGCACGGGCAAATAAGGCTGAAAACAACTCGCAACTCAGGTTGGGTGCTTTCAAAGCTTCATCGAATTTGCTTCTAGCACAGGCGGAAGCCAAGATCGCGAAAGCCGAAGCCGCCGCGGCTCAGCAAACGTCCAATATAAATGCCATTCAAAGAGCTTCTGCCGAGGCCACTGCCAAGGCGGAGGCGGAGTTGGCGGCTGCTATGAGACGGCTGGCGAATGCACAGGCGGCGGCGAACAACAAGCCGGCGGTCAGACGTGCAGTGGCGCTTTTCAAACAGG
>Ga0222712_10000390_pt1 | contig 59319 bp, 79 predicted proteins | sample C33_657DmetaG_FD_165043 | JGI IMG/M metagenome (GOLD analysis project Ga0222712, IMG submission 165043) | Estuarine water microbial communities from San Francisco Bay, California, United States - C33_657D | ecosystem: Environmental > Aquatic > Marine > Unclassified | place: USA: California... | reverse complement strand
CGTTGACCCAATGCTGGTAGTTGGTTATGTCTTGACCGCCCACCCACAAAGCAGCAACAGAGCTTACTGTTTGATTTGACAGTGTGCCGCTACCAACGGATACTCCGTTGAGATAGATAGAAGTAAGAGTTCCAGACCGAACAACCGCTATATGATACCAAGTACTGTTTGCCATTGTTACGCTGGCGCTTACAGTTACTTGAGATGAACCTTGTCGGCTATTAAAAGCAATACCATCTGGAACTCCGCTTGAGTTTCCACTCAAGCCCAAGTTCCAGCCGTTTCCAGAAAAGCCTGAAGTGTTGCCAATAACTGTTGCCCCTCTTCCCCCGCTACCGTTCACATAGTTAATTGAATTGAAATTGACCCATAATTCAATCGTAAAATTACCGGTGCCAAAATCAAAGGCAGCATTATTTGCAAGCGACAAATAATCCCCCGTCCCATCAAAGTACCCCGACCCTGAGCTTGCCTGACTGAACGGGTTAAACCCCGACTGCACCGTGTCGCCGTTCCTCGTCACCGTGAACGCATTGGCGCTGCTGTCAATGAATGTCGTGTTGTTCGATACCGTGGTCTTACCCGCGCCGTAGAGCATCAAGTTGGCGCTGCCAGTAGTCGTGCCGCGCTGCCGCGTGATAGACGGTAGAGCTTGGCGGGTCACCATCCCGCTGCTTACGGCGTGATACTTGCTCATGTAATCTCCAGCGACGAGATGGTCACATGGATGTAGTTGGACGCGCTGGCCTGCGCTCTGAGCTTCTCACCAGCCTTCAAAACGATCCGGTTCGCTACAGCTTCAAGCGTGGTATCCGCTGGCACCGGCGTGGTGAAAGCGATGTAGGACTGAAGCGTGTTGGAACTGTCAGTCTTGAGGATGGTAATGTCAGCCGAGGCCGTGCCGTTGACGTTGGCGCACATGACCGACAGAACGACCGCCTGATTGCCTGCCGTAGTCGGTGCTTGATAAACATCGGTGACGCTGGTGGTGGAAAGCTGCGCTTGGGCGCTGTTAAAAGTATTGGGCATTACGATCCTCCAAGGGCTACGCTAAAGGCGATCACATCGCTGATGGTCACAGAGCCACCGGCTGGTGTTGCAAAAGACAGCACCCCGCTACCGTTGGTCTGAATGACCTGACCATTGGTGCCATCGGCAGAAGGCAGCGTGAGCGCTACGGTGCCGCTAGACGGCGATGCAAGCGTGACCGTCCCCGTGCCGGTGTTGTTGAATTGAATAGCCATTAGTAGGTCACCTCGGTTGATTCAAGTTTGCACACCCAACGGATTGTGGTGGCTGCTTGGCCCGTTACTTGAACACGGAACGCCCCGTTGGTTGTGTCGGCAGAAAGCGTAATGTCCCAAGTTGCCGCGCCAGCGTCAGCCGCAACGATGTTTTTGATGACTGCGCCGACGATAGCCGTTGATGCTGCGTTGGCTCCGCGTTTAATAGCTGCCTCAAACGACCAAGCCTTGGTGTTGCCGCCTCCAGTTACGGTGGCGATGCATGAGCCACTTACATAGTACGCGCTGTTGTTGGGTAGGACTAGCTGATTAGTTGTTGCTGCGCCATTATTATCATTTGTAAGCGTTGTTATAGTTGCATCTACTGTTTCTCTAGCCGCCCCCATAAGCGCTAATTGATTGCAACCGGCTGTATAACCAATCGGAATAAAAAAACTTCCAAATGTGACGCTATTAGCTCTAGAGCGAGTAGTTGAAAATGCCCCGCCAATTGCCGCTGATTTTCCACCATTTGATGTTGCGCCGTCAGACGCAAGAACAACGCTATTAGAATTGGATGTTGATGAGCTTGATGATCCAATAATTGCTGACCCCGTCCCACTAGCAACGGACGCACTACACCCCAAAATACCAGAAGAAAGTGCGTTTGCCGTGTTGTTGTTTCCGCCAACAACAGATGCATTTTGCCCGGATGCTGTATTGCTAGTACCCCCCAAAACAATAGAGGCTGTCCCACTTGCAGTATTAAGTTGCCCGCCAACTACCGACGACTGCAACGCAGATGCCACAGCCGACCCACCAGCCGCAAACGCATTGGTGGCTAAAGTTGTGCCGCCTGCGGTAGCGAAACTGTTTGGTGCTGACGAGTTTGCAGACCCTTGGCTGATGCAATTCCACCCAGTAACAAAAGCTGCACCAGTTGCTTGGTCAAGCGTTGCTTTTGTATAGAAAAACTGTAGTGTATGCCCGGGTCTATTTCTATAGATGTTGTCGCCGGTGCCTGATACACCAGTTGAAGTATTCCGAGCGTCGGAAGCGTAAATTACAATTGAAACCGCCGTTGTCAGGTACGGCGAATTAATGATCGTAAGTACCTTGCCCTCCGGGTAAGAGGGCGGCAGGTATAGGTTGATTTCTGATGGAACGCCAGTTTTGAAAAACTGAATAGGCGCACAGTCATCCGTCAGAAAAACGCTGCGGGTTGCCGCCGTGGACGCGCCCCGAACAAAGTCCCACACCTGCACCGCAGGCGTGTTTGTGACGGGAAAGCCGTTGAACATTAGTAATCCCCGCCCACCGCCGTCAGGTGGAAACCTGCCGCTACCGCCGTGCCAAAAGTCGCATAGATGCGATACCCGGACGGGATCGAAATGCTCAGGGGAATCATAATGTCCGGCTGTTCAGCGGTCTGAGATACCGTCGTTGCAGAAATGGTTCTCTCTATGTACAGCGCATTATTCGCTGCCGTAGTCGTCGCGCTGCCGTTGTTAATCCAGATGCGGACCACGGTGGCGACGTTGGTGCCCAGCGCCCGTGACTTGATAAAGTCCACTCGCGTACCATTGGTGCCACCAGTAATGATCGGTCCGTAGATCGTGCCGCTGGTCAGGTCAAATGTCGTGTTGGCCGTTACGCCCGGTGTTGCCGCGTTAGCTGCTGGGCCGCTGACCCAACTAGTTTCAGCAACTAAGGGAAAAATAGGTGCGGTGTTTGCGGGCATTTAGAAGGCTCCAATCATCCAAGTATCGAGCAGGGCTTTGGGCATGGTACCACCGCCACCCGTTGCGGCTGTCGTTTGCGTTGTGCCGTCGGGAAACTTCACACCACCGGTCGTGCTTTCAATCACACCAGCAACCGCCAGCTTAGAGGTGTTGGGCGCGATGCCAATCCCGATATTTTGAGTCAGGTAGTCTATTTTGAGGGCGACAATCGTGCCAGCCGCAAGAGAGAAATTTTGATTTGATTCAATAATGAAGTCGCTGCCGCCGGTGCTTATGTCTGAGTAAAGTGTGGCATTCCCACCGTCAACAAATAGTTGAGCGCCAACTTCTAGATAAGAAGAAATTAAAACCTCTCCGTTAACCTCAAATTTAGTAATCGGAGAAGTTGTCCCAATGCCCACGCGACCAGTATTCGTGATCACAAACGGCGTAGCGTCTGGGTTCGTAGAATCTTCAACAAGTAGCGCGTTGCCAAGGCCGGTCTGCGTTACCCGCAGTGCCGCGCTGCTCGAAGACATGCTCACTACCGTCGGACCGGTAACGGTGCCACCAGTAATCGGCAGCGCCCCCACATCCGTAGCACTCAAAACAACCACGCCGGTCTGGCCGTTGACGCTGGTGACCGTACCGCTTGACGCCGCCCAGGCAACACCCGTAGCGGCAGTCGAATCAGCAGTCAGGACATACCCATTGGTGCCGACAGCAAGACGCACATTGTCGGTGCCGTCATGAGCGACTAAATCGCCCTTTGTTGTCGTCGGTGCCAACGCATCAAACGCGGCGGTCTGAGTCGTCTGTCCGGTTCCGCCGTTGGCAATCGGCAAGGTGCCCGTGACCTGACTCGTCAGGCTCACGCCGGAAAGCGTGCCGCCCAATGTCAGGCTTCCAGAGGCCGTTACCGTACCCGACAGACTGATGCCGTTGACCGTACCCGTACCGCCAACGCTAGTCACCGTACCCGTGTTGCTGGTGTAGCCACTTGGGTTGCTCGAGTTGTACGGCGTGTACCCCAGCGCAGTTGTGACTTGTGTGCCAGTGATGGTCGTCAGATAACCGGCATCGTTTGTGAAAGCGGATACGTTCGTTGGCTGTGTGTAGCTGAACACGCCGGTGGCGCTGTTGTAAGACAGAGAGCCCGATGCACTGATAGCCGACCGCGCTCCGGTTTGGTCGACGTAAGCAGTGGTATCTAGCGACCAAGTATTGGCAGCCGTCTTCTTAAGCAAACCGGATGTGCCGGCAAGCGCAGCTATCGAGGTAAGGTCCCCATCGAGCGGCTGGTAACCGGAGGCGGCGGCCGATGTCGTGAGGTACGACGACATCCCAGAGATGGTCTGGTAAGTCGACGCCGCCACGCTGGCCAGCAGATAGCCGGCAGACGCATGGTTGCCCCACCCGTAGGCGGTGTTCCAGTTGGCCTGTATCGCATCCGCTGGGATCGAGTAGCCAGTCTGAAAAGCAACTGCAATCGTGCCCGATGAAGTGACCGGTCCGCCAGAAGCCGCCAGGCCCGTAGGAACCGTCAGGTTGACGCTGGTGACCGTGCCGACCGGCAGGTTGCCGGAGCCAAGGATGCTCGAGCCGTTGACAGTCTTGATAGTCGTGCCCGACACCAGCGGAGCCTGGACGTTGGCGAGGTTGACGCCAAGGGAGGACTCGATCGCATTGACAGCTTCGGCTAGGGCGTTGTGATGCGGCGCGTGATCACTCGCCGTCGCCGTCGCATCCGACTTGTTGGCGGCGATGTTGTCCAGCGCGCCGGGGAAAACACTAGCCATTGCTGAGACCTCCTAGTGTTGTATTATCCCACCATGGCCTTGAGGTCGGCCATCTTCTGCTCGTACTCGGCGCGCAGGTCTTCGGCGGACGCCATTGCATCGGCGATGGACTGCTCTCGTGCAACCAGGTCTGCGGCCTGGCGAGACAGCTCGTCGGCCCGGCTCTTGAGGCTGGCGGCGTCAGAAGCAACTTTCGCCTGGTCGCCGGCCAGCGCCTCGCGCTGCACGGCCATCCAATCGTCGAACTTGTTGCGGTCCTCGCGCGCAGAGGCGCGCACCGCATCGGCTTCGGCAACAGCGCTGGCAGCACGAGCGGATTCAGAGCGGGCAGACATCAGATCATTGTTGGCTTGCGCAGCCTTCTTATCGGCCTCTTCGGCCACCTTGTCGGCTTCGGCCTTGATTGCAATAGCCTTCTCAACTTCTGCGGAGGCCGCAACTTGCGCCTCTTTGATCTGATCGACAACCGCCTTGAGCTTGCTGGGGTCTTTGGCCAGCTCGAGGAATGCCAGAAGGTTCGCGGCAGTGTCGACGGCCACGGCGGAGGGGGTGATGTTGATGTTCATGAAGAACTCCATTAGGTGGTTGCGATTACCGCGATTTTCAGACCCGGCAGTACGCCGAGATACTCAGTGCCTCCAGCCCCCATTCTCATGGAAGCTGTCGACGCTGTTGGGTTGGCTCCGATCGCCACGCGGCATGCGACGTCAGAGTGGATTCGAATGAAACGGGTGGTGTCGGCAAACGCCGAAGACTGAGCGGACGAAGCGCCCACCGCCACTTGTTGATTGAGTGTGCATGGCTCCTGGCCGGCCATGACGAGATGCCCCCGTCCGGCCTGAGTCAGCTCGTTGTATTCGGTGACGTCAAGGATGGCCATTGCGATACCTTAGATGCCCGATCCCTGGCGGACCTTGATGGCCGCCTCGGCGTTGAACATCTGGCGATCGTTGTCGATCTGCAGCATGCTCAACCTTTCCTTGGCCGCGATCTGCTCTCGGGTGAGCTGAGCGTCCTGCCCAAGTTTGGTGAGGGCCACGTCTCGCTTGAGAGAGCTGTCGGTCATTGCAATCTCGTACTCGGCCTGCTCGCGCTGCGCGTTGTACTGCAAGCCCTCGCGTCGGATACCAAGCTCTTCTGCGTTGCGACCAGCCTCGAACTGGCGCTGCTTGTCGCGGTCCTCGAGCTCGAGCTGCTTCGCTTGGAGCTGCATCTGAGCGGCCGCGATGCGCGGGTCCTGCGGGGCGCCCTGCTCCGCCTGCGCCTTTTGCTCCTGAGCCACGACGTCCTCCGGCTTCATGATCTCCTCGGGGTTGACCTTGAATGCTTTGAGGATCGCCTTGAGCTCTTCGCGCTCCTTCAGGTGCGGGATGTAGCGCGGGTTGTTCGTGATGTTGGCCAGGTTCAACAGCGCCTGGTTCTGGATGTCGCGCTCAATCAGGGCCGTCGAGCCGCGAGCGTCGATCTCGAAGTCACCCTTGATGGCCGGGTCCGGATCGTTGGCCATCTTCCAGTCGTAGTAGCGGCTGATATGGGGCCTGGTGATTGCATCGTCGTAAAGCTTCACCCGCTGGCGCAACACCGAGTTCGCGTTGTTGTACAGCATGACCATGCCGCCAACCGTCTCGGGAGCCGAGCCCTTCTCGCCGCCCATGATCTGCGGCATGCTCGACTCGACGTCGGCAAACTGCATGGCGGCCTGGGCGATAGCGAGCAGCTCTTGCAGGTGCGAGTTGAACTCGAACACCGAGAAGGCCTGGCGAACATCGGCCAGGTCATCTTTGGCCAGCCAAATCTTGTTGGGCGTGATCTCCCAAGATTGATTCTGGGGAATGACCATGCCCTTCTTCATGACGATCTGGCCGCCCAACGAGGTGCGCCCGTTGTCCATGACCTGGCGCCAGGCGCTGTTGACAACGCGCTGCTGGTGCTCAAGCTCGTCAGCAAGGCCATACCCGAACGGACTGTCATCGCTCTTGCGCCAGCACCACACGTCGATCGGCAGCGTGTTGTCCGCCACCCAAGAAGGCATGGCCCCGATGATCTTGTCGTTGACGATGACCAGCACGCCAAAGGTGACGTCAGTCAGCGGATCGCCGGTGCGACTCGAAAGAAGCTCCATCTCGTCTGGCTCGATCTCGCCGTGGTACGTCCACATCTCGTAGGCGTCTTCCTTGATCGTGTCCCGGATGACCCGCTGCTCAGCCACGCGCACCCGGTTGGGTTGCTGGCGCAGAACCTCGCGAATGCACTCGGCGTCAAAGCCGGGCAGGCCGACGAGCTGGCGCAGCTCTTTGCGCGTGACATTGCGACGGAAGAAGAAGCCGCGGCCTCGCTGATGATCATTGCCGCAGGACGGATCGAAGAAGACATCCCATGGGTCCAGGCGCATGGATGCCGGCACGATCGACTCGTTGATCTGCAACATCTGCGTGCCATCTGCCCTGGGCGTCCAGACCTTGCTGGTTTGACGAGCGGGAAACGGTCCGTACAAAACCATCGACCCCAAGCGCACGCCGTCCTCGACGCCCTTGCGGCTCTCGCCATTGAACTTGCACTCAGTCAAGCTGTCGTCAATCGATCGTGTCATCCCTTCCGCAGCCTCTTTGGCGGCCTGCATGACAAGCTGCGCCTCCTGGTTTGCGGTGAGACCGGTTGGCTGACCGGTCATGGGATCGACGGTGGGCGAATTGTTGTTGACCATCTCAACAAGATCGGGAAGCGGCGTAGGCTTGATGCCCCAGTTGCGGTCATCAACCGGGAAAAGAATCTCGCACATGCGAGCAACGGCCTGGTCTACCTTCGGGCGGACGATGTTGATGACCACTCGAGATCGGTTTCCGTCCTGGCTTTTGCGGGCAGGCGGCCCGTTGCGCAGCGTGTTCTCAAACTCGCCGGTGCTTTGAGTGTGCTCACCAAAGTAGAGTTGGGTTGCACGACGCCACCGCTTCTCGACGTCTGACGTGGCGCGATGCTGCACCCACTGGTCGCGCATCTTAGTGAACATGCCATGCAGGCGCTCGACCTCCTGCTTTTGCATGCTCTCGTACTGCTCATTCGTCATCATCTCATCGCCGACCATCATGGCCGTTTCTGGCGGAAAATCTTGGGGACTCATAGTTCTTCCTTCAATAGCCGGCGACTTCGTCAGCAACGGCGGCGAATGGATCGATCACATTGATTGCCGAGCCCCACTCTTCTTCCTCGTCCGGCCACGGCAAGGTCATGCTCGGTTCATCAATTCGGGCTAGGCAATCTAGGCCGTCATCAAATCGGCCGACTGGGAACGTAGCGTACTCCACCTCAATCAGTTCTCGAATGAGGTCCTTCTCCATCCCCTGGACGTCCACGTAGTTCATCTGCTGAGGGAACCACATGCGGCCACCCTCGAACCACGGGATCAGGCGACGGATACGGGCGTTCTTCTCGACCGCGCCAGCAACCTCGGTGATCTTAAACCGGTATTGCCTGCGCTCCATCTCGTTCCTGATGTGAGGGATGTCGGCCTGCATGCCGTAGCGCTCATAGCGAACCTGCATTGGCTTGTGCTTCTTGTGAAGATCGAACAGCTTGTCCGCACGCTCGGTCAAGCTCAGGCGATCAATCACGCCGTCGATCAAGAATGCGTTGCCGTCGGCGGCCAATCCGACCACCCACATCACGGTGCGGTCGCTCTTCTTGCGCTTGGTCCCGGCCTTGGCCGTCTGAGGATCGCCGGCCGGGTCGACCAGGATGATCCGGTTGGTTTTGGCGGGGGTGTTGTTGAACCTGGTGATCCACGACCTCTTGAACTCGGCGCCCTCTGCCGGACGTGGCTCCTGCTGGTACAGGGAAATCCAAGACCTGGGGTCCTGCTGGGCCTGGCGCACCATCTCGTCGGTGAACCACTCCTTCCACAAGCGCTCGCCAGGCTCACGCCCAAGCGGGTCGTTGTCGCCGGAGATCATCGGCAGCTTGATGACCTTCCACCGCTGGGGCTCCTTCTCAAGCAGGCGCCCGGCTAGGTCGTCCTCGTGCCAGCGAGTCATGATCACGACGATGCGGCCGCCAGGCTTCAGACGGGTCAGCAGGTCGTTGACCCACCAGTCCCAGGTCTTGTCACGCACCCGCTCGCTGTCGGCATCCTCGCGGCTGCGCACCGGGTCATCGACCACGATCAGGTCGCCGCGGCGTCCAGTGATCGATCCGCCAACGCCGACCGCGGTGTACTCGCCGCCATGGTTCGTGCCCCAGCGGCCAGCGGCCGTGCTGTCAGCGGCCAGCGTGACCAGCGGGAACAGAGCGCGAAACTGCACGTCGTCCACGCCATTGCGCACCCGCCGGCCGAATCTCTCGGCCAACTCGACAGTGTGCGAGGCGGCGATGATCGAGAGCTGAGGATTGCGGCCGGCGAAGTACTCAGGGAAGTAGACGGAGCCGTAGGTCGACTTGGCGCTACCAGGCGGCATCATCACAAGCAGCCGGTCGCACTCACCCTTCTCCACCTCGTCCAAGGCCTGGGCCAGCATGACGTGGTGAGGCGCCATGTGCTGGTCGTCCGGCAGGCGGTAGGCGCAGTAGTGCGCAAAGTGCTCGCGCGCCTTGCGGCGTGCCAGGACTTCGGTGGCTGCGTCGGCCGGCGTAATCACTGGGCCTGCTCCTTCACGCCCTGGGCGGCGATCTTGAGCAACTCCTCGTCGGTCAGGGCCAGCAGCTTGACAGGGCCGCCGCCGTCGCCCGTGAGCTCGACCTTGGACTTGTCGCCGTAGAACGAGTTGATCTTGCCGGCCACCTTCAGGTTCGTGTCGATCGCCACCTTCAGGCCAGCCGCATCGCCCTGCGCAGCGGCCTGGCGGCCGAAGTCCAGGGCCTGATCGACCAGGTTGTGTGAGCGCAGGATGTTCGCGTTGGCGTAGATCTCTCGCGTCTCCTCGGAGTCGATCAGGATTTGACGCAGCTTCCAGGCAGCGATCTTGAACGGCAGGCTCTCGGCGATCAAATGCAAGCTCTCGCCCAGCACGTATCGATCAAAGACCTCATCAGCAACAGCCAGCACTTTGGCGCGCATCTCGACCACCGCTGGGTCGGGCACGACGTGCAGCGCTGGGCCAATGTTGGTTGGGCGCTGTGAGGTCTTTTTGTTCATGGGTTAGATGGTGGCCCCGCGGTCACCCGCCTCCTAGGGAGACGATCTAATCAGCGAGCGCCGGGGGCCGCAAAAAGGAAAGCCCGCACTCGGCGGGCTTAATTTTGGGGACACTGCCCCGGCGCGGATACTACAGGAATGTGGTAGGCGGGTCAATCGTCAATCGTCTGGGGCAACCTGGTCAGCCCCTGGCGGGTGCAAAGGGCCAGGAAACGGATCGCCGCCAAGGCCGCTTCCCGGTTGCTGCTCATGCCCCACTGGTTGCGGATGTAGATCACGGCGGCAGCGGTGTCGGTGGTCAAGTCCACCTGGAGCTGGCGCAGGCCACGGCTTCGGCGCCACTTCTGTTGGCGCTCGGCGGCCGTCATGGCGTTGGGGTTGCGGGATCGGAATCCCATGCGTTTAGGTTCTGTCATTCGCTTCCTTGCGAATCTGGCGCACGCGCGCCTCGGTGATGCCAAGCTTGGATGCCAGCTCAGATGCCGGCACGCCTGGCGATCGGATGACGGTCAGGCGGCGGCGCCTGGCCTCCTCCCTGGTTTTGATGCCGCGCTTGATGACGGGAAGCTGCCTGCGATCGAGCGCCGAGGCCGGCACCTCGTAGGTCGACGTCTTGTGCTCGTTGAAGCACAGCCTGGTGCGACGCGAGAACACACCCATGTAGGGGCGCGTCTCGAGCACCTCGGTTGGCGCTCCACACTTCGGACACTTCACGAGCACTTCCCCAAGAAACCAATTCCGGCCTTGACCAAATGAGTCGTCAAAAAGATCGAGCACACCGTGCCGATCGAAATGATGACGAAAGCCAGGGCCTTTTGCTTGAACGTGGGCTTCACTTCTTGCTCCTTGCCGGGCACTCGTCGCCCTGCTTGCAGTTCTGAGTACACGGGGGGCACTCCTTCGTCATCGGGAAGAGCGACACGCCGGCCTCCTCGACGTCGATCGGCTGCACCCAGGTGTAGGCCAGCCAGGACACAAGCGAGCCGACGATGGCCCCGCACATGAAGCCGAGAATGAAACTCATGCTGCCTCCTTGAATTCGCTGGAGTTGGATGCCATGAGCCGCAGCACGCGCAGTTGCTTGCGCCGCTCGCGGTACTTGGCGCAGGCCTTAGCCTTGTCCTGAGGTGCCGGCTTGGGCATGTCGCGGCCAGATCCAAGAGCGAACACCTTGAGCGTGCGGCCGCCCCGCTTGTCTTCGCTCCAGTCGCAGATGTGGACGATGCCCTTGCGGTGCATCGTGTTGCAGTAGTGACGAATGGTCTGGATGGCCAGGCCCGTCATGCCGCTCAGCTCGATCATCGTGTGGCATCCGTCCTGCAGCCCGATGAGCAGCTCGGTGAGCGCCAGCGCGTTGACGCGCGGCTTGGAGTAGCGCACCGGCGTCACCATGGCGCGTCCTCGTGGTTGTCCGGATTGAACGGCGGTTGGCCTGGCCGCGGGTGCTTGAAGCCAGGCGGAGGGAATGGCCAGGTCATTTGGCCTCCCGCGCCATGCGGATGATGTCGTCTCTGTTCATTCCAAACCTCCATACATTGACCACTCTCTGGCCTTCTCCACCATGAACAGCCCCTCGGCCCGGGTCATTTTGGATGAGCGCACAAACAGTTCGCCCTCCCAGTCGTAGGCGATGATCATCACATCGGTCAGGTCAGCCTTGAGCGCGGAGTGCAGCGCCTGCTCTGCGGTGTAGTTGGTGCTTGCGGGTAGCTCAATGACTTTCTCGTTGTTCATCAGTACCCCCATCGAATACGGAAGCACACCAGATAGAGGTGCAGGACAAATTCGTTACCACTGCTCACGAACCCCACGGCAAAGCAGGGCCATTTGCGCGGCAAGAACTCGGTAGTCAGGTGCAAACTTTTTCTCATGATTTCTCCTTTGCTGCGGCGATCCCGTGGGCGCGCTCGACCTTGCGGACGATGATGGCAACCTGATCGCGGTAAAACATCGGCAGGCCGGTAATCATGTACGCTGGCTCAGAATCAATGATCGCCAGCACATCTTTCCTTGTCAGCGGCTGGCGCTGGGGCGGGGCGGGGAGAGAGTTTTTACCGCGAGGCTGCTGATCCATGGCCCAGTCCAGCCATTTCTCTGCGCTCATGTCGTAGTAGCCATCAGGGCCGACGCTAGATAACTCTTCCCCGAGGCGGATGGCTGCGTTCTTCCACGCCAGCGGCTCCTGCTTCTCGGCCTGCTCAATGGCGAGGCGCAGGGATTGCGCTGCTTCCGTGGCGACCTTGTGCGGATACATGGTCACGATTGGCCCGCCGTTTTTTGGTTTCCTGACTTGAATCTTGGTTTCAGGATTCTCGTAACGGGCCAACATTTCCAGCGCCTCCAGCGCCTGCTTCATTGCGTCGATGCTCATTTGCGGGCCTCCAGCATGGCGTCGGCCATCATGTAAGCCTGCTTCGCTTTTTCTGCAAACGTGTAGGCGGGGCGCAAAGTGGCGTCACTCATGCCCATTGCCTTCGCCGCAAAGTAGTCGCGCAGCGTCATGCCCTCGAACCACTTGTGGTTCACGTTGAGAGGGAAGGCCGGACCGCCGGTGTTGCGATCGGTCATGCTGCCTCCACCTTGCCATCGCGATAGAAGCGGCTCGAGCCCTGCCGGCTCGGCACTTTCTCGTGGTCCTGGCTGCCGGTTCGCACCGGAACCCAGTTGGGCTTGTACGTCCCGACGGAAGAAGCGGCGGTGATGGTGCGCAGCGGCACCGTTTCGGCCTTGCGGCGTGTTGCGTTCATGGTCGTCTCCATGCAGTGCGAAATTGCACCCCTCGAGTATAAGCGTTGTGATACTTCAGCCGAGCACATCGTCGATGTATTTCGCCAACAATGCGCCGGCCTCGAGCACGAGCTGGTCGTCGCCGTCCTTGCGCTCAAGCGTGCGGCGCGTCCAGGTGCGGAACTCCCTGGACAGAGCGCGCCAGTGCTCGGGATGGCGCACCTGCAGCCAGTCCACCGCGGCGACCACGGCCCGCAGCTCGGCGGAGCTGTAGCCCGTGACGTCCTCGGCCTCGGTCACGATGCCCACCGCCTTTGCGAACATGGGCGAGACCGTCGGAAAACCCAGGTCGCCTTGGGCGTCGCTCCAGTCCTTGGCCGCCCACATTGAGACGAGCTCTCCGATCCAGTCGGGCTCGAGGCGAATCACCGCTTGGCCTCCATGACGACCCGCGAGTCGTACCAGCCCAGGCTGTCCACGAACAGCGCGCGGGCCCGGAAGTCGGTCGGCTTCATGCACAGCAGCGCCTTGGACAGAGCGCCCTCGGCGGACATGCAGCGGCCGGTGACGGTCTCCCAGTTCTGGCCACCGTATCGGCGCACCTGGCCGAGGAAGTAGCCCTGCGGTCGGTTGAAGTGGATCATTGCTGCCCCCTTGCGCGGATGGCGGCGGCTACGCGGTCTTTAGCTTGCATAGTGATATCGTCCTGCTCGCCAGATACAGGCGTCTCAGCAATAACTGCACACGCCTCGCGCTCGGCCTCCTGACCAGCCCTGTAGGCCACGCGCACGGACTCGAGCAGCTCGCGCACAGTCTCCGCAGTCACGGGCACGATCGCGTCAGGCTGCAGCCATTCGCTGGGGATCGGCTTCATTCGGCCACCCTCGTGTCGATGAACACCGGCGTCAGCTCCCCCACCCAGGCCTGCACGATGTTGAACTCGAACCACTCCTCGGCGTCCTCCCGCGGCATCTGCCGCTCCAGGATGTCGATCACCCGGCCGCGGTCATACGCCACCGCCATCATCCCGCCGGCCCGCTCGGCCAAACCCAGGATCGCCTCGTCGTACTCGGGCGCGAGCATCAGCAGCTCCTCATCGATCTCCGCCAGTCTCTCTCGTGTTGTCATTGCGTCACCTTTATGCTTACTGCCACCACGCCCCCGGGCACCGGCTCGGGGTCCAACTCAAAGCTCAGCCGCCAGCGGCTGTCGTCCACGCCCATCGCATCGGCCAGGCCATCCAGGCCCGACTTCATGCTGGCCACCAGGTTGTCCCAGTCCCGGGCCCGCCGATCGGGCGCGTAGAAGGCCAGATGGACCGCCACGGCGCTCGCGCAGCCGGCCAGCATCCCAACCCCTGCCTGAGTCCCGATCGCCCTGCAGCGGGCCCGGTACGCCTTCTTCGCCCTGGCCAGCGACGCCCAGTGCTGGCGAGCGTTCGGGCTCAGCGCCTTGTCCGGCCAGGGCAGCTCAACCTCAAAAGTCAGCGTCCGCTCACATGTTTGTCTCGAAGAGACGTCATGCATTTCTTGCATAAAGTCCCCTCGGTGATTTTTGGCCGATCAGCATTGTGATGATTCGGGCTTGGTTCGAGGGCCGTTTTGCGGGTGCCCTTCTTGTGAAGTTTTTTGGTTGGATCCGCCAACATCCGCCTCTATCCGCCACCCTAAAGGGTGTGGCGGATTGGCGGATAGCGCCCCGCCAGTTATCCGCCAACTTATCCGCCAACCCCAACCCTCTGGAAACCCGCATAAACACTGGGTTTTCGGGCAACTGCCGATTTATCCGCCAGCTATCCGCCAGGCTATCCGCCAGTGTTGTAAAAACGCTATCCGCCAGGTTATCCGCCAGCCCAATTGCCTCTTTTTTAAGCAGCATCTTGGTCCCCTTGCATGGCCAGAAAGCCGGTCATGGACAGGTAGTTAGTGGCTGCTTCGGAAAGCTCCCATCCGCCTTTGCCACCGTCTGCCATGCCGTTGTCCTTCATGGCTTTCATCACGCGCGACAGGCTGCGCTCGCTGCAACCGAGGCTTGCGGCCATGGGGGGCACGCCTGGCCAGCGCGGGTACATGGCCTTGGCCACGTCCAGGCCGGTGATGTCGGTGCCGTTGGTTCGGGTGCCGACTTTGAACTCCAGGGGGTTGCCGTCGATCTCCAGGTACGCGCCCTGGATCTCCACTCCGACGTCGTCGGTGACGCCCAGGCCGAGCTGAGAGATGCGAAAGCGCCGATCCGACGGCATCTCGGCGTCCTTCATCTTTGTGACCTTAAGTTCTATCTGGCCATTCGATCCCTTGACCCAGATTTCCTGGTCCATGGCGCCCTTGAAAGCTGAGCTTCCCCGGGCCCGGTCCATGTCGTGGCCGCTGTGGTGGACTGTCAGGACGTTGCACTTGTGCGGGCGGCGAATGTGCTCGTCGAGGTGCTCGATGAACCGGCCGGCGTCCTTCTGGGTGTTCTCATCGCCGTCGCCGAAGTTTCGGGCCAGGGTGTCGACGACGACCATGGCCGGCTGGTGCCCGGTCTCCTGGACCAGCCGCTGGACCTCGGCGGCCAGGGCGGCGGCCGCATCGCCGTTGAGCAGCATCACCGCCCGGTTAGACTTGAACAGCGGCGTGTCCTTGTCGATCTTCACGCCCCGGGCTTTGGTCCAGGCTGCGAATCGCCTGGCCAGGCCGTTGTGTCCCTCGCCTGCGATGTAGAAGACCGCGCCCTTCTTGACTGGCATGCCGTGCCAGGGTGTTCCGGTCGCCACGCAGCAGGCCATGTCGACCACGCAAAAGCTCTTTCCGCCGCCCGACGGGCCGAAGACCATCGACAGTGCGTCTGTCTCGAGGTAGTTCTCGACCAGCCATTGCACAGGCTTGAGGTCTCCCAGGAGGTCGCTCACCCTGGTGAAGAGCGGCCGCTCCGGGATGATCTCCCCAGTCTCCAGGTCGACCAGTGGCGCAGGCTTTGCCTGGGGCTTGAACTTCTGCTCTGCCCCGGCCACGCACCGCGGGATGTCCTTGTACCGGCTCTCCCATCGATCGTCCTTCGGGCCCGGGTATCCGTGCATCAGGCCGCGCAGCATGTTGGTCACTGCCGCTGGGTGAGCGCCCGTGCTGATCATGCTGGCTGCGATGATGTTGAGCGGCTCGTGGAAGTGGCCTTGCATCACAGCAGCCACGGCAGCCTCGAGCTTTGCCTCCTGGGAGCCGCCAGGCTGCAGCAGGACGGGGCTCATGCCCCCGGTGGCCACGGCAGACGCATTGCGCACGCTGTCGAGGTCCATGCCCACGGCAGAGCACGCATCGTCCAGCGTCAGGCGGATGCCTGGGTTCCAGCTCAGCATCTTGTGCCGGTAATGGCCGGTGACCCTGGGCTTCTGGTTTGTTCCCTGGGGCAGGCGCACGTATCGCACGGCGTTGTTGCCGCTGATGTCCCCACCGATGAAGCCGCGCATGGTCATGGACTTGACCACCGCCGAGCACAGCTCCTCGCTGGCGCAGTCAGGGTCTGCCGCGTCCAGGAGGTAGCCCGCCTGGGTCTTGCCTGGTGAGGTCTCAAGCACCCACGAAGGCGGCGAGTACAGGCTTTCCAGGTCCACGTCGTCGACGACCAGGGCCAGCATCCTCGCGAACGTCGCCTTGCGCCGGTGGTAGAGGCCGTCTGCCCCCTTGTTGACGGCGGCCACCGAGAAGTAGGTGTTGTACTCGCCCCATGAGTCGCACATCTCTCTCGAGTGGTCGGTGGGCGTGTAGACGACTCCGCCCCACTTGGCGTCGTCGCTGTTGGGGTTGCCGTGGAACCGGTTGACCCAGAGGCAAGAGCCTTCGGGTGCAGCCTGCGCCAACTCCGCCAGGAAATCTGTGTTGGTGACGGCTACAGAGTTTTGATTTTCAGTGTTGCTCACGATCATCCGCGGCCTGCTGAGTTGACCGTGACGTAGGAATGAGCAGTGGAGATAGACCAGTAGATGCTGACGCGCATGTAGCCGTCGGTCCACGGGCTGCATTTCAACTTCCTCGGAGCCCCGCTGACGAGCGAGTAAATGCAACCTGACTCATCGGCTGCGTACCGGTTCCCGGTGGATGGGATGGCCTTCATTTGAATCTTTCCGCTAAGAACCGCACAAAAAGTCCAGCGGCAGGCAGGTGCGGAAAATCTGCTTTTCAGTCCGGGGAGCTACCCCTCGCCTAGCCGTGGCTCGAAAATTTAAGCCCGCCCGGACTTGCGCTTTTTGCCGCCGAGGATGTCGGGGCTGGCCTTGAGCTTGCCGCGTGTCTGGTGCTCGATGCGAAGCTGCTGCAGGTGCGGAATGCGGCCGCGCTTTTTCCAGTTGGACAGCGTCGGCTGAGTGCATCCGATGTTCTCGGCCGCAGATACCTGGGAGCCGAAGTGGGAGATGAGCTGGTCGAATGTCATAGCTGTTTTTTGCCGCGTAAAAGTTGGGCGAGTATAACCGTTGTGATGAGACCGCAGCTTTTTTTTGATGTTGCTTTCAGTCAACACCCGGGCAATGAGGGGGTTGCATCACTTCACAGTTGTGATATTCTCCGGGTGTCGGTTGATTGAACTGACACCCGCCCGGGGGCTCCGGGGGCGGTCAACATTCTGGTCAAGGAGTAATTCATGAAGTTCTTCATCATCGAAACTGAGTTCGGCGAGACCATTGGCTGCGAGCTCACCCGACGCGCCGCCATCGAGTTCGCCCAGGCCCGGGGCTACACCCCCAAAGAGATAAGCCTCACCGTCAACGATGTTCCGGTTACCGCAGACTCGATCCGCCGGCTGCTCGGCAACCTGGGCGGATACTCTCTTTCCTAACTTCACAATTGTTATCATGCAAAACGTCACCATCAGTTTGAAAAACGTCACCATCACCCGCTCCGTCAAGGCCACCGTCAAGCTGACCGCCGATCAATGGCAGCTTTACACATGCAGCATGGAATGCGGCGAGGCTGCGGATGGCCTCAACCAGGCCGCCGAGATCGCGATCGCCTCGAGCAGCAGCACTGCGGAGGCCATGCAGATGATGGACGAGGCCTTCAGCAAGTACAGCAAGTTCGGCGCCGCCGACAGCGAGCCGATCCATGTTGCCGTGTCCCTGTTTCAACAGGCATTCGGCGACGAGTGGTGACAGCCCACTTCACGACTGTTATAATCTCAGTACCGGCTCGGCGGTTCCCGAGACGCTTCCAGGAGAACGATATGAAACGCAATTACGTCAAGGCCTTCAATGCACTTAAAAAACTCGGTGTGCCTGTCTACGTGAGGGAAGACATGAACGGCCGCTTCCAGATTAGCGCCGAGGACCCTGAGTCGTACAAGTGGTGCAACTACTACAGCGAAGAGGGTTGGGACTTCGGCGTGAATCCAAAGATCGACGCCGTGCTCAAAAAAAGCGGCCTGTTTTCGGAGTGGATCAACCCGGGCGAGCTGGGCGTGTACGAGCTCTGATCACCACACTGTCAAAGGAGATCGCATGAACACTCAACTCAACACCATTTTCGGCAACCCCATGGGGGACCTGGCTGCGCTGAGCATCCGCCCCCAGGCAGCGCCCCGGTTTGCGCAAACGTACTGCTCTCAGTGCGGCGTCGCCGTTGGGCCTGGTGACTCCGGGGTTTCGCGTTGCAGGGACCACGGTCCCAAGCCCCGCTACGAGGCGGAGATCGACACCCGCGTGGCCGGCATTCCTTGCCTGATCGGAGTGATCGAGTTCAGCTACAGCGAGCCCGATCGCGGAGCCGACAACCCGTACGACTACTACGGCGGCGCCGAGATGGCCTGGGAGGTTCTGGACCGCAGGGGGCGCAAGGCGCCGTGGCTCGAGCGCAAGCTCACCGACGCGGACCGGGCAAGAATCGAACAAGAGATCATGGAGTACTGCAGGTGAAACTAGTAGACGCATTCAATGTGGCCGCGGGGGTCCACGCCGGACAAGTGGACAAGGCGGGCGCAGCCTACATCGAGCACCCCGTGCGCGTGATGCTGCGGCTGCCGGCCGACGCCACGGACGCGGAGAAGATGGCAGCCCTGCTGCACGACGCGCTCGAGGACGGCGACCCGTACACGCTGCAGATTCTGAAGGCCAGCGGCGCGACCGCGGAGTTGCTCGAGATGCTCGACGCCCTGACCAGGGGGCCAGTCGAACCCTACTGCGAGTACCTGCTGCGCGTGGCGCGTAGCACCGCAGTCCGGGTGAAGATCGCGGACATCCAGGACAACATGGACCCGCAGAGATTGAGCCAGCTCCCGGAAGAGCTGGCCGACAAGTTCCGCACGAAGTACGCCCGCGCAATCGAGATTGTCAACAAGGAGAAAGCATGAAGAAACTAACCCCCGTTCCGTACGCCACGCGAGTCGAGCCCTCGGCTCGAGTGTTTAGCAAGGATTTCGTTGCCACGCGAGGCGCCGATGTGCAGGCAACCTGGCGCAGGCTGTGCGGCTGGACCCCACTGAATCGTCAACCAGTTGCAGAGTTGCAACAGAGGCCTTGCAACACTTCACAATTGTGATACAGTCTTTATGTCGGAAATGAATTCCGGCCCGACCTGGCGGTTCCAGGCGCTCCAGAAAGGACGATGATGAAAATAGTTGTTGTGCTCCGGTCGGTCTACGGCGCCGTCAAGGCTTACCCGGGCTGCGAGGTGGCTGCCAAGTTCGCTGCCCTCCTCGGCACCAAAACCCTCACCGCTGCTGCCATTGCCGGCATCGCTGCTCTCGGCTACGAGATCGAGGCGGTCGGCGGTTACACCCTCGAAGAAGCTGTTTAACAAGGAACCAACAATGCTTTCAATCAACGACATCAACAACATCGAGTGCGACCAGGACGTCAGCGAGGTCGAGTACTTCGCCAGCGTCCAGCGCGCCATCAACGGCGGTATGTGGGGCCTGCAGGGCAGCTACGGTCGCACGATGATGGAGGCTATCGAGTCGGGCCGCTGCCTGCTCGGCAAGACCGGCGCCCGCGACTACTACGGCAACTACATTCCCTCGCGCGACGAAGTCAAAGAGGGCACCAAGGGTTCGATCAGCTACGTCGAGGCCGAGATGGGCGGCGACTGGTTGTTCGAGATGGAAAACGTCCAGTAACTCGGAGGATCAAAATGCCATTTCAAGTTTTCATTCAGCGCTTCCTCGACGAAGAGCCGCAGGCCGTGAGCGGCAACATCTCCGCGAAGTCCGCGATCCGCCTGATGGGTAGTCTGATCCGAGGCAAGCGCTGGGACCCCGCCATCTGCCGCGTCTACGCCGTCGGCCAGCGTTTCGGCTGGATTTACAGCCAGCGCGATCTGATGAACCTGGTGCGCGACATCAAGGCGCCGCGCCTCACCGATCAAAACCTTCCCGCCACCCCCATTTAAAGGAGACCACCATGTCCGCATACGTTGTTCCCGAATACCACATCAACGCCCTCGTGAGCTGGGCCGCCGGCCGGCATGGCAGCGGCGCCGTCAGCTACTTCTGGGGTGGCAAGCGCCGCGAGGTGCGCGGTGACGAGAAGCGCATTGCCTCGGTTCTGTACGCCGAGAACGTGCGCAGCGTCAACTCCCGCTACCGGGAGTCGGACCCGGCTCACGGCTTCGTTTTCAAGCGCGTGGCCAACATGCTCAACCCGATCGACGTGATCAAGGGCTGCCATGGCTACGGCTACCAGGCCTGCGAGGCCGACGGGTGGGAGGAGTCTGAGGCCTTTGCGATCGTCGCTGGCATCACCCAGTCCGCGATCCGCGCCCTGCCCGAATACGAAGACTCCAACGCCTGGTGCATCGACGGGCCCCTCTTCAACAAAAAGGCGGAGGCTTGAGATGAATCTGACACCCGTTGAAAGGGCCGAGCGGGTGGCGTTCCTGCTCGCCGCAATTGTGGTCTTGCTGGACCTGCTGGTCTGGCGGCCAGGATAAAAATAAATTGCAGCACTTCACATTGCTGATATATAATCTCCCCGAGACGCACGTTTTTTTAACCACTCCGAAAGGACGACACTATGAAAGCACTTTCTATTTCCGAGCTCGTTGCAGCTCGCATCTCCGCCAAGCAGGCGGAAGACGCCGCGATCGCCGAGCGGCGCAGCATTGATGCTCAGCTCGCCGAGCTGCTCAAGGATCCCAACAAGCCCGAGGGCGCCGTCAGCGAGCGGCTCGAGGGCCTGGGCCTCAAGCTCACCGTCACCTACAAGATCAACCGCAGCGTCGACAACAAGAAGCTGCAGGCTGACTGGGACAAGCTGTCTGCCACCGCGCAGGCCGCTTTCAAGTGGAAGCCCGAGGTCAGCGTCTCCGAGCTGCGCAAGCTCGACGGCGTCGACGCCACCGTCGCTTCCCTCTACATCACCGCCAAGCCTGGCGCCCCGTCGATTGAAATCGACGTCATCTAAAAACAACCTCGGAGAATCACATGGCTATCCAACTCAAGAGCACCAAGGATGCCGCGCTCGACGGCATCAAAGTGCTAGTCCACGGGCCGGCAGGCGTAGGCAAGACCAGCCTGTGCGCAACCACTGGCGCCCCCACCATCATCATCAGCGCCGAGTCCGGCCTGCTGTCTCTGCGCGGCGTCGACATCCCGGTCATCGAGGTCAAGGCCCTTGACCAGCTCTACGAGGCCTACGACTTCGTGGTCAACGATCCGGCCGGCCAGGCCTTCAAGTGGGTCTGCCTGGACTCGATCAGCGAAATCGCCGAGGTGGTCCTCAACGCCGAAAAGAAGACGGCCAAAGACCCGCGCCAGGCTTACGGCGCGCTGGCCGAGAAGATGACGGACATCATCCGCGCCTTCCGCGACCTGCCTGGCCGCAACGTGTACTTCTCCTGCAAGCAGGAGCGCGCAAAGGACGAGCAGACGGGCGCGATGCTGTACTACCCGGCCATGCCTGGCAACATGCTCAAGCAGGGCATCGGCTACTTCTTCGATGAAGTGATGGCCCTGCGCGTGGAGAAGGATGCCGAAGGCAACCCGACCCGCTGGCTGCAGACCAGCCGCGATTACAACTACGAGGCCAAGGACCGATCCGGCTGCCTCGACATGTTCGAGTCCCCCGATCTCGCAGCACTCGCCGCGAAGATCAATTCAACCACCGCCAACTAACTCCCGAAAGGACACCCATCATGGCGCAATTTCAATTCGACACCAGCACCGTCGAGAAGCGTGAGAACAACTTCGAGCTGCTGCCCGCCGGCTGGTACACGGCCCAGATCACGCAGAGCGACGTCGTCGCCCTCAAGTCCGGCAACGGCAAAGCCATCAAGCTGACGTTCGACGTCCTGTCGGACGGCTACCGCGGCCGCAAGGTGTGGACGCAGCTCAACGTGCAGCACACGAACCCGAAGGCTGAGCAGATCGCTCAGCAGCAACTGCGCGAGCTGTGCGACAGCATCGGCTTGGTCCGCATGCTCGACACCACCGAGCTGCACAACAAGCCGGTGCAGATCCGCGTCAAGGTGCGCACCGACGACAGCGGCCAGTACGAGCCGCAGAACGAGGTCGCTGGCTTCAAGGCCGCGCCCGGTGGCTTCACCGCCACGATCCCGATGCCTGGTGGCACGTTCCCCGTGCCCCCGCGCCCGGCCACTGCTGCGCCTGCCGCCCCCGCCGGAGCCACCCCGCCCTGGGCCAAGAAGGGCGCGTAACCACATGAACCAGATTGCCATCAATCTGATGCTGACAAAGCCGGGCGTTGAGCTGGCTTTGTTTGCCCTGACAAAGCTGCCGTATGAGCAGAGCGCCGGCCTGATTCGCGAGATCGAGGGCCAGGCCAATGCTCAGCTTGAAAATATTCGCAAGCTCACGGAAGCCGAACACTTTTCTGAAACCACCAAGGAGATTGATCTATGACATCCCGCATTTACGCAGTTGAGGGCCCCGACGGCTTTCACCTGGTGCAAGCAAACACCAAGGCATCGGCCCTGCGATACGTCGCAGAGAAGACGCACAAGGTCAGCGTTGCAAACCAGATGACCCTGGTCGGCGCCATGAAGGACGGCATTCAAATCGAGGTCGTCGGCGACCAAGCCCAGACTGAGTGATCAGCCTGTGCCCTCGCGTGCGGGGGCATGGATTGTTCACTCACGGAGAGATCCCAATGGCCAAAGTGCCCGAGCCAATTCATACCACCGTCGGCCTGATCTACCAGGCCTACGAGAACGACGCCGACTCCGGCAACCGCCCGCACCTAGGCGCCAGCCTGATCGGCCACGCATGCGAGCGCTTCCTCTGGATGACGTTCCGCTGGGTCGACAGCAAGAAGTTCGATGGCCGCATGCTCCGTTTGTTTGAGACGGGGCAACGCGAGGAGGCGCGCCTGGTGAGCAATTTGCGACGCATTGGGGTGCAGGTACACGACACCTCGCCGGATGGCAGCCAGTGGCGCGTGAGCGACCTTGGCGGGCACTTCGGCGGCAGCATGGACGGCGCCGCCTTTGGCTTGCCAGAGGCGCCCAAATCCTGGCACGTCCTCGAGTTCAAGACGCACAACGACAAGAGCTTCAAGGAGCTGGCCAGCAAGGGCGTGCGCATGGCAAAGCCCCAGCACTGGGCGCAGATGCAGACTTACATGGGGATGACTGGCATGAGCCGGGCCATGTACATGGCGGTCAATAAGAACACCGACGATGTCTATTCCGAGAGAATCGAGTTTGACCTGGTTGAATTTGCGGAGATCAAGGCACGCGCCGAGCGCGTGATCCGCGCCGCGGAACCACCGCTGCGCATCAGCGAGGACCCGTCCTGGTACGTGTGCAAGATGTGCGACTTCCACTCACACTGCCACGGGGAGGAAGCGCCCCAGGTCAACTGCCGCACCTGCGCGCACAGCACGCCGGAGCTGGGGGGCGACGCGCTCTGGTCCTGCGGCGCCGCGCTGCCAGAGGCCGAGATCAGCCTAGACGTGCAGCGCAAGGGCTGCGAGCGGCACAGATACATCCCGATCCTGCTCGAGCGCTTTGCGACGCAGAAAGACTATGTCAATGGTGACGTGGTCTACAGCACGCCGACCGGCGAGTTCGTCAACGGCGACTCGAGCAATGCCGCCCTCGAATCGCAGGAGATTCGAGACTGCGCGCAGAAGGTAATGCTGGCCGACGTGCAGAGCTTCAAGCGCGAGCTGATGGGAATGGGAATTGATTCAAAGGTGGTTTCATGAATTGCTCTAACTGCCAATTTTTTGAGAAAAATATTGATCACGAATTGGTTGGCAACTGCACAATCAAGCTGCCGCCACAACTTCAGGAGCCGGCCAACAACTTCGCAACGAGCACGCGCTCAGACAGCGGCTGCGACCTGGGCCAGCCAAAGAAAAGGGAGCCGCAAGAATGAAGCTGCGCCCTTACCAGCAACGCGCTTTGGACGAGTTGTGGTCCTGGTTCGGCAAGCACGACGGCGGCAACCCGATCGTCGAGGCTGCGGTCGGCGCCGGCAAGTCGCTGATGATTGCCGCCCTGGCGCAGCGCGCCGACCTCGAGTACCCGGGCACGCGCATCCTGGTTCTGGTCCACCAGAAGGAGCTGCTCGAGCAGAACGTCGAGAAGATCATGGCCATCTGGCCGACGGCCAGCGTGGGCCTATACAGTGCCGGCGCCGGGCGCAAAGACCTGGGGCGGCAAATCACCTACGCCACGATCGGCAGCATCTACAAGGACGCGCACAAGCTGGGCCGCATTGACATCGTGCTGGCCGACGAGTGCCACCTGATCAACCCCAAGCAGGAGGGCATGTGGCGCACGTTCCTGGCGGACCTGGCGCGCTACAACCCCAGCACCCGGTGCATTGGCTGGACCGGCACGCCCTTCCGCGGCAACGGCGTCTGGCTGACCGCGGGCGACACGCCGCTGTTCACCAACATCGCCACCCGCGTGAGCATGAGCGAGCTGCTGGGCCTGGGGTTCCTGGCCCCGCTGGTGCCGGCGCCTACCGTCACCCGCATCGACTCGCATGACGTGCGCACCAGCGGCGACGACTACGTGGTCAGCGAGTTGGCCAAGGTGACCGACACCGCCGACCTGGTCGAGGCCACCTGCAATGAGATCGTGCAGCTTGCCGCTGACCGCAAGCGCTGGCTGGTGTTCGCGGTCACGATCGCGCACGCCGAGCACGTCCGCGACGCACTGCGCCGACGCGGGGTGGTGGCCGAGATGGTGAGCTCCGAGACGCCCAAGGCCGAGCGCGCTCAGCTCATCTCCGACTTCCGCGCCGGGCGCATCAAGTGCCTGGTAAACGTGGCCGTTCTGACCACCGGCTTCGACGTGCCGGCGGTGGACTTCATTGCCCTGCTGCGCGCCACGAAGAGCCCGGTGCTGTACGTTCAGATTGCTGGCCGCGGAATGCGGATCACCGACGGCAAGGAGGATTGCCTGTGGGCCGACTTCACCGACACGACCGCCAACATGGGGCCGGTCGACGCGGTCAAGGGCAGGCTGCCCACGGGCGGGCGAAAGGGCCAGGCGCCCAGCAAGCTGTGCCCTGAGTGCGGTAGTCAGAACCCAGCGGCCGCGCCCTTTTGTACGGACTGCGGCTATCAATTCCCGGAGCCCGAGCGCATCAAGCACGGCGTCGAGGCATCGTCTGCCGCGGTGCTTAGCTCGCAGCGAGAGACGATGTTCACCACGGTCCCGGTGACCGAGGTGCGATACCGGCTGCATGAGAAGGAGGGCAGCCCGCCAAGCCTGAGAGTTGAGTACTACTCGGGCATGCTCCGCCAGGCCAGCGAGTGGGTTTGTCTCTCGCACCAGGGGTATGCGCGCATCAAGGCGGAGACCTGGTGGCGCCAGCGCAGCACAATCGACGCGACCCCCGGCAACACCGACGAGGCGTTGGCGTGGCTCGATTACAGCGACGCGATCCTGCGTAAGCCGGCCGAGATCATTGTTGCGAAGTCGGGGAAGTACCCGACGATCGTGTCTTACCAGTGGGAACAAGAAAGGCAGGCGGCATGACGCCAGGAGAAATTCAAATAAAGATTCACATCTCCCAAAAGGAGGCCGACTTCTGGCGCGGCATCCTGGCGGATAGGCGGTGCGGCAATTGCTCAAACTTCTCTGGCGGAATGTGCGAGAAGTATGACGCGCAGCCACCAGGCGGAGACAAGGAGCCGGGCTGCGAAGAGTGGTATTGGGACAGCATTCCGTTTTAAGGCAACACATGAACGACGAAGTTGAAATCATCAGGCGAGCGGCCGAGAGGATCGCGGACCGCAACGTGGCTCTCAGGTCCTTCCTGCTGCGCCTACTGAACCCGGACGATCTCGGGCACGCCGTGACCCAAGAAGTGCGCACGCTTGTGAGCAGGGAGCTGCTGGGTGACCGCAATGGTTTGGCAAGTAACAACTTGAAAGGAAACCAATGAGCTTTGTTTGTCCCCTGCCCCCAGTAAAAGTTCAAGTTCGGCCCGAGTTCTTGTACGACTTTGACGGCAAGGAGCGCGACCTGATCGAAGGGATTTGGGTCAGCGTCAAGTCGATCCGCGGAGAGGCCCTGCGGTTCGAGACCTATCTTCCCCAGTTTGGCGCGCTCTACGACAAGCTGCCGGTGTCCGCCTTCATGCACAACGACATGGACGCCGACGGCCTCGAGGCACCGATGCTGGACTTGGACGAGCTGCAAATCTGGGACGCGCTTGGCTACCACGTCACGGTGGTCGAGAAGCCCCTCCTCAAGGGGCTGCGCGCCGAGTTCTACGGCAAGGACAAGCGGCTGCACCCAGGCGAATTCATGTTTACCCTGGACTGCGCGAACCCGGACCCGCGCATCCCGGACTACACGTTCAGCGAGACGGTCGACGAGCACAAGTCCTACAACGTGTTGCGCCTGAACAACGGCCAGTTCGCCCTGCAGCCCAACAACCGCTGCCGCTTCTTCGACCCGGCATTCAACCCTGAGGACATGCGGTTCCCAGACTTCAAGGTGGCCACCAAGAAGTTCCGCGTCGAGCAGCACGCCAAATGGCGTCTGGGCGACACCAGCAATTTCAACTACGAGAAGAACCCATGAGCGCGACCTACGCCATTGCCAACGTGCAGCACGCCCTTCAGGCGCTGAAAGAAAAGATCGCCCCGAACGAGTGGTGCGAGACCCCGCTGCCGGTCATCGTCGCGCCTAGCTGGTGGATGGAAGATGTCCGCAAAGAGATGGGCGTCGAAGCGGGCTTTGAGCCGGGCGAGATACACGGTTGCCACGTCAGCCGGCTGGACACCGTGACCGAGCCCTTCCTGGTCGACCACGACGGGAAGATGTATCCCATCCTGCCGCAGTGGATGCGGGCCAAGCAAGCGGCCAAAGAAGACGGGGAGCCCTCCCAATAAAAAAGGGGGGACACCCCCCCCCTTTTTTATTTTTCTTCCTCGCCCGAGATCGTCAATCCCTCCTTGAGGTTTTGACGCTTCTCTTTTATGGGCTCGCGAAGCTTTTCCGCTTTTTCTGGGGAATAGAATCCCTTCCCCTCAAGGCGTTGGATTTGCTTGATCTGTTTGTCGAGCTCTCGAATCATGAACTTGCGTTGCGATTCTTCAATGTCTGCCGCGGTCTCCAGGTCCGTCGGCCTGGCCTTAATCCCGAATGTCTGCATGGCCGCGTAACCAGGCTGCACCGGCTGGCCCTGCCGATCGGTCCCGGTGTACTCTTTGATCCCCAGGTCGATCGTCGTGTCGGTGGCATTCGCAACCGCGTTCAGCGTCCGGTCAAAGTGATAGTTGAACGGGGCTATTGCCGGCGAGAACTGCCGCCACGCATACTCCCCCCACTTGGCGGCCTTCTCGCTACCGGTGTCCAGCTTTGAGCTGACAACCTCTTTGCCGCTAAACGAATCCTTGTTTTGCAGGTAGGCCGTCAAGCTGGTCAGCACCGGGTTATTGGGCGTCAGCCAGGCCGGCAACGGAACACCCCCGGCATTGTTGACAAAGTCTCCCAGGTCTCCCCCGGGGAAAACTCGGCTCACGTCCAGGAACACCGGCATGTTCGTCAGGTCATCCTCGCCCAAGCGAATCGCCTTCGGGGTGCCAAGCGAGCTGCTGCCCTTCTGCCACTCTGGAAGGTTCTTGCGCTCCTGCTTCTCCATCTCCCTGGCGCGCTCGCGGAACTCGGGGTCCGTCACGTAGCGCCCGATCACTTCCCACCAGGGCTCGTCCTCTTCCCCGCCCAGGCTTGCGGCCATCGCATACATGGCCGCATTGAGAGCGTAGGTAGCCGCGGCCGGCGCCGCAAAGCGCCAGGGGTAAGCGGCCGCCGTGTGAGCGATAACCGGGATTGCCTTGAAGGTCCACGAGAAGAACGGGATTCCGATCGGAGCATCGCGAATCGTGCGCGCCCCCTTCGGAAGGTCGTCGTAGTTGAAGATGAACTGCTGAGCGTAGGTAACAGCATCCTCCGGCGGCAGGCCACGGCCGCGTGCATCACGGTATATGAGGTATCGGAAGTACAAGTCCTCCGCCTCGTATGCCACGCCAAGCGGCTTGCGCAAGAACAGGGACAGAGCGCTCCAAACAAAGTCGACGCCCTTGGCCACCTTCGATTCGGTCTTTGCTGCCAGCACCTTGAGCTGATCGGGGAGCATGCTGACCAGCTCAACCTGGGAGACAGTGCCACCAAACAGCCCGGCCTCGAGCGCCTCATTGACCATCGGGTCCTTGGTGACAATGTCCTTGACGGCGCCGATGTACTTGTGCGCATCCCAGTAAGAGATGCCGGCGAAGTGCGCCATCGTGAGGTTGCCCATGATGTTGTTGGCATGCGCGACCGGGTTGAGAACAGTCTTGCCTTCCTTCCACATCGACAAGGCCTTGCGGTAAACCTTGAGGAGATCGCCCTCCGCGCTCTGATCAAATGCCGTCAGGTGCTCCAGCACCTCTTGCGGAACCCACTTGCCAGCAAGCTTCCCGTAGCGCCTGGCATAGGTGTCCTCGATGTTGGTGCTGGGCACCTGGACATAGCCCTCTTTCTCAGACTTGCTGGCCACCGTGCCGGCCAGGTTCTCGTACAGGCGGCCAAGCGCAATGTCACGCTGGCTCTTCATGTATCCCATGACAAAGCGGAACATGGCGTCGCGAATCTCGCCCATGTTCTCCCGCTCGATGCGGTTGTAGTCGCGCCATACAGTGACCTCGGTGTCCACCGCAGGATCAAAGTTAGGGTCGCGCTGCTCCCATCCCCCGGCCACCCAGGCCGGCAGGTCGGCAACGGGGATGGTCTCAAAGATGCCGCGCGCCTTGAGGCTTGATCCGCCGATGCCCTGCATGGTCTTCTTGCGCCCGAGCAGAGCCTTTGCTGCGCGAGCCCACTGCTTGGCATCATCCATCAGGGTGCGCTCGTAGAAACGCGGCAGGTACTTACCATCCCATCGGTCGGCAGCGTCTTGCGATAGCATGCCCAAACGAACAAGCTCATCGCTTTGCTCAGACATGATTGCCCGAATGCTGGCGGCCACCTCGAGCACGCGCTTGGGCGGCTTTACTCCACGCCTTAGCTCGCCCTCGATAACGTCGCTGATCAGCTTACGCTCGTCGTCAGACATCTCCCCAAGCTTGGTGGCTACGCCGCCGGTCAGTCGCTGAGCCTTCTCAATCTCCACCTTCATTCGACGCATGGCCAGGGACAGCCGATCGTCGATTGGCTTGAGCGACCCGATGAGCGGCATCTTCTCCAGCAAATTGTTGGCGATGTCGGCCACCGCCCGGTAAGCCATGTCGCCTGGCGCAAACTTGATGCGGCCAGCCTCATCGCGCCAGGACTTGGCTTGCTGCATCTTGTTGCTGCGCATTGGGCCAGATGGGACCGCGGCCCCGCCATTGATTGCATCCACGCCATTCAAAGCCAGGAAGGCCTTCATGGCGGCCATGCCATTGATGGTTACCTCGCCGTCCTTGGTGTTGAATGTGTAGGTGCAGTTCATTCGCCGAGTTCCTTGTCGATGATCAGAATGCCGCACTCGTCATTGCTGACGCGGTCCAGGCGCGCGAGCAGGTCGCCGTACTCGCCGACTGACTTGCGTTGAATCTCGAGGAATTGCAAGAGGAATTGCTGAGTGAACACGCAGCCGCACGTCTTGTACCAGGTCTCATAGTCGTTGGCCAACTGGAGCTCAGTCTCGTAGCCCAGCTCGATTGCATCGTATAACGATGCCGGCTTCTCGTTGCACGCCTCCAACGCGGGAGTGGCGGCCATCGCTCCGCGGTCGTTCATGTAATCCGCGATTCGCTGATAGTGAGTCAGCTCGTCGGCACTCTCTCCGGCAAAGAATTTCTGCGCGCCGAAGTATCCGATGCGCTGCATCTGATTGGACACATGCTTGTAAAGATGGGACGCATAGAGCTCGGACTTGACGGCTTTGTTCAGGATGTCCTGAGTTTCTTTTCTGAGGAGGTTTGAGGTGGCCATGATTGTTCCTTACTTGCAGTTGATCTTGATGAGGCCGGCATCGTCGAGGCCCTCGAGGATGTCGTAAAAATTTTCGTTGACATACTCGATGCTGGTTGCCATCGGATGCTCTGCCGCACGCTCTTTGACGCGCACCAATTTTAGACCTCGAGCATTTTCCAGGTCCTTGAAGATAGACGTCAGCTCAGCCTCCGACCCGGACTGGTTGGGCTGCGAGCGGGTGCTGAGCATCACTGTTGTGAATTCACCACTGTTAGCTTTTTTGTAGCCGCTCAATTGTTTTTCTGTTAATATCCTCTTCGTTCCCGGTGCGTTTCTAGTTTCTTTCCTGGGCAATTGGAGCCCAGCACGAAGCGAGACCACCGGGAATTCTTTTTGGTCCATGTAGCGCATCTTGCCTTCGCGCATCCAGCGAGACACCGGCGGATTCGCTCCGTCCTTGTCGTAGGCATTGACCAGCAAGCTGGCCTTGAGCGATCCGCTGATCTGTGTGTCGGGCTCAATCACCAGCAACACCAGCGATCCATCCACCAGCTCAGGCGCAACGAACACCAGGCGCCCGGCGACCGTGTCGCTGTCAAACACGGCGGCCGGGTTGTCCATCCAATCCGGAATCTTTTTCCAGACGTTGGCCTTCATGTTCGGGTGGTTGTCCTGCCCCTGAATCACCTTGCTTTCCTGGAGGTAGACCGGCGTGTTGCGGTATCCCAACAGAGACAGCATGTCAGAGTTGTCCAGCATCTTGATGCCGGTACGGCTGGGCCTGCCGCCATCAAACAGCTCATCTATGCGCTGCTCGTAAGCCTGCTTGGTCTCGGCCCGGCGGCTGTACATGACGTCGGCCGGGTTCTCTTGGCGCCACTGTGCGGCCGCCGCAACGAAGCCGTCGTAGTCCTTGTCAACAAACTCGTCGACGTTGGCGTAGCCGGCTTCTTCGGCCTTGCTCTGAAGGAACTGCTCCTGTCGCGCGGCGTCCTCGGCCAGGCTGACTCGGTTGCTCATGCGCACCTCGCCGGTGTCGACTTTGCGAACCTTGTAGCGGTAGGCGCCAAACTTGTTGTCGAACCGATCGCGGCCGCGGCGCGCGGCCTCTACGCTCTGATATTTACCCATTACCCTGCCGGTGCGGGGATCCACCACCTCATGGGTGTAGATGGGCTTGCCTACTTCTTGAGCTGATCCTTCAGTCTCTGCTGCGGCGTTGGCTCTGCCACGGTTGCTTCGCCGGATTCCGGCGGCGTCGAGTTCTCGCTCGAGGGCTGCGGTCGCTTCTGCCCTAAGATCACGAGCCCGTTGCCGAAGTATCGCTCGGCTTCCTCGTCCGTCATTGGCCTGACTGGCATAGTCGTATTCCTTCTTTTCTGGGAACGCGGCAAATACACCGCGGGTCAATACAGTATAACTCTTGTTAAGTTTCTGATCTACCAGGATGGCCAATTGCTGGGTGGGAACGTCCGAGAAATTCAGGATCGTCATCGCGCCATTGGCGTAGGACTGGCCGCCAATCGGGCGCTCGCCTTTGACCTCGATGCCGCGCAGCGTGTCGTAGATTTCCTTGATCTCGGCGTCGGTCTTCTCGCCCACCTCGATCAGAACAGCGCCCACTTCGGAGCCGCCCTTGAACGACTTCGGCGACACCACCATCATCGAGTCCTGGGCCAGCACGAAGCCTAGGATCTTTGAGAACTCTACGGGGTCCCCCTTCTCCAGCAAAAGGCTGAAGGACGGGTTGGTGTCGTCCAGGTAGCTGCCCACCTGGGACACGATGATGCCGTCGGTCTCGAGCTGGTCCAGCACACGCGGCACGATCTCGCGGGCCACGCGGTTGCTGATGTCGAGGCGCTGCTCTTTCGTAAGCGAGCGCCATGCGTTGGACAGGGACTCGTTGTTGGGGTCCGGCGCGACCTCGAAGATGATGCCCTTGCGCTTGGGGGTTACACGCTCGAGCTGAAGCTGGGTTCGTTCGTAGCGCTCGCGGAGGAATTGCTCTCGCTCAGTCCCTTGGAGCGGGCCAGTTGCGCCAGCCGCTTGGCCATTGCCTTGCGCTGCTCGTCCGACATTGCCGCCATTCGCTTGTCGAACTCGATCTGATCCAGATTTGGCTGCTGCGCGGAGTCGTTTTGCATCGTAACCCTCTTCGGTAAGTACTTTCTCTGTGGCGCCCGCGTAGTCCTGGCTGGTGACGCTGAGCTTCACGCCCATCGCCTTGTACAGCTCCTGCTCAGGATACCAAATGAGCGCCTGCATTGCAGCCGGCGGGATGCGCTGGCCATACGCCTGCTCGACTTGAGCCACTGCCTTGCGCACCACCTCGCGCAGCAGGCGACGTTCCATGCCGCTCGCCGGAACGTCCTTTGGTTTGTCGACGGATTGAATGATGGTGTCGGCAGCGAACACCAGCTTGGACTTCTTGCGATCGCCAGCATCGAACGCGGCTCGGTTGTTGCGGAAGTCCTTCTCGTGCGCCTTCTTTACCTGGCGAGCCAGCTCAATAGCGGCGTCGTTCTCGGTGCGCGCACGCTCGACCAGGTCGGCATCGAAGCGGTCGGCATAAATTGCGTCGTCGCCCCGCTCATCGAGCGCGCCGCGCAGGCGCGCTACCTGGCCGGCAAACTTCTCGGCATCGAACGAACGCAGGTTGCCGGTCAGGCGGCCAATCGTGCGCATGAACCACATGTCCATGGTGACCGGTTCGAAGTTGCCGTTCAGGTTCGAGTAGAAACCGAAGCCGATCTTCGGGCCAAGCACCGAAGAGCCCAGCACTTTCTCGTCGACCAGCTCGCCGCCCGGCTCGAAGCCGGCCTCGTTCATCTCGCCGATGGTGAACTCTGTCACCAGGAAACGGCGCATCAGGTCCGGGCCCATCTCGCTCAGCAGGTCGTTGACCAGCTTGAAGTTGCTGACCATCGCCTCGCCGGACTCGCCCTCTCCCACCTCTGGGAACTTGCCCTGCTGGCGGAAGGCGTCATACTGGCGCATGGTGAAGCCGAGATTGTTCTCGACGTTCAAGCCCTGCGAGGTGATGGCCATGGCCAGGCGGAACACCATCTGCGCATTCGCGTCGTTGCTCAGCTCAGGGTACTTGACCGCGGCCATGGCCAGGGTCTTGGCAATGGTCTCGTCGTACCACTCCAGCGCGTTGCCGCTCGAGCGGATAGCCGCCAGCGTCTCGGCCGCCATCAGCCTGGCGATCGTGTCCTGGTGTTCGGGGTTGGAGATGTCCAGCAGCTCCAAGCCGGACGCACGGCGCCGGTCCTCCAGGAACTTGACCACATCCGGAATTCCGCCCTTGAGCGGGGCAAAGAACGCCCGGTCTTTGGACTCGCCGGTCTGGTACTCCAGTGACGTAGAGGCCAGCTCCTTTGCGCTCAGGCCAAGGGTGCGGCCGATGTCGCGAGCAATGGCCGGGTCGGGCCTGGGCGCGTTGGCGATCGCCGCCTTCACCGCCTCTGCGTCGGCCGGCTTGAAGCGCATGCCGCCCTCGACCACCGTGCCGACTGCAATTTTGGAAGTGAGTTGGCGGATGCGTGCGGCGTCGCCCTCAACCAGCAGCCTACCTTTTTCGTCCTCGGAAAGGCTTAACTCTTGTGATATACTGACGGCGTCAGGAGGTAGTGCGATGAGAGTCCCAGCAAAGTTTCCAGCCGGCGCCGAGTTCTTCGAGCTCGAGAGCGGCACGCTTGCCGTAGTGCTTGAGGGCAAGGCCTTCTTGCTGTTCAGCGGCGAGCTCAAGCCGGCTCGGGCCTGGCCTCCTCTGGCCGAAGCGATGCCGCTCTCGGAGCGGGTCTGGCGCGCAAAGGCTGCGGCGGAAGCAGCCGAGTAATATTCCTTCTGCGCCTGCTCAGCAGCCCGGCGGATTTGAGATCCCTCGGGCTGTTCTCTTTCAATCTCGTAAAGCTTGTGCCCCTCGGCGCCCTTAGCCGCCATCATCTCCGGCACGTTGATCTGAATCTCGGCCTGGACGCCGTCGATCCTCACGTTCATCAGCACGTCGCCGTAGCCCGAGGGAAGGAACCCGTTGACTTCTGGGTCAACATCGGGACCCGTCACTTCAGCATCGGTGCGATTCTTGATGCGTCCGGGCACAACGTCAAACTCTCTGCGAATTGCATCGACAACGGACTGCGCGTCGCCGTAGCTTGACACGACGATCGTGGCGCGCAGCAAGTCGCGAATCTTCTCGGTGTTGTAGTCAGCCTCGACCACCAGCTTTTCGGCCGCGCGCTTGATGCCCTTGACGGAAGCGATCACCTGCCCCAGGGCGCCGACCTCGTTGGCGATGTCGATGACCCGCTGATCAAACTCCGGCTTGACCTGGTTGGCTTGCTCGATGATCGGACGCAGCATGCCCTCGGCCTTGATGCGCTCGGCCCCGGTGATTTGAATGGGCGCCGCCTCTTTCGAGAATCGCTCTACGTACCCTCTCGCACGTTCGACCAGGTCGTCGGACAAGAAGCTTTCGGTAGCGGGGGCTTTGTAGTTGTCGATCTTGCGGTCGTAGGGTCGGCCATCGATCTCGGCGACCTGCTGCCCCGGGCGTGTGCGCCGGCTGAACATAAACTCGGACTTCTTGCCGTAGGTCGGGTTCTTTGCCAGGACCAGTGGGCCGACCTGGATCACCTCGTCCGCAGCCTTGACTGGCTGCATGGTGGCGCGGTCGTAGAAGTAGCTGTGCCGTTCGGGGTCCATGCCGACCTGCACCCAGGCCTTGGACTTGAGCGCCTGGTTCGCCTTGACTTTAGCCTCGGCCGCGGTGGTCGGCTTCCATCCACCCTTGATCACGGCGATCGTCGACTTGGGCTTGCCGCCCGCGATGTTGAGCGCGGCCTTCTCCACCACGCCAAACGTGACGTTGGTGGCCGATGCCACCGGCTCGTAGCCGATGGACTTGCCCGCGTTGTAGCCAGCCTGCTGCTCATGCACCGATACCACCCAGGTGCCGTGATTGGAGTAGGCCGGAATGTCCAGGCGCAGGCCCACGGGATCGCCCGCCTTGAGGGTGCGAGAGGGTACGCCAATGCGGTCGAGCTTGTCGCTGGTGAGCGCATCGCGAATCTCTTGCACGGTCGCAGGCTGGGGGACCGTGGCGTAGGCCTCGACCGGCTTGGTCTCATTGACCAGGCGGTCGTATTCCTCCGCAGTCATCTCGCCGGACTTGACCTTCTCGGCCGCGGCCTGCAGCTCAGGCGTGCGCTTGACGACGTCCTTGAATTCCATGCCAACTCGAGAGCGGTTGGAGGACGTGACGCCGCCCATCACGGCCGCGTCTGGCTTGAGGCCCTGGGCCTGCATCGCATCTGCGTAGGCGGACGTCAGAAGGTCGCGCGCCTTTGCAATGTCGGTGATGTACTTTTGGGCGAAGTCATCGCCGTACTCCTCGCGAGCACCGGTCAGAATCTCATTGAGCTTGGTTAGGATGACCTTGGCCACATCCGCAAACTCGCGGTTGCCCATCTTCGTGCGCAGCTCCTCCCAGAAGTCGGCGCGCTTGGAGATAACCTGGGCCATATAGGCCGGTGCCTCTTCATCGAACTGATCTTCGCTGTAGTTGAACTGCTCGAGGAACTGCTTCTTTTTATCCTGGCGGAACAGCTTCAACAGCGCGGTGTTGAGCTGCTTGCGCTGCGCGCCAGGAAGACCGTGATAGGCCTCGTGGATAGCAACAAAGATCGCCGAGTCCTCGGATGTTTCCGAGACAACAATGTGCTCACCGCCCAGGCGGTTAATCATCCCGTTGGAGAATGTGTTTGGGTCCCCGCTGACTACGCGAGCAACGGAGAAGGTCTTGCCAAGCATGCGAGCAATGGCGCTCGCAACCTTCTGCGGATTGCTGAAATCGCTGAAGCGAAGCGGCTCAATCTCGTGACCGGTCTCAGCAGCGGCTTGCTGAAAAGTCTGGAACTTGGTCTGCGGAACCTGCGGTGCAGCTCTCAGTCTGGGAAGTTGAGAATTCGGCACATTGGCTGCAGGGGTCTCTGCTGCTGCACCGGTTTGGGTTGCAGCAACGCCGGCACCGGCTGCTTGCTGTCCTTGCGCTTCTGCTTGCTGGGCTTGAGGGGCTTGAGTGCCACTAGTAATCTCCTGCGAATAACCTGCAATTCTGAATTTGCCGTTGGGCATCTGATCCACGCGCCACTCGAGGCCCGGGAACATGCGCTGGCGGCCTGGCAGCGCTTGCTGTGCGTCAGCCTGGGTGGTGTAGCCATCACCCTTCCGACCAAACCATTGCTCAATCGGAGCATTCGGTACGGTGTATCCAGCCCTCAGACCGGCAGACTGTTGGCCGGCTCCTCCTCCAACAGGCACAGCCGGCTGAGCATTGGCTGCAGCAGTTCGGGCACCAGCACCCTGCTGCTGTTCGGCGCCAGCGAGAGCAGGTCCTGAAACGCCCACGCCTCCGCCAGACTGATCGCCTGCTGCGATACCGCCCACTGAAGTTGGGGCACCAGCATCGCCACCTGTGCTGACATTCGTGCCTCCCATTCGAAGGGCATCAAGGCCGAACGCACGCTCGGTCTCGGGATTGACTTGAGTTTCGACGACGGTTGGGGACCCAGGTACAACGATGGGGGCAAGGCCCGCTTGCGCGCTGGGGCTATCGGCCGGGGTAAAGTTCGTGACACCTGGAGCAAGTGTTGGCTCTACGCGCGCGCCCCCTTGTGCGACGGTAGCAATATCGCCTGGTGCTAGGGTAGGCTCTACGCGCCCCGCGGTTGACTCGCCAGCGGGTGCCGGGCGATTCGTCTGGGATGGCGATATTAGCGTCGGATCGGATGCGTTGGGATCAAGCACTGACCGCACATAGCGGTCGACGATACCGTCGGTCTGTTGTCTGGGCGGGGTCAACTTCGCCGCCGCACCCAGCGCGGAGAAGGGCGCCGACGTCACGGCCGCCGTACCCATTGCTTGGGCCACGCCCTCGGTCAGGTCAACCGAAGGATCGACGGTGCGCGCCACGATATTTCCGGCGCCCTGGGTCAACCCCTCTTCGACCTGCTCGCCAAGGTTGTCTTTGGCGAAAGTCTTGGCCGCGGCCTTGACGCCAAACTGCTGCGCCACGGCGCCTGCCAGGCCGCGAGAGACGATTGCGGACTCTGCCCCCATGTACCCCAGCAGGCCGGCCGGCGCGGCCACCAGCGCGGCCATACGCGCCTTGGCGGTGGCGATCTCTTTGATCGCCTCCTTGCTTGCCTGCTTTTCAGCATCCCAGTCCTCGAGCCCCTGGGCCATCAGCTCCTTGGTCCTTTGCTTGACCAAAATCTGATAGTCGGGGTTTTTCTCCCAAACGGAAACGGGCGTCTGCTTAGGATCGATGAGCCTTTCATACACGTTGCCGGCCGCGTCGCCGGCCGCCATGCCCATCGAAGTCACCACCCCGCCGGTGGTTGAGCCCAAGGATTTGGCCCCCGCTCGCACGGCTCCGCCGCTGATCGCCTCACCAAGGGCCAGCGTAGGGCTGGCTCGCCCAGCAAGGGATACGGTTCCGCCAGCAACAAGTCCGGTTGCCTTGGCAACGCCAATGATTGCCAGGAAATTGGGGAGTTGTTTGATGCCCTCGTTAATCCCAAGTGTGGGATTGGTAATCATCGAGGCCACAGTGGCGGCGTACTTGTCGATGAATCCAGACTCGTTCTCGATCCGGTCTCTCAGCGCCCCCTGCGAAGCCCGGGAGATTTCAGATTCTCCGGCCTGGAATTCTTTTTGCAGGCCCCGCAAAGTGTCGGCAAGCTTGCTGCCCGGGGCGACGATGTTGGTGACCAGTTGAGGAATGCCAACGACGCCCTGGCTCAAGCTCAAAATAGAGTCGGCCGCCAGGTCGCCAATGCCGCGGAACTCCTCTGCCGTTCTGGCGCGGGCCATCTTGGCCGACGTCGAATTCGGATCGGTCCGCTCACTTTCGGCGCGGCCCTCCATCATGTTGCTTGCAAAGGCGCGGCGCTCGGCGATGTCTTTTGCCGTCGCACCCTCGTCCATATCCCTGATGGTTGGGGTGACGTCGGGGATCACCACACTCTTGGGTGTGGTTGGCCCAATCTTCAGCGACTGGCTGGGAGCTGGGGCTGCCGTTGGCGCATTCTTGAGGGATCGGAACAGCGCCTCGTCCTGCATGCGTCCAATCGGGTCGGACTGATTTTCTCGGCGCGCTTGATAAAGCAATGCCTGCGCGCCTGCGCCCTTGACCCCCGGCTCTTTGGCCATCGCCTCGAGTGCGGCCATGCGTTGCTCGAGAGGAAGCTTGCCAATCTCTGCGCGCAAGGTGTCGACGTACTGCTGACTCACCGGCATCGTGGTGCCGGAGGCTGCCGCGGTGGCCGGGTTGTAGCTTTCAAGCACACTCGGCTTGGGGCCCGACCTAAGGGTATCGGTTATGGTTCGAATCAAGCCCTTGCTCTCGCCTGGCGCGCCGGTTGGTTTGCCGGAGATTAGACCCAAGGGGTCTACGGGCGCAGGAAGGGAGGGCCCGCGAGCGGGCGTGGGCGCGGCCGTGGGGGGAGATGGGCTGCGCGAAACCACGGGAGCGGGGGCGGGAGCGGGAGCAGGCTGCGCTTCCGTAATCAGCCTGGGGTCAGGCGCTCCCATGGGTGTCGCGCTGCGCCCCTCGCTGGGCGTTGAGCCAGCCGCAAGTTCTTGTCTTCCGCTTGTCGGCTTAGACAGGAAGTCAATTACTTCCGATGGGCTGTAGCCGGACTGCAACGCCCCGCTCAAGTCAAACTTGGATTCCTTGGCCAGGTAGTCTGCGATCTCGTCGTCAGAGTACCCGGCGCCCCGGGCGGCAGCGATGTCGAACTTCATGGAATTAGAGCGTCACGAAGGTTTTGCTTTTCACCGGGAGAAAGAACTCAACGGTGGGCGAGTGCTCGGATTATTACTCGAACGTGGAGCGGAGGCGGGGGCGGAGGCTGCCGGAGCCGGAGCCGGGGTTGATGGCGTCACGCGCTTGAAGTCAAGCATGCGACGATTAGCCGCATTCAATTCCTCAATTATTGGCTTCACCCGATCAAGCGTGGCCTGCGCCTGAGGATTTGTTTTGGCCTTACGCCTCAGGCTTGCAAGCTCCGCGTTGACATCGTTCTTGGAAACCCCAAGCTCGGTTGCCAGGCTGTTCTGCGCAGCGGTGACCTGGCGCTGAATGTCAGCGGTTGTCGCCGGCCGGTTCGAATCGGCGGCGCCACGACGATTGGCTCGCACAACAGCGGCACCCGCGCTCGTCACGGCAGCGCCAGCTCGAGTGGTCCCAGCATCCGCTTCCTGTTGGAGGATCGGCTTCTTCTCGTCAAACTGGCGGCCGCGCTCGGTGATCGCAGCAAGGGTCGCTTGATGCCGCTGCTCTGCAACCCTATCCGCATTCTCGAGGCGGATCTCATCCAGCACGGATTTCTTTGTGTCTTGATAGGACTTGAGCAACGTAGAGCCAGCGCCCACCTCGCGCGCCGCTTGAATCTCATCCTCAGCATTTTGCAGTCGCTGCTCGTTGCGAGTCAGCGGCATGTTGCTGCTAATGAGACCCATGTCTCGATACTGCTTTCCAATTGATGGATTGCCCTTGGATATGGACTGCAGTTGTTCGCGAGACAGCGCAATGTCGCCCTGCTCACCAGCCTCAGCGGAAGACGCAGCGAGCCTGTCGAAAGCACCGGCTTCTCTAGTGTTTGCAATGGTCCCAGCGCGCTCGGTAACTTGGACCGCCTTCTCGGCATCGCGTTGCGCGCGCTCCTCGATAAGCTGTTCCTTCAATCGCTCAAGCGCCTCGGCCCTCGCGGCCGCGCGCTGGTCGGCCGCCTCGGCGCGCTTGTCAAGCCTGGCATCTTGCTCTTCGGACATGAGGCGCTTGAAGCCCATGTCGGCTAGGCCGGTGTAGTAATTGCCAAACGCGGAGCCGGCTTTAGCGATCGAGTCGCCAAGAGCAGAGCCAATGATTCCAGCCATGACTTAACTCCTTATGCCGTCTCGGCAACCTTGCGGAACTCAGATGGGTCGACCTGGTCCATGGCCTGTTGAAGCTGGGTGGTGTCTATGCCCTGCTCACCAAGATAGCGCAAGATCATGGTCTTGAATGCGGTGGCAATATCTTCTGGGGTGGGCTCAATGCCGGCAGCTTCTGCGATCTCTCCGACTTCCTCGAGAACATTCATGGCCAAAGGAACAAGCAACTCATCCGGAACCTGTCCATCGGTTTTCTCGTCAATGATGGACGTGATGTTGTATGCAATGTCGGCCATTGCATCGGCAACACTAGAGGATGCCTCGAGCTGATTGGCCACGTCCTTTGCGGCCTCTTTGGAATAGAGGGCATCGTATGCAAACGACATTGCTTGCTGAAAGATGGGGTCGGTTTCTTTCGGCGCGTTAGCTTCAGGCTGCTCATCGCCCATCAATCCACCTTGGGGCAATCCGCCGGGGCCAATGCCCTCGGCGGACTCCTGTTCGTTGGCCTCGTCATTGACGCTGCCGCCCATTTCTTTTTGAATCAAACCAGCCATGATTTACTCCTTATCCGCGAGGGACCGCATAGGGATCGTACGTTTGCATGCGAGCGCGCACGTCCTCCTGATACCTTTGCGAAGGCGTCATCGCTCCGGCAATCAAGCCGGTGGGCGCGGGCTGTGCATAGACATTCGATCCGCCAGCAGGGCTACCCCACCACATGCTCCCAGCATTAGCGTTGTATCGATCCCTGGCGGCCTGCGCTTGCTGCATTTCAAACTCACGCTGCCCTTCCGCTGCCCGGTTATTCACCAGGCCACCGACCAGGGCTGTTCCGGCATTGATGTAAGCGCCGGTCTTCATGGCGTTCCCAAGCGCGGCGTAGCCATTAGCGCCAGCAGCCCCCGAACTAATTGGGGGGAGGGCTGCCGGGGCAACAGAGCCAGAGCCTACGGCTGCTGGCACAGCGGCAGGCACAGAGGCAGGCACGGCGGCGGCAGGCGCGGCGGCGGCAGGCGCGGCAGCGGCAGGCGCGGCGACAGCCGCACCCTCCGCGACAGGCGCGACAGCGGCAGGCACTGCAGTACCGGCGGCTCCGGCAGCAACAGACGGGGCGGTCCAGCTAACCGCATTGCCGGCAAAGCCACTGGTCAATGCATCGCCGGCCGCCAAGAATTTGCCTTGCATGGCCGCGGTTGTTGCGCTGCCCAAGCTTGTCCATGCGGCCGATATGTTGGCGGTCGCGCCACTGAGCCCTGACAGTCCCCCCGCGGCGGCCGCGCCCGAGGTCCCCGTTGCGCCAAGCAGTGCGGCGCCACCAAAGTAAACCGCAGCAGCAACAAGAATGATCTTGCCGATCTTCGACTTGGCAACGGACTTCACCGCTTTGACGACGCCCTTCACGACTTTGCCGATGGCCCGGCCAACAGACTTGACAACTTTGCTCATGCTGCACTCCTCACAAAACTAAGGTTGATTGATTCGCGAGAAAAACCAACTCGCTTGAAAAACTTCACCAGGCGTGGATCGACTCCAGGCTCCAACTCCACCACCGCGATCTTGATTGACGGCCGAGACTTCACCCATTTGGCAAACTCACGAATGAGCGGCAGGCCAGCGCCAGCCACCCGGCTGTAGTACAGCAGCACCGAGCACTGCAGCTTTGTGTACCAGAACGACTGCTGTGCTACCGCAGCAAAAGCGGCAACCACCCTGCCGTTGTCTTCAGCAACCCACATAAAGTGCGAGGGGTTCAGGCAAGAGCGCGCGGTTTCGGCCATCGCCTCACGGTCGACCTTCACCGGAAGCGGGTCTTGAGAGACCGACTCGACGGCGATGTCGACGATGAAAGGGATGTCGCTCATGTTGGCCTTGCGAAAAATCATGAACTCGGTAGCTCTGGAATGGTGGTGCTGTAGAACTTGTTAGCCCAACTGACCTGCGCATTTGCGTAATTGATCGTGCTCTGAATTGCCCTGGTCTTGGGGCTCGATCCAACAAACCCGCTAGGAATGGTAGTCGTGCTGATGAACTTGCCGTCCTTGTCGTAGTAACCGTCAACGGTTCCGCTCAGGTTAGCATCGGCGGCGATCGCATTGACAGATTGTGCCAAGCTGCTACTGATCGCCATGGCAAAGTTCGCCGGGATTTCCGTGTTCCTCATTCTTTCCTGGAAAGCCTGCACGTCATCCTGCATGTAGGCTTGTTGAGAACGATCAAGTTCAGATTGAGCGGCCGTGAAATTCTGTTGAGACTTTTGCAACGCCTCTTGATTTGCGAAGCTTCTGTCCTGCAGATATACCTGTTGCGCACGATCAACTTCGTTCTGAGCTGCCGTGAAGTCCTGCTGAGCCTTCTGCAGATTTGTCTGCTGGGAGCGATCGAGTTCAGACTGAGAGGCAGTGAATGCCTGCTGCCCACCCTGCAACGAAAACCTGTTCTGCTCGCCAAGGTTGAATTGCAAATTCTGATTCCTGGCCGCCATGTTTTCTGACGCGGCGGTGGAATAGGTGTTGGCATCCTGCGCAGCAATGGGGGTTGCCTTATCGATCATCGCAGCAGTACCGGCGCCGGCTGCCATTGAGCTATTGACCAGCCCTCGCTGAGCCATCTGCTGGGTCGCCAACGTGCGCGCACGCTGCATGAGCGGGCTGTCCTTGGACAAGATGCTTTCCACCTGGCCCTGCACTGTTTGAGTGGTCGGGTCGACTGTGCGGGTAACGGCGTCGTACTGAGAAACCGTGTTGGCCTCAGGCGCCTTGGTGGTGTAGCTGGTCCCGCCAGCCATGTTGCTTGAAACCAGGCCCGTACCAGCAGACTTGGTGGTCGAGTCGGGGGCGGTTGCGCCAGCGGTGGTCGACGGAGCAGTGGTCGTGGCGTCAGTCGCGCCAGCCTTCTGCGTGGTGTCGAAGGGGTTCTCTACCATCGTTGCCATGGTCGGCCTTTCAAACAAAAATGGCCCGCAAAAGCGAGCCATGCCCGGGACGCACTGCCCCGGGGTCGGATTGTACAAGCTTTGTGATACTCACGCCAGCCCAGATTTCATGACGGCAAGCGCCTCCAGCGTGTGCTTGATTCGATCATTCAGCCCAATGACCCCGCCGTTGATTTTCTTGGTCAGGCCGGTCCAGTCCTCGGCCTGCGCCAGGCGGTTGCAGTTGTGGGTGCTCCAGAACCAGCCGGCCGTCATGGCCGCAAACTTGGGCGTCGCCACCAGGTCCGGCTCTTTCACAAAGTCCACGCCCAGCGCCTGGCCCGCATGAAAATAGTTTGCATGCCCGGTGAGCTGGATGCAACCCCTGCCGCGGAATCTGTACCCGTCTCCAGACGCCTCATCCCGGTTGCCCATGCGCGATGCATAGACCATGTTGGCAATCTTCTTGGGGTTGCCGGCGTACTGGTTGGCGAACTCCAGGGTCGGGAACCGCCTGGGCCAGAGCTTGGTCAGCGCGGCCGCGCGGTAGTACAAGTTCTCTTCCAGCACATTGAAGTTGCTGCATTCGTGACCGCACTGACCGATAAAGGCAGCCTGCTGCCTGGGGGTCGAAATTTGGAATCGATCGAAGGTTTCGTTAAGCGCATCTACCCACTGAGGTCCGATATGCAGCGCCGCCAATTGATCAGCGGTGACCATTGATCTGCTCCCTTACTTTGTTGTAGGCGTCGATGCAGGCGTTTGCTTTTGCGGCGGCACGGTCGCCGTCGGCTGCGATGGCGATAAGAGCTTCAATAGTCTGTCGCTCGAGTTCACTGGGACCTTCTCGGCTATCTCCGGTGGGAGCGGGGGCATTTGAGCTGGCTTGTACACTGGGGCAGGCGGCTTGGGTTGCAGGAAGCCGCAACTGGCCAGCAGCATTGGCAGCGCTAAGAGCGGTAGTTTTGCGAATGATTTCACTGTTGGCCTTTCGTAGTTGGGCAGTTTGATCGTCGAGTTGTGTGCGAAGCTGTTGCTCAAGGATACGAGCAGCGTCGTTGGCAGCAGCCGTCTCAATGCGCGCCTGATCGTCGCGGCTATTCCAGCCGACATGATGGCCGTAGCCGAACACGCCGGCCAGGGATGCGAGTAGCCCGAGGATGACCCAGGGATTCATGAACAAGGACCAGGGCATCAGACTTCTCCTTTAGCGGCGGCGCGCTCTTGCGCGATGTCGGCGGCCTCTGGCGGGACGTAGTCCGGCGGGGTCGTCGGCGGCGGGGGAGGCACCCATGTTTCATCCAACTGCGGGTTAGTGAACCCCATCCAGTTGAAGTCAGGCAGGTGGCCTGGCGTTGGGGCAGTCGGGGCAGGGCCGGATACGGTCGGTGCCGGGGGCTTTGGGTCTGGGCTGATCATGCCCCCAACAGTCCTTGCAGCTCGCTTAGTCATCACGCCACCGATGCCCCCCACGATGAGCAGCACGATGTCGTTCAACATCTTTGTGTAGGCTTGGTCGATAGGCGCCATCGCCTTAATAGGCTGTGTGACGAACGTCACGCTATACAAGAGCGATATGACGATGAAGCACAGGATCAGCGTCACCGTAACGACGACGAATCCCCAGATGCGGACTTCGATTTCATCACCGCTTAGCCGAGGCTGCGGAGGCTGGTTGTTCTGCATTGATTTGTTTCTCCAGTACGGGCGCTACAAGATACTCGGGGCACATCTGCGTAAAGAGGCACTTAGGCTTCTGGCAATCGGGCTTGGCAAAGTTGTCCGGGTTCTGACAGGGATACCTGTACTTTTCCTCGCACCCGGCGAGCAGCATCATGGCGGCAAGGATTACGTACTTCATAGGCCTAGCTTCCTGAAGATGGCTTCAAAAATTCTGTTGGCAATTTCAGGCGGCAACGTGATGATGATGTCAAAAGATGCATTGATAAGGACCAGGTAACAGATGACCTTGAGGTATTTTTCGAGCGCGTCAATGACAACCTTGGTGATGTTGTCGGGCGGCTTAGGCATCTCATGATCAAAAAATTATTTCCACCAGCAGCCATCCAATACCGCCCATTGCCAGAGCGGCAATCACCACTGCAAAACCAATCTCCTTGTACTCCTGCATCTCGCGCTTACGACGAATCTCGGCAAGCTTTTCCTGCTCCGCCTCGGCTTTGTCTTCAGCGTTCATCTCGGCTTCCCTTTTTTTAATTTGGTGCCAGATGTCCATGTTGTTGCTACTGAAGAACAGCCCCTGAACTTCCCGCTCAAAGTCGGCCTGCGCCTTCAATGCCATCTCGATTTGCATCGCCGCGCCGAGATTCGATCCGCCTTTTTTCTTTGCCTGGCGCGCCGCCTTCGTGGCGGTCGCTTTGCAATCAAAATAATTTCCCAGCAACGGCCCAAGCTGCGCCACATCGGTCGCGGTTTTGCTGGCCATTTTGACCATCTTCACAGCTTTATTCACCGCCTCAAGGGCGGCGATGGGGTCGATCATGATCATTTGTCGGCTTTGTGGTCGAGCTTCTCAAAGATCTGGCGCAGGATCTCTTTTACTTCCTTGATGTCGTTTCGGTAGTCGTCTTTAACCACGTAGTCACGCGGCAAAGTCTTTAGTTCATCCTCGAGATTTTGGAGTCGTTGCATTACCTGGTAGAAAACGAACACTGCCAGGAATCCAGCAATGCTGACAACCAAGTTGAATAGTTGTTGGTTGTCCATGATCAAGCATTGGTTGGCCAGGTGAATTCAATGGAAGACAGCTCATCCACCGTCGCGCACGCGGAGATGGCCGCCTCATTCGTATCCGACGCAGCGCGGATGGCCGCGCGGGAGTCAAGCGTCTCCTGGTCGCAGGCCTTCACGCCCTCAGCCGCGCGCACGATCTTCCAGTCCGTCGGGGCCAGCAGCGATCCGGCGATCGACTTCACCTGCCCAACCATCTGCGTCTTGAGCTGGTCGAGGTCTTTGGGGTTGCCGGGTGCCCAATAGAACCTGTCATCGTACCGCTCCGGATCAGCCACCTCAGTGATGCCGATGGCCGCCCGCTCTGCCGGGCTGGCAAGGCGCAACCAGTTGGCGGGGTACTGAATGTTGTTGTGCGTGAAAGCACAATCAACAGACACAGGATGGTTGTCGAGCATGAACATGGCTTACCTCGCTAGAGAATTCTTGAATGGGTTTTCGGCAAAGGCCGCGAAGATGTAGGTGCCGCCGCTGTCGTTCGTAGCTAAACCAGGGCCACGCTGCTTGAAGCCGTTTGACAACATATCAATTGAGTTACTTGTGCTTGTCGTTTCGGATGAGCTGCTGTTTGCGGCCAGGTGAAATGTAGTCAAGTTATTCGGGTTTCTTGACGCATCCCAGATCAACCATTGTTCAGCCGCATCCGTGCGCTTCACCATCACCCACCTCGGCCTGAACCCGCAAAATACAAACGGGCCATCTGCATTGCCGTTGCCGATGTAACTTCCGAACTTGCTGAAGCCTGCTACCTCAGCAAAAGCGTAGACAACAAATGTCGTCACACTGGCATTGAGTGTAATGTTCGTTGATGTCGGAGCGGTGTTGTTCCAAAAAGCCGAGCTTGTTACGGCTGCGTCTGTCGTGTTGAGATAGACACCTTGAGTGGCACCTAGCGATGCATGATATGTAGACCAGTTGCTTACAACTCCACGCGCTTTAGTGATAAAAAATTTAGGAGCTACACCCAGGTTGTGTGAGATTGTGTTTACCCCACCATTGCCCGTGAATGTCACGATGTCGAGGCCAGCAGTCGCGCCTTCTTTCCACTGCCATCCGACATAAGTAGCGCCAGATGCGTTTTCGTCAAGGTTCGTCCCAAGGGTGAACCCGGTAGAAGCGAAGGCCGCCTTAGAAGCGGAGAAGGCTTCTGCCACGGTCAAGTTTGAGCTAAGTGACCGTAGGTTTCCTCTGGCGGTGTCGTAAAGGAAGTTGTCTCCAACAGCAGACCTACATTTGATCCACAAAAAATCTGGTGCCATTGAACCGCTGTTGCTGATCCCCTGCGGGGAGCCAGTGCCTGTGTACAAGGTCGCGTCAAACCAAGCATTACCCTTCTTGATCGTAGGCTCAGGAAAGTTCTGCGTGTTCAGCGCTTTGTAGCCGGTGGGCGGGGTGTAGCTGAAGGGGCGCTGGCCGAAGTTCCACCAATGAGGCAATGAGTCAACGGTGCTGCCCTGCACATCAGCGAAGCACACTAGGTTAGGCTGGATGTAGGTGGTGCTGGTGATGACACCTTGCGAGACATTGTTCTTAAAGAATTCAATGGTGCCTGCTGCTGTATCAACGGCCATGCCGATGATGTCATTGACCGCAAAGGTTGCACCGTAAGCGGTGTCCGTTCCGTTGATGCGCTTGTTGCCGTTGCCAATGTAGAAGACCTGTCCAGTGTTTGCCGCCACACCGCTCAGATAGTCTGAGCGAGTCACGCCAATATAAGCATTGGCCATTGTGCCGCCAGTGTATGAAGCCTCTGCGTACCACTTTCCTGACGGCAGCACCATGCTCCCCATTGCTGTGGCGGTTCCGCCACCCGTTGCATAGGAGACATTCAGGTTTCCGTTTGTTCGTGAGACAGCATTGCTGCTTGGGCGTAGGTCTAACGGATTGATGATGCAATAGTTGCCGCGCCCATTCCCGCCGTCAGCCCACAGCGTCGGCACATCAAGCATGGAGTCGTAAGTCGAGCCAGCGGTGATGCTTATGCTGTTTGGTGTCCAGTTGTTTCCGTTGCCAGAATAATCTTTTCCAATGGTCGTTGCAGTTTTGTCACTGTTATCAGAAAAGTTTATATAAAAGCCGTTTGTGCCGTAAGTGCCAGCGTATCTTTTTGGCTTCCATGCGCCGGTGGTTGCGTCGGTCTCACCAAAGCTGCTGGGTGTAAGGGCTTGTCCTCCAATGAAGTTGATCTCAGTCAAATATTCATCGGCATATGTTGTCACTCCATTGGCTTTGCTGACACCCATATTGTGCTGGGTGGCGCTGCTAACAAGGAAGTCATAATTCAGTGACGGATAAGTGGATGATGAAAATGAAGTTACCTGACTTCCATTGACATAGAGCTTCACCCTATCTGAAGATGTTGCCTGGGTGGTGTCTACTGACAGAACGATGTGATACCAAGCAGACGGATCACGATAGACCGGAGTTGTTACAAGCACACAATAAGTGGTTGTCCCGAAGAGAGCCTCTTCAATCCGAATGCTTCCGTCAGTGGAATCATTCACCCTGAAGTCAAAGCCAGTGGTGCCGTTGGCTCCAGTGCCAACGGACAGCAAACCATGGCCCCGGCTTACTCCAATGGCAGAGAGCTTCACCCATCCGCTCCATGTCCATGTCTTGCGGTTGCCAGCACCAGCAGGAGTTCGACTTAGAAACGCACTCGCACTAGAGCGCAGCCGCAAAGAGCGGCTGATTGTGTATGAGTCTTCAGCGCCAAGAAGAAGAGGGTTGCCGAGCATTACTTCACATCCGTAATCAGGCGGGCCGTGATGCGGGTTGCGCTCTCAACATAGTAGGCCAGGACATCAACGGCACTGGCGGTGGTGGTTAGTGTTGGAGCCGTTCCAGATGGAAACTTGAAGTAGCCACCATAGGCCAGCGTGCGGGAGCCAGTTCCGTCTTGGGTGATAACAATCACACCAGACTGTCCGGCCACCAGGTTGGTCGGGTTGGCCAAGGTCCGGTTGCCACCCAGGGTGACTGAGAAGTTATTGGCTGCAGCAAAATCGGGCGTGATGGTTGCACCGTCAGTCAGTGCCGACACAGTGCCTCGCTGAGCAACAGAGAAAGACTGCACGACGTTCAGCTTGGCGGTGTTGGCGTCATAGGCCTGAACGTCGGTGCCAATCGCTAGGCCAAGGTTGGTCCTGGCCGTTGCGGCAGTGCTTGCGTTTGTGCCACCGTTGGCAACCGCGACGATGCCGCTCACGTTGGTCGCGGTCGTTGCCGTAGTTGCGGTCGTCGCCGTAGTCGCGGTGGTCGCAGTCGTGGCGGTGGTGGCCGTCGTGGCGCTTGTCGCATTGCCGGTCAGGCTCCCGACAAAGGTCGTCGACGTAACGGAAGCCAGGCCGGTCAGCGTAGTTTCCGTACCGCCCAGGCTAATCGCGGTCGAGCCGATCGTGACGCTGCTGTTGACCAGAGACGAATTGCCGATGTTGCTCAGCGTGTTGCTCGATCCGCTGACTGTCTTGTTGGTCAGCGTTTGCGTGACATCAATGCCGACCAAGGTGGTCGTTGCATCGGGGACCGACAGGACGCGAACAGTTCCAGGAGTGATGCCAGAGGCCTCAAAGCGGAACTGCCTGGTCGCGTCCCCGTTGTCCTGAAATGTGATGTGATCATCAGGAATCGACATGGCCGGCAGCGTGGTGATGACCGTCAATCCGGTGCCGGAAGAGTTGACTGCAATCAGCTTGTCCTGGTTTCCGCTGAGCGTCGGCAGCTTATCAAATCCGGCGGCAACCAGGGCGAGCTCTGCCCGCATAGAAGCGGACGTTGCGGGCGACCCGGTGGACGGGAATCCGCTTGCGTTGTAGTACGAGTTAGACATGCTTTACCTCAAGCCCCTTCGCGTGGAGAAATGCACGATGGCGGAGTTGATTGTGAATGGCTGATAGTAGTTGGCAGAAGAAACCAGTCGGATCGCAATATTTTCCGCCGAGCCCTCGAGCTCAACTTCGGACGGCGCCAGCGTGCGGCCATCCCAAACAAAAGAGTCCCAGGAGACTGAGTCCCAGAAGCTTGCCTGCAAGCTAGTTTCATAGCTTGTCGATCCTGGCTGCATGTACTCTGTGGACCCATACCCAAGCTCATACGAAAAATCGAAAGCCGCGTATCCGTTGCCGGTGATTTCAAGAGAGCCTCGCCGGTACTTCTTCAATATGCGAGGACTGCCGATGGAATTAAAGACCAGCGTCATGTTGGCCGTTATGTCCTGGCCATCAAACGAAGTCCCGGTGTCAAGGCCGTAGACATATCCGTTTGTTGATCCAAAGAAAGATGTCTCAGAACCGTCTGGCAGCCTGCCCTCGCACATGCAAGAAACAGGGTTGGGGAACTGAACAGGCATGGCGCCGACATATTGGCCGTTGATGAACGTCAGGTATAGGCCGTACCCATCGCTGAAGAAAACCCTGTACTGCCCCTTCTCGCGGCTCACACCGCTTGTCGTAACCAGGTTTCGTCTCTGCTGAGTAAACGGCCTGATGTTGAGAGTCAGCGCAGCAGAATCAAAGTTGCCGAAGTTCAAAGACGTCTGCAGACTGATGACGCCGCGGTTGTCGAAGGTGTATGTCTGACTGATGTTCTTGCCGCTGAACTCTTTCGCGCCAGTTCCTACGTTGTAGGTCACCAACCGGAAATCGGCCTCGCTCGACCCGTAAAGAATTGAGGTGTTGCTGTCGCTGTACACCGCCATGGCGCCAGATGATTGGTCGCCTGGCTGAATAACAAACAGCGTGATTCTTTCCGGCATCGCAATCTCGCCCGCGCCCACCACCGGGTCCCAGACGTATGGATCACCAATTGCTGAAAACTGAAGCGAGCTGTCGTAGCTCAAGAACAAATGCTGCTTGTGAACCGCAATGTGATTGGGAACATCGACGGCCATTCCAGTGTGGATTGGGACGTAAACAGTTCCATCGAACTCGAAGGCCCGATTGACTCCGTCGCAGCCATAAATTCTTGTGGCGGAAGAAGCGCCAAATGTCCCAATGTCAAAATCAATTTTTCCACCAGGAAGCAACGTGATGTTGGTCTGCGTAGAGTCAGCTTCTGCATACTTCAGAATGCCAATGCGCAGATCATCAGTGGTGGCAAAGGTCCCGGTGGTAGAGCTGAAGATTAGCCGGCCAGCCGCAGTTCCAGAAGACCATGCGCCAGACTCAAGGACCACCCTGGAGACAAGGCCAGTGGCACCACTTGTGTGGCCCACAATGGTCATCCCTTCCAAAATCTCTCTGGAACCACTGCTAAAAGATAACTGCTTACCAAGGTCGACGGCCGTCCACCCGGAAGACGTAGCCCTGTACAAAAGCATTGCCGTGCCGGCTGAGTTGTCGCGCCAGGCAAACAGGGTGTTGTTGAAGTAAGCAACGCCTCGTATTGATCCGCTGCCAGGCACTGCGCCTATATCCGAACGATAAACGTCAGCAGCTTTGGAGGTGAGAAGGGCGGACCTCTGAACTGTTGTGGCAGAGCCACTGAGAGCGGTGACAGATCCTTTCACAACGCCAGAAACACGGACGTTTTCTCCGACCTGGAAATTGCCAGTCTGCTTCGTAATCGAAACGACGGACCCGGTGACGTCGATGACAACTCCAGTTGCGCCGGACGTGGCGCCAACGATCGTATTGCCAACAGAGATGGTCGCCGAGATATTGATCGTCAGCTCTGAATAGCTGGCGCTAGATGGACTGGTCCTGCCATCGTATCGCTCGTACCCAGAAATTCTGCTGTAGCCGCCGGTGATGGAGGATTCAAAATTCAGGGAATCTCGAACTACGCCAGGCTTGAGCGATAGGGTAGGCGTGACAAGGTCAAGCCCGCCGCTCAACCGAATGAGGTCGTACTTGACTTGCGGCAGGTTGAAGGTGGCCATTGCTTGATCAAGCCAGAGGATTACCCAGGTAGACCTCTTGGAGCTGCTCGTGCTCGAGCTGAGTGAGCAGCGCCTGGTACTGTAGCTGTCCTCGTTGAATTACTTCAGGGGCGGCCTCATAGAAGCCGTAGTACTGCATCGCCTTGTAGACGATGAGCATGTGGTAATTCTCCGGCATGTCCGGCTCATCAGCGTCATTGACCAGGGGCCACGCCTTGGTCTGGTATTGACCGCTGATGATGTACACGTCGTTCGGAATCTGGCCAAGCATGATGGCCTTGCCTTGGGGGTTCTCAGCAAAAACAACCGGCCTGCCATCGACCTGAACGTTGAACCGATAGGTGTTGCGGAAAACCAGGTACTCCCACTCAACAAGCCATTGCTCGTCTTGCACGCCAATGCTTTTCTTCTGGCATCGGAATGTGTCTTTGTACCAATACCGCATGTCGGTCATCACGTCTCCCGTGAGGGTGTTGGTGATGGCGCTAGGCAAGTAGTCGCCGGTGCTGGCAATCGTTTCCCAAGAGAAGGGCTGCCGCATCCAATTCCAAGTGTTGTGAAGGCCCTGGATTTCAAGCCACGCAGTAGCCGTCCAGTTCGCCAATCGTTGCGCCGTGCCGACTTGGTTCGTCACCGTAGACGGCCCCGTGCCGGACCCGCCGACCTCGGAGCGCAATCGTTGAACGAGCTGGAGGTAGTTCATATCTCAGACAGGGTTAGCCAACATCTTGCGCAGCCAGGGCGCGCCATGCTTGGGGTTGGGGTCGTGAGAGATTTGGAAAGGATACGTCAAAGACAGCACATTGTCTTCTTGGAAGCCCATGCTGCCGTCCTGGTTGACGATCTTCTTCTGGCGCACGCGCGACTGCTTGGCCTGGGCCAGCACGGCGACGTGATAGCGGCGGAGCTTTTGGGGCTCGCCATTGCGCATCAGGAGGCGATAGTCGCCATTGACATTGACCTCGCAGAACTGAGCATCGTTCTCGTTGCTCGGCTCCATGAGGATGACCTCGAGCTCGTCACGCATAAATGCCTCCTCGTCCAGGGCGGCAGTGCTGATCACGCGATCAGTGTCAATTTCGTGGGCGCCCTTGCTCACCTCTGCGGCGGGCTGCACCTTGTTGACGATCTCCACGTCGTCGGACGAGATACCGCGTTTGCGTTCGTAGCTGTTGATCTTGTCAGTCATGTTCCGGTCTCCGGTTGGTTAATCAGGCGAAGGGGGCCACCGAAAGGCAGCCCCCTCCTATTGGGCCGACTTAGGCAGTCAGCGGGTTGGCGGGTGCAGTGGACAGGTTGTAGAAGGTCGCCGTCACACCGGAGGCCGACAGGTCGACCGAGCCGGGGGTGAAGGGAGTGCCAGCGGTCAGGGCGATCCGCAGGGCGGCCGTAGCGCAGAGGAGGTTTGGCGTGTCGGGATACGCGAGCGCAACCCGACCAGCAGCCAGCTCAGAGCTGTCCACGATGGCGCCAGGAACGATGCTGACGTTGCCGCCAGAGTCCAGGCAGATCAGGTACAAGCGGGTAGAGCCGTTGACGCCACCGGTGAAACCACCGTTGACGGCTTGGATGCCACCGGCCGCAGCCTGGTACACGGTCGCGCCGCTATAGCTGATCGCGATGTTGTCGGTCGCGCTCTTGCTGTAGAAGCGGCCATCAACCGTATAGGTGATGGTGGCCGTGGACTTGATGGTGTTGGCGTTGGTGCCTTCAGCCCAAGCGCCAGACGAAAACGCCATCGAGGCGCCTTGAGAGAGGGAGAGGTTGTCAGACATGGTCAGATTCCTTGAAAGAAAGTTGCGAGAGATGGGGGCCGAAGCCCCCAATCATCACAGGGCGGAGCAAGCGCACTCGATGCGCACCATCCAGTTTTCGTTCAGGCGCACAGCGTTCTTGAAGAAGTTGGCGCCGACGTAGCCGAATTGGCCCATCGGGTTGGCGTGGGTGATCTGCTTTGCGGGCAGATAGATCGGCTGAATCGCGCCCATGCCCTTCAGAGCAATCTGGCCCCAGGCCTCCTGAGCAACCACCATGACGGGGTAGACGTCAGCCGTGGTGCCCGAGGTGCCACCGTTGGACAGGAAGGTGCCAGCGGTGATCGTGCCACCCGCGGACAGGAAGGGCTTGAAGTACGGGCTGGTGATGATGCGGAAACGCTCAACAGTACCAACCTCGCGCTCATGCACCGGCTTCTGCGAACCGTAACGAGCAACGGGAACGAAGTTCGTCAGGTTACGGAAGTCGGCTTCCATGTCGGTGTGAATGAACACCAGGTAGCCAGGCTCAATAGCGGACGTGCCGTAGTTGACGGAAGCGGCAAGCTTCTCGGTCACCAGTTGAGCATGAGCGCTTTCGAGCTGACGAGCAGACTGGCGCAGTTTGTTCAAGGTGATCGCGGTGTTGACGCTGGCACGAGCGGAACCGTTGGCATACACCACGTTGGTGCCGCCGCGGACGACGCCGTAGGAGATCAGCTCTTCGATCGAGGCCATGTGCTCGCCGACCAGCTTGACCATGTCGCCGGGGATGTCATCCTCGTACATGGCTTCAGCTTTGCTCGACAGCTTCATCAGCACGCCGTACTGCTGCAGGGTGACCTGCACGTCCTGGTAAGCAATCGTGCGGGCACCGGGGGTGACGCCTTCTTGCAGCAGGTAGTTGCTGGCGGTGATGCTGGGAGCGCCGTTGGAGCCGGCGTCGATCGGCAGAGCGCGGCGGAACACGACGGTGTCGGTCTTGTTCTGCGGGATCTGCTTTTGCGAGCCGAAGGTGCTCAGGACTTTGATGGGCATGGCGTGCTTGAGCATTTCGCGCTCGGCCATGATGAGGTTCCGGGAAGGAACAAGGGAATACGTTTGCATGATCAATTACCTTTGTTTCGATCAAGTTCATCAAGGTAGCGCCAGTACTCCTGCGGAGACATGTCCTCGACCGACTTCTGACGCACGTTGGCGCCAGACCGGCCAGAAGGAATAGCCGCCGCAGCAGACAGTCGCTGCGTTCTTTGCGTAGCTCCAGACTTCATCGAGTCGCCATGCAGGTCCAGTAGTCGGACCGCGTCCTGCGGGCTTTCGCTCGCCGCAAGCAATTGCACTTCGCGAGGCTGGCGTTGAATCCAGCCAATGAATTCTGGCGTTCGTACACGATCCTGCCAACCAGGGTGCCGGACCTCGACGGCCATCTCGCTTCGCAAGCGGTAGATTTCGTCCTGACTCACGCCGGGCTGCTGCTGTTGCTGGGGCATTGACGCCTTCAGCGCTTGCATCTGCTCGGTGAGAGCGGCTTCCATCGCCTCCGCGAACTCGGGATAGTCACGCTTCAGGGACTCCATCGCCTTGGCATTGGTCTGCGCTGCTCGGATTTCTCCGGCGCTGGGCGCTTCCCCGCCTTTGGATGCGACCTGGGCTGCCACCTGTTGCTGTTGCTTCAGTTGACTTCCCAAGCCACCAATGTGGCCCTCGGCATTTCTCAATCGTTGCGTGACCTGAGTCAGCATTGACTCGAGTCCTGCGATCTTGTCCATCAGGTTCTGATCGCCCGTCGGGACCGCAACATCACCAGGCTGTGTTGCATCGGCTTGTTCAGCGGATGCGGGCGCGGTGGATTCGGCCGGGGCAGACAGTTCTGCTGGCGGGTCCTGATCGTCACCTAGAGGCGGCTGCGCGCGTCCGTTCTCTTCGGCTTCGATCTGGTCCCAAATCTTTTGTGCTTCGTCTTGAGGGTTGACTTGATCCTGTACGTTCATGTTGGTGGTCGTCTCACTTTTGGTCATCACTGACCGGAATCGCCGACGCTTTGAGCAAGCTCATCAGGGTCGACCGCTGGACTCAGGCTGGCCTCATCGGCAAGGCTGAGAATTTTTGACAGCTCACTGATCCCACCTCGAATCAGGGCCGTTTGCTCTGGACCGTACGACGGGTTGTCGTTCAGCTTTCGAAGCTCATCCACACGATCCTGGATGTGCTGCGAAAGCCGCTTCCACGTTGAAGATCGGAAGTCCTCTGGGCGCATTCGTTTTGGCAAAAAGAAAGGGCTCCCGATTTGGGAGCCCTTTCAAAAGAAGAAACCTCGGAGATGGGGGCGGCAACTGGAAGAGACACTGCCCCGGCCCGAATAGTACAGCATGATTGTGGCGGCCGCAATAGGCTATCGGCCCATCATCCGGCCCATGTTGGCGATGAAAAGCGGGGGCTGCGCTTGGATGGTCGGCGGGGGCGGCACGGGGCCGCCAGGCGTCAGGTTGCCGTACGTGCCGGTCCCGTACTGGAAGATTCCGTAAGTAGGCTCCTCCAGCGAACCATACGTGCCAGAGCCGTAAATGCCGGATCCGTAAGAGGGCGTGGTCGGCGTAGGCACGGCGGCCTCAGCAGTCTACGGCGCCCTCAAACCCCGGTTGCATCTTGAGGTCAGCATACAGGCCATCCATCAGGTTACCCTGCGGCGTGGGGCAATAGAAAGCGTGTTGCGCCACATCTTGCGCGTTGGCCTGCCGAGCATCCGCCGTGGCGTAGACGGCCACCTGATACTGAACCTGATCTTTGTTGCCAAAGATGTTGGTGATGCGGGCGTATGCCTCGGTGAACGGGATGCCGACGCTGCTGGTGGGGATGGAGAGCTTGAGAGCCATGTTATTCCTCAATCGTTACTGTACCGCTAGTCGCCGCTTGTGTTACCACCGGCTCCACCACCGGCTCCTGCCACGACCAGCCAGATTCAGCCAAGATTTCATCGGTGACCGCTTCCATCGTCCGGGTCGTGCTATCGGGCAGGCGCACCCGCGTAGGCCGCGTTTCGCTTGTGTCACCGCTTGTATGGATGTAGCTCATGGTATCTGGTTCAACCCGTAGATGTTGTTGGTGACGAAGTTGGGGACGGTGACGGTTGTGGGCATAGGCAACGATGCTGGCGTGAAGTTGGCCGTGTAAAGACCAGAACCTTTGATGCTGCGAAAATTTGAAATGTAGCCAGTAAAATATGTGTTAGCAGCTGGAGTGGTTTCTGCGGCGATTCTCAAAGCAGTTGCGGAGTTACTGATATTGGCTGTGTCAGATATGTTTGCGCCCAACTGAACGCCATTTAAGAAGATTCTAGTGACGCTGCTTGATCTGGAAACAGCGATATGCACCCAAGTATTAGCAACCCCGGCCGTGCTTCTTATTGCCGCCGATGCAGTATTTGTCCAATAATATATGGAGCCAAATTCAACGCTTACACCAAATGCGGTTGGATAGGTGCCAATTGAAAATACTCTAGGGTATGGGTTAGACCCAGTTTGGTATTGCCACCATTCAATAGTAAAATCGCCGGTTCCGAATTGAAATATGCCCCCGTTGGGTATATCAACATAGCCAGTGGTTCCGTTAAACAGCATTGACGAACTCATGCCCGTAGGAAACTGAGCTGTAGAGATGCTGGCCCCGGTATTGATGGTGACGGGCAGGTTTGTAGATGTGCTATTGACGATGCTGTAGTTATCCATCAGCAGCAGCAGCGAGGTGCCAGAGATGGCCGTCAGCGGTGAGGTGGGCGGCGTGAAGTTGCTGGTGTAGACGGCGGTGCCTTTGACAACACGGGCGTTGGAGATGTAGCCGTTGCACCAATGCTGGTAGTTGGTTATGTCTTGACCGCCCACCCACAAAGCAGCAACAGAGCTTACTGTTTGATTTGACAGTGTGCCGCTACCAACGGATACTCCGTTGAGATAGATAGAAGTAAGAGTTCCAGACCGAACAACCGCTATATGATACCAAGTACTGTTTGCCATTGTTACGCTGGCGCTTACAGTTACTTGAGATGAACCTTGTCGGCTATTAAAAGCAATACCATCTGGAACTCCGCTTGAGTTTCCACTCAAGCCCAAGTTCCAGCCGTTTCCAGAAAAGCCTGAAGTGTTGCCAATAACTGTTGCCCCTCTTCCCCCGCTACCGTTCACATAGTTAATTGAATTGAAATTGACCCATAATTCAATCGTAAAATTACCGGTGCCAAAATCAAAGGCGGCATTATTTGCAAGCGATAAGTAATCCCCCGTTCCATCAAAGTACCCCGCCCCTGCGCTGGCCTGACTGAATGGATTGAAGCCCGACTGCACCGTGTCGCCGTTGCGAGTCACCGTGAACGCATTGGCGCTGCTGTCGATGAATGTCGTGTTGTTGGAGACAGTCGTTTTACCCGCCCCGTACAGCATCAGGTTGGCCGTGCCAGTAGTCGTGCCGCGCTGACGGGTGATAGACGGCAATGCGGCCTTGGTAATCACGCCGCTGCTAACTGCGTGGTATTTGCTCATGTGATTTCCAGGGCCGAGATGGTCACATGGATGTAGTTGGCTGCGCTGGCCTGCGCTCTCAGCTTCTCACCAGCTTTCAGGACAACCCTGTTTGCCACCACCTCAAGCGTCGTATCCGCAGGCACTGGAATCGTGAACGCCAGATATGACTGGATCGTGTTGCCGCTGGTCGTCTTGATGATGCTGATGTCTGCCGAGGCGGTGCCGTTCACATTAGCGCACATGACAGACAAGACAACAGCTTGATTGCCTGCGGTGGTCGGTGCCTGATAGACATCCGTGACGCTGGTTGTGCTGAGTTGCGCCTGGGCGTTGTTAAAGGTATTGGGCATTAAGATCCTCCAAGGGCGATACTCATTGCAATCACATCACTCATTGTTACCGAGCCGCCACCAGTTGCGGCTGTCGTTTGCGTCGTGCCGTCGGGGAACTTCACCCCGCCGGTTGTGCTTTCAATCACGCCAGCAACGGCCAGCGCGCCAGTAACGGTGCCACCAGTAGTCGGCAGCGCCCCCACATCCGTAGCGCCCAGGACAACCACTCCGGTCTGGCCGTTGACGCTATCTACCGCACCGCCATCAGTCCATATCAGATCGGTGCCATCAGTGCCGATGACTTTCCCGCTGTTGCTGGCCTGGGTTTTAATCAGATCAGCAACTTCAACCAGCTCCTTCTGCCGGTCTGTCAGCTTGTCATCTCGGCCACCGCCGCCACCGCCACCCGCAGGGATGACAATCCACTCACCCCATTCCCCAGGCGCTTTCTCAAAGCGGATCATCAGCCCCTTTTTCTCATGCTTGAGCATGGGGCCGGGTTCACCTTGGCGGCCCATGGGGCCAATAGGGCCGACTGGGCCAATCTCACCCTTGGGGCCTTGAGGGCCTTGAGGGCCAGCAGGGCCAACGGGGCCTATATCGCCCTTGTCGCCCTTGGGGCCGGGTTCACCCTGGTCACCCTGCTCACCCTGAAGGCCGCGCTGCCCAGGCACTCCCTGAGGGCCTCTAGGGCCTATGGGGCCAATCTCACCCTTGGGACCGGGTACAGGGATGTTGGTGATCCTGATTTCTCCAGCATCACCCTTTTCGCCTTTGGGGCCGATGGGGCCACCAATGGCTTTGGCCTCGCGTGCAATCTCAAGCGCACGCGCTGCTGCCGCCCGTGCTACATCATCACGCATTGATCTGCTCCATCAGTTTCTCGTCAATAGCGGTCTGCTGTTGCTGAGTGGCTGCAGCAATCTGAGCCATCTGCTCGGCCATCTGCTTGCGCTCTGCTTGATTGGTACGCAGTGCAGCAGGCACGCCCAGCTTGTCAGCAATGTACTCCAGCGCCTCCCCACCCTTGATGGCCATCTGACCTTCCGGGCCAAGACCTTGGGCAATCTGCATGAACTGCAGGATGTTGTTGATCTCGTCCATGTTCTGGGCCATGGCCAGCGGAGAGACCGGAGAGACCTTGACCTCCAGGCCGTTGACACGCAGGGGCAGATCAATCAGCCCACCCTCGTCCATGACCTCCAGCATCTTGCTCACGATGGGGATCATGGTCTCGTTGATCAGGCGGCCAAAGGCAGAACCCAGGTTCTGGGCCAGCTCTTTCATGCGCTCGACAACCTCGGTGGCA
>Ga0222712_10000389_pt1 | contig 59484 bp, 40 predicted proteins | sample C33_657DmetaG_FD_165043 | JGI IMG/M metagenome (GOLD analysis project Ga0222712, IMG submission 165043) | Estuarine water microbial communities from San Francisco Bay, California, United States - C33_657D | ecosystem: Environmental > Aquatic > Marine > Unclassified | place: USA: California... | reverse complement strand
GATCTCTCACCGCGGTCAGCCCTGCCTCGTCAAGCTAGCACACCCTTGACGACATGGGCTTCCTCGACGCCGGTGAGCTTCACGTTCAGGCCGCGGAACTTGAAGGTGAAGCGTTCGTGGTCGATGCCGAGGCAGTGCAGGATCGTCGCGTGCAGGTCGCGCAGGTGTACCGGGTCCTTGGCGATGTTGTAGCCGAACTCATCGGTCGCGCCGTGCTCGAAGCCGGCTTTCACGCCGCCGCCGGCCAGCCAGACGGTGAAGGAACGGCCGTGGTGGTCGCGGCCGGAGCCCGGGTTGCCGAAGCCGCCTTGGCTAAACGCGGTGCGGCCGAACTCGGTGGCGAAGACCACGAGGGTATCCTCGAGCATCCCGCGGGCCTTGAGGTCCTTGATCAGCGCCGCCGTCGGCTGGTCGATGTCGCGGCACTGGTTCGGGAGCTGGCGGGTGAGGGCGATGTGCTGGTCCCAGCCGCGGTGGAAGAGCTGCACGAAGCGGACGTCGCGCTCGAGCAGGCGGCGGGCCAGCAGGCAGTTCGCCGCGTAGGAGCCGGGGCGGGTCACCTCGGGGCCGTAGGCCGCCAGCGTCTCGCGGGACTCCTGGGAAATGTCGGTCAGGTCCGGGACCGAGGTCTGCATGCGGAAGGCCATCTCATAGGCCTTGATGCGCGTGATCGTCTCGGGGTCGCCGATCTCCTTGGCCCGTTCCTCGTTGAGCTGGGCGAGGTCGTCGAGCAAGGCGCGCCGCTGCTCGGCGTCGACCGTCGGCGGGTTCTGGAGGTAGAGCACCGGGTTGGCGCCCGGACGGAGGCCGACACCTTGGTGGCTGGAGGGCAGGAAGCCGCTGCCCCAGAGGCGGGAGAAGACCGGCTGTCCCGGGTTCTTGCCGGTGCCCTGGGAGACCATCGCGACGAACGCCGGGAGGTTGGCGTTCTCGGTGCCGAGGCCGTAGCTCGCCCAGGCGCCCATGCTCGCGTAGCCGGGCTGCTGGTTGCCCGTGTTCATGAAGGTGATCGCCGGGTCGTGGTTGATCGCCTCGGTGTGCAGGCTCTTGATGAAGCACAGCTCGTCGGCGACCGTCTGCAGGTGCGGGAGGAGGTCGCTGATCCAGAGGCCGTTCTTCCCGCAGAGTTTCCCGTCCTTGAGCGCGGGCGTGCACGGGTAGCTGCCTTGACCGCTGGTCATGCCGGTGAGGCGCTGGGTGCCCTTGACGGAAGCCGGCAGGTCCTTGCCCGCCATCTGCTTCAGCATCGGCTTGTGGTCGAAGAGGTCGACGTGCGAGAGGCCGCCGGATTGGAAGAGGCAGAGCACCCGCTTGGCCTTCGGGGCGAAGTGCGGCAAGCCGGGCAGGCCCGCGACACGCTCGGACGAGGCCTTGGCGGCGGCGAGCAGCTCGGGCATGAGTATCGTGCCCAAGGCGAGGCCACCGACGCCGCGGGCGGTCTGCCCGAGGAAGGTCCGCCGGGTCAGGTGGTTGGTGAATTCAGCGCGGGGGTCCATGGGATCAGTGGTGGGTGACGGTTTCGCTGAGGTTGAGGAGGAGGACGCCGACCTGCATCCAGGCGGCTTGCTCGGGGGCGGGGAGGGCCGCCGCCGGGGCTTCGCCGACCTGCAAGGCGGCGGTGGCGCGGGCGGGATCGGCGACGTAGCGTTGGCGTTCGCGGGCCAAGGTGCGACGGGCCACGGCCAGTTCCCGTTCGCCGGGCTCGCGGGAGACGACTTCCCGGAACGCCCAGCGCAGGCGCGCCTCGTCATCGCCGGGCTGGCCGAGGATGCGGGCGGCCAGGACGCGGGCCGCCTCGGCGAACTGCACGTCGTTGAGGGTGACGAGCGCCTGGAGCGGGGTGGTCGTGTTGCCGCGCGTGACCGTGCAGACCTCGCGGTTGGGGGCGTCGAAGGCCACCATGTTCGCCGGCGGGGCCGTCCGCTTCCAGTAGGTGTAGAGGCTGCGCCGATAGAGCTTCTCGCCGTGGTCCTGCACGAAGTTCTGGGCCGTCGCCGGGGTCGAGCCGTAATGGCTGACCTCGCGCCAGAGGTCGAACGGCGAGTAAGGGTTGACGCTCGGGCCGCCGAGCTGCGGCACCAGGAGGCCGCTGGCGCGCAGGGCGTTGTCGCGGATCAGCTCGGCGGGCAGGCGGAAGCGGGCGCCGCGCGCGAGCCAGCGATTCGCCGGATCCTGGGCGAGCAGCTCGGCGGTGGCCACGCTGCTCCGCTTGTACGTCGCCGACGTCACGATCGCGCGGGTGAGACGCTTGAAGTCCCAGCCGCTTTCCACGAACTCGACCGCGAGCCAGTCCAGCAACTCGGGATGGCTCGGCCACTGGCCCTGCAGGCCGAAGTCCGCGGCCGAGGGGACGAGCCCGGTGCCGAAGAGGGTCTTCCAGAGGCGGTTGACGGCGACGCGGGCCGTCAGCGGGTTCTCCTTCATCACCGCCCACTGGGCCAGACCTAGGCGGTTGGCCGGGGCGCCGACCGGCAAGGGCGGCAGCGCGGACGGGGTGCCCGGCTCGACCTTGGTCGTGGGCTGGCTGTAGTCCCCGCGGTTGAGGATGAAGGTCTCGCGGGGCTTGGCCGCGATGTTCATGACCATCGTCGACTGCGGTTGCGTCAGCGTGGCCAGGCGTTCCTCGGCGTTGGCCAGATCGACGCGGGTCCGGCGCAGCGCCTCGCCGGTGCCGGCCACATAAGCCCAGAGTTGGGCGGTCTGTTCCGGCGTGCGGCGCGCTTCCGGGGTCTGGACAAGGTTGATGATATCCTGGGGCAGGTCGGTCCCGTCGTCATGGCCGGTGACGGCGAAGAGCTGTCCCTGCAGCGGCGGGCGGCCGGTGCCGAAGTAGACCTGCGTGGTGATCGACGGCGTCTCGGCGGCGTTGATCGGCTTGGCGAAGGTCAGCGTCAGCGACTGGTCGCCGCCGGCCTTCATGTCGGGCTGCCAGGCGAGGCGCACGTTCATCGCGCGCACGTTGCCGGGCGGGTGGGCCGCGTCGACGGAACTGGCGGTCACGCGGCTGAACTTCTGGAGCTTGTGGATGTTGACCTGGTCGCCCGGCACCTTGTCGACCGTGACGTCGACGGCGGAGACCTGGTAGGCCACCGGGGCCGGCGCCGCCGGCGGTTCGGCCGCGACCTTGGCGTCCTTGGCCGCTCCCTTCTTCGGGGCGGGCTTGCCGCCCGGCGTCATCTTGGGCTGGAAGACGAGGCGCAACGCGATGATCGGCTCCGTCGTCTTGGGCAGTTCCCCGAGCAGGTCGTAAGCGGCGCCGCCGAGGCCTTTGAAGGTGTTCCCCTCGACGGTGAAGCCGCCGCCGCTGTTCGGCGTGGAGATCTTCGTCAGGTTGATCGGGTGCAGCCGCGTGCCCTTGGCGCGGTCTGCCAGCCAGACCTTCTGCTCCTTGAGCCAAGCCGCGAGCACGGCGTCATCGCGGGTCGCCAAGGTCTGCCGGAGGGCGGCGATGCGCGCCTGGAGCCGGCCTTCCTCGTCCGTCCGCAGGACGGTCTTCTTCGCGACGGCCGGGCCCGAGTTGTTGCCGCCGTTGCCGTCGAGGCCCGCGTCGCCGAGCGTGTTGAAGTAGGCGTAGATCCGGTAGTAGTCCTGCTGGCTGATCGGGTCGAACTTGTGGTCATGGCACTGCGCGCAGGCGAGCGTGAGACCTAGCACGGACTCGCCCAGCGTCTTCACGCGGTCCGCGTTGTAGTTGAGCAGGTTCTCGGCGGGGATCGTACCACCCTCGTGGGTGTTCATGTTGTTCCGCTGGAAGCCCGTGGCGATCAGCTGGCCGTCGGTGGCGTTCGGAAGGAGGTCGCCCGCGAGCTGCTCGACGAGGAAGCGATCGTAAGGCTTGTTGTCGTTGAACGCCTGGATGACCCAGTCGCGCCAGAGCCAGAGGTGCCGGCCGCCGTCGATCGAGAAACCGTTGGTGTCGGCGTACCGGGCCGCGTCGAGCCAGTCGAGCGCCATGCGTTCGCCGAAGTGCGGCGAGGCCAGCAGGCGGTCCACCTGCTTCTCGTAGGCGGCGGGAGAGCGATCCTGGAGGAAGGCCTGGAGCTCCTCGGCCGAGGGCGCCAGGCCGGTCAGGTCGAGGGAAAGGCGGCGCAGCAAGGTCGCGCGATCGGCCTCGGGATTGGCGGCGAGTCCGGCGTGCCGGAGGCCTTGGTCGACGAAGGCGTCGATCGGCGAACCGCGCAGGTCGGCCGGCAGGGCGGGGCGTCGCGGCGGGAGGAAGGCCCAGTGGTCCTCGTATTTCGCGCCCTGCTCGAGCCAGGCCTTCACCTTCGCCTTGTCCGCCGCCGTGAGCTGGAGGTGCGACTTCGGCGGCGGCATCACGTCGTCGGCGTCGTCGCTCGTGATGCGCGTCCAGACCTCGCTCTTCTTCAGGTCGCCCGGGACGATGGGCACGCCGGTCTTATGTTCCTTGAGCGCCTCCGCCGGGAGATCGAGCCGCAGCTTCGCCTTGCGCGCTTTCTCGTCGGGCCCGTGGCAGGAGAAGCAGTTCTCCGACAGGATCGGACGGATGTCCCGGTTGTAACGCACCTCCTCGGCCGCGAGGACGGCGAGCGGGAGGGCGAGGAACGCGAGGGGGCGCAGGACGGGGGGCATGGGGGCTGTCCTTGAGACAAGGGGGCGGGGGCGGGGTTTCAAAGCAAAAGCCACGGCGGCGGCCGCCGGGCGGCCGTCCTATTTGAAATAGAATGGCGGGCGGCCGAGGCGGGTCTGGCTGGACAGGTCCGGGCCTCAAATCACGATGGTCGCCCCTCGCCATGCGCCTCGCCCGTCTTTGGTCCTTCCTCCTTCTGTCCGCCGTCGCCGCGGTCGGCCTGCGCGCCGCCGGCCCCATCGACCCGCCCCAAGGCAGCGTCATCGTGCTCGTCGGCGGCGGCCAAGGGGAGCGACTGCTCCGCTGGCCATTCTTTGAGGCCGAGCTCCAGGAACGATTTGCCGGCCGTGACCTGACCATCCGCAACCTCTGCGACGACGGCGACACCCCCGGCTACCGCGACCACTCGGGTCGCAACTCGCCTTTCGCGTTCCCGGGCGCCGAGAAGTACTACCCCCTGTCCAAGGCCAAGGACTTCTGGGGTTCCGGTCATGCCGGTTCCGGCTTCGCCCAATCGCCGGACCAGTGGCTGAACGGACTCAAGGCCGACATCCTCATCGCCTGCTTCGGCTACGCCGAGTCCTTCAAGGGGGCCGACGGCCTCCCGGCCTTCAAGGCCGAGCTCGCTGGCTGGTTGGACCATACCGCCCAGCAGAAGTACAACGGCAAGGCCGCCCCGCAGGTCGTGCTGGTCGCGCCGACGCCCTTGGATCCCGCCACCGCCCCGCAGGGCCCGGCCGGGGCCGCGGCCGTCAACGCGAACATCGCCCTCTACGCCCAGGCCATCCGCGAGGCCGCCGCCACCCGCGGCCTGCTGCTGGTGGATTCCCTGGCGCGGCTCCCGCAGGCTTTCGCCGGGGAGGAAAAGATCCCCGGCCGCGACATGATCGCCGCCGTGGCTTACAAGGACTGGTATTGGGAAAAGCTCTTCAAGGTCCCCAACGGCGTCCACGTCTTCGGCCGTCGCAACAAGCCGTTCGGTCCGGACAACTTCCCGGCCGAGCTCAAGAAGCTCGACGAGCTCGTGCTCATCCGCGACCGCGCGATCTGGTCGGTGGCCAAGCAAGTCGACTTCGACGTCGCGGCCGCCGATGCGAAGACGACCCCGCTGCCGCCGGTGAAGACCAACTACTCCGCCAGCAACACCAAGAACGGCTCGCCGAACTACCTGCCGGGCGCCGAGGCCGTCCAGGCGTTGACCGTCCCGCCGGGCTACAAGGTGGAGCTCTTCGCCTCCGAGGAACGCTTCCCCGACCTCGCCAACCCGGTGCGCCTCACCTTCGACAATCGCGGACGTCTCTGGGTGGCCACCATGCCGAGCTACCCGCAGTGGCGTCCGGGCGACCCCATGCCGAACGATAAGATCCTCATCCTCGAGGATACGGACGGCGACGGGAAGGCCGACAAGCAGACGGTCTTCGCCGACCGCCTGCATCTGCCGCTGTCCTTCGAGTTCGCCCCCGAGGGCGTCTACGTGCCGCAGAGCAGCCACCTGGTCCTGCTCCGTGACACCGACGGCGACGGGAAGGCCGACCGCTCCGAGGTCGTGCTTAGCGGCTTCGACGACCACGACACGCACCATGCGATCAGCGCCTTCCGGGCCGATCCCTCCGGCGCCTTCTACCTGGCCGAGGGTACGTTCCTCCATAGCCACGTGGAGACCGCCTATGGCGTCGAGCGGAGCACCAACGGCGGCTTCTTCCGTTATTCGCCCCAGCGCAAGCAGCTGGAGCGCACCGTGCGCGTGAGCATCCCCAACCCTTGGGGCATCGCGTTCGATGCGTATGGTCAGGATTTCTTCGCCGACACGTCCGACCCGAATCTACGCTGGATGTCCCCGGCCACGCTCAAGGTGCCGTTCGGCGAGTTCGCACCGCTCCCGCCCAACCTCGTCCCCAAGGCCCAGATGGTGCGCCCGACCGCCGGTCTGGAGTTCGTCAGCAGCCGCCACTTCCCCGATGACGTCCAAGGCGATATCCTGATCAATAATACCATCGGTTTCCTGGGGACCAAGCAGCACGCGGTCGCCGAGGATGGCACGGGCTTCAAACTGACCTTCCGCCAGAACCTCCTGCAGTCCAAGGACGGCAACTTCCGCCCGGTCTCGATGGAGTTCGCCCCGGACGGCTCGCTCTACCTCGCCGACTGGCACAACGCGCTGATCGGCCACATGCAGCACAGCGCCCGCGACCCGATGCGCGACCACTCCCACGGTCGCATCTACCGCATCACCTATCCGGCCCGCCCGCTGGTCACGCCGCCCGTCATCGCCGGCGCCCCGATCGACGCCCTCTTCGCGAACCTGACCCTCCCCGAGGATCGCGCCCGTTCCCGCACCCGCCTGGAGTTGCGCAATCATCCGGCCGCCGAGGTGCTCCGTGGTCTCGACGAGTTCCTCGCCTCGCTCAAGGTCGCCGACCCCGATTTTGAACGCCACCAGCTCGAGGGCTTGTGGGTGAGCTGGAGTCTCGACCGGGTCTCGGTGCCGTTGCTCAACAAGCTGCTCCAGGCCAAGGATCACCGCGTCCGCGCCGCCGCCGTGCGCGTCCTCCGCTACAACACCCTGGCCGTCGCCGATCATGCCGCGCTCCTGAAACGCGCCGCGAGCGACGCCCACGGCCGCGTCCGCCTCGAGGCGGTCAACGCCGCCACCTGGCTGGGCAAGGATCTCGCCCTCTCCGTGCTCGCCGAGGCCCGTCGCCAGCCCGAGGACGCCTGGCTCAAGCCGGTCTTCGCCGCCGCCGAGACCTACCAGAACGGTGGTTCCGTCCAGGCTCCCGAGGCCCCGAAGGCCGTCACCACGCTGACCGGCGACGCCAAGCGTCTGTTCGAGCTCGGCGCCGAGGTCTACCGTCGCGAGGCCCATTGCATCACCTGCCACCAGGCCGACGGCCAAGGCCTGCCGGCGGCGCAGTTCCCGCCGATTGCCAAGTCCGAGTGGGTCACGGGCAGCCCGGAGCGGCTGATCCGCATCGCCTTGCACGGCCTGATGGGCCCGATCGAGGTCAACGGGGTCAAGTACCCCGGCCAGGTCCCGATGACCGCCTTCAAGGGGCTCTCCGACCAGGAGCTCGCCGGTGTCCTCACGTATGTCCGCAACTCCTTCGGCAACCAGGCCGCGCCGATCACCCCGGCGCAGGTCGCCAAGGAACGCGCCGCCACGAAGGCCCAGGAAGGCTTCCTGAACCCGGCCGACCTCCTCAAGCAGTTCCCGCACGGCCGCTGAGCCGGCGGGGGCGGCGCTGACGGCTTACGAGCCCCAGCTCCAGCGCTCGGGCACCCACGCGTACTGGTCGCCCTTGGGGACGACCGTACCGAGGCCGGGCCAGGGGAGGTGGAAGCCGAATGCCCGGGACTTGTTGGCGGCCATGCGGGCGAAGAGCTTCTTGCGGGTCTTGACCGCCGTCTCGGGGTCATGGTCCATCGCGACCGTCCAGCCGACGTTCTCGAACATGAGCACGTGGTGGTGGACGACATCGCTGATGTGCACCAGGGATTCCTCGCCGGAACGGATCTCGAAGCACGCGTGCCCGTCGGTGTGGCCCGGGGCGGCGAGCACCTCCACGGCGTCGTGGAAGAGCTTCTGGCCGTCCTTGGCGATGACGAGCTGGTCCTTGAGGATGTCGAAGTTGCGGCAGACCGTCTTGACCATGTTCGGCAGCGGTTTCTTATCGCGCTTGGACTTGGAGAAATCGGGGTTCGGGCCGCGCCAGAAGTCATATTCCTCCTGGAGTAGGTAGATCTTCGCGTTCGGGAAGGCCGGCTTGTCGCGGTCGACGAAGCCGTCGAGGTGGTCGGAGTGCGAGTGGCTGAGGAAGCCCGCCGTCACCTGCTCGCGCTTGATGCCGAGGGAGCGGAGGCCTTCCTCCATCCAGCCGAAGTTCACGTTCGGATGGCGCTCGCCGAAGCCCGCGTCGATCAGGGCGACCTCGTCGCCGATCCGCAGGCCCATGATGTTGATGTAGAGGGGGAGGGCGTCGAGGCGCTCGCGGTTGAAGACCATCGATTCCTTCATCTTCGGGCGGTCGGCCTCGGGCCACATCAGATTGAGACCCTCGCGGAAGAGCATGTGGCCGTCGCTGATGGAGAAGGCCTCGATCGCCCCGATCTTGAACTTGTAGACGTAGGGATTGGGCGGGCGCTTCACGGGGGCCTTGGGCGCGTCCTGGGCGGCCAGGCGGGTGGCGCCGGCGGCCAGGCCGGCCAAGGAGAAGGCGGCGGCGCCGAGGAATTCGCGACGGGAGGAGGGCAGGGAGGCCATGCCCGCAGGAAAGCCGTCCGCCGGCCCGTGGCAAGTGCCTAGCCCCGCCGGGCTTTCCGTTTGAGTCCGCCCGCGGTCTTCGTCAGGGTGCGCCCATGGCGAAAATCCACGAAGAACTGAAGCAGAAGCTCCGTCCGTGGGATTGGTTCGTCCTGGGCGTCGCCGTCGTCTCCCTGCTCCTCGTCGTCATCGAGACCTTCGTCGCGATGTCGTCCGAGACCTTCCATCGCCTGATCCTCGTCGACCGCGCCGCCTGCGGCATCTTCCTGCTCGACGTCGTCATCCGTTGGCGTCGCGAAGGCTGGTCACGCGGCTTCTGGAAGTGGGGCTGGATCGACCTCCTGGCGAGCATCCCCTTCGACGCCGCCTTCCGCACCCTGCAGATCGTGCGCATCTACCGGATCGTCCGGGTCATTCGCGCCCTCTACAAACTCCAGGAAGTCGCCACCGGCACCTCGCTCACCGAGAAACTCCTGGCCTTGCCCGGCATCGCCTTCGTCATGGTGCTCTTCTCGACGAACCTCATCCTCGAGGCCGAGAAGGGCGCGCCTGGGTCGACCATCCGGACCGGCGGCGACGCCCTTTGGTGGGCCCTGACCACCGTCACCACCGTCGGCTACGGAGACACCGTGCCCGTCACCGGCGAAGGCCGCGTCATCGCCGCCGTCCTCATGCTCGTCGGCATCGCTCTCTTCGGCTCCATGTCGGCCATCATCACCTCCAAGCTCATCCTCCCCAAGGAGACGAAGGACCACGAGGAGATGCGCCGCGAGATGCGCGCCCTCCACGCCGAGATCAAGGAACTCCGGGACGAGATGCGGAAGAAGTGAGGTTTTCGAAGGGGCGTTCCCCCTGGTTTGCGCGGGGGCTGCTTCCTGTTTAGGTGTGGGCGTGCCACTCCCCCCGGACTTCCCGCCCACCCGCGCCGCCGCCTTGAAGCGGCTGCTGGCCTTTCTGCCTTCGGCCGGGCGCTATGCGGCCGAGCGGAACTTCGTGCGCCCCGGCAACGAGCACGTCGCCAAGCTGTCACCCTGGCTGCAGAAGCGGCTACTCCTAGAGGAGGAAGTCGTCGCCGCCGCCCGGGAGCGTTGGCCCTTCGCGGCCGTGGAGAAGTTCGTCCAGGAGGTCTATTGGCGGACTTATTGGAAAGGGTGGCTCGAGCAACGTCCGGCGGCGTGGTCGCGTTGGCGAGAAGCGGTGCCCAGGCTGACGGATGCCTTGCAGGGCGAGCAACGCGTGACTTGGGAAGCCGCCCGCGAGGGACGGACCGGTATTGCCGGCTTCGATGATTGGGCGCGCGAACTGGTGGCCACAGGCTACCTGCACAACCACGCCCGCATGTGGTTCGCCTCCATCTGGATCTTCACGCTCCGGTTGCCGTGGGAGCTGGGCGCGGCGTTCTTCTACGAGCACCTCCTCGATGGCGATGTCGCGAGCAACACGCTCTCCTGGCGTTGGGTCGCGGGTTTGCAGACCGCCGGCAAGACCTACCTCGCCCGCGCCGACAACATCGCCCACTACACCGATGGACGCCACGTGCCTGCCGCCGATTGCCTTGCTACGACGCCGATCGCCCTCACCGAGGAGCCGCTCCCTAAGGTGCCTGCCTGGACCGAGGCTCCAGGTGCCCTCGCGGGCTTGCCCGCCGCTGGCCCCGTCGGTCTGTGGCTACACCCCGAGGACCTCGCCGTCGAACGTGGTGAACTCGCGGGTCTAAAGTTGGCTACCATCAACGCTACTTGGCCGGAAGGCATGGCTGCCTCTGCCGGCTGGTCATCCAACGTTGCCGACTGGACGCGGGCGGCGCTCGGCGACGGTGCGCAGCGGGCCGGCGTCCATTTCGAGGCTGAAGTCTCGGGCGGGGAAACCTCCGACTTGGCCGCCTCCCTCGCGGAGTGGGCGCGCGCCCGCCAGCTCCGTGCCGTGGTCGCCTACCGGCCTTTCATCGGGCCTTGGCTGGCGGAGGCCCTCGCCATCGAGTCCTCCTTGGCGAAGGTCGGCATCACGGTCCACTGGCGCCGCCGTTCCTGGGATAAGGAACTCTTCCCGCACGCCACCCGAGGTTATTTCCCGTTTTGGGAACGGATCAGGTCGGCGGGGTAGGATTTCGGTTTGCTCGGTGATGGCAGCAACTTTCTCGCTCCGGGTTTGGTTTGAGCGGAGGTTAAAAGGCGGCACCTAGGGTATTTATGATAGTAGGCCAAATTGACCCAACGTCGCTAGGGTCAGAATAATCGACTTATGCGAAACCACACCACCCGTTTCAGCGGAGCAGTTCGGCTGCTCGCCATTTTGTCCCTGTTGCCTGCTGCGGTCTCCGCGGGGATGAGCGCCGAAGAGGTGGAGGTTTTTGAGATCTTCAAGAAAATGGCCCAGTCCGGGGATGCCACCGGTCGATATAATCTCGGGCGTTGCTATGAGAGAGGCGAGGGCGTGGGTAAGGATAAAGGCGAGGCGCTGAAATGGTATCGGCTGGCCGCGGAACAGGGGGAGCCTTTGGCCCAGTTCAGCCTGGGCAATATGTACTTCGAGGGAGAAAGTGTCGCGAAAGATCTGTTCGAAGCGGTGAGGTGGTGGCGCAAGGCCGCTGAGCAGGGGGAGCGCACTGCCCAATTCTACCTAGGCAGTCGCTACTACAATGGCGAAGGCGTGGTCCAGGATAAGGCTGAGGCGGTCAAATGGTGGCGCAAATCCGCCGAACAAAATCGGGCGATGTCACAGTATGTCCTGGGTGGGTGTTACGCCGCCGGCGAGGGTGTCGCCAAGGATGTGGTCGAGGCCGCGAAATGGTATCGACGGGCGGCCGAACAGGATTTCATCGCCGCTCAGTTGGAAATGGCTGAGTGCTGCTTGAAGGGCATCGGTGTGGCGACGGACCCTGCCGAGGCGGTGAAGTGGTGGCGTAAGGCCGCCGAGCTTGGAGATGACACCGCGCGTTTCAACCTCGGCAGTCTTTATTTCAAGGGAGAGGGCGTGACCAAGGATCGTCTCGAGGCGGTGCGCTGGTGGCGCAAGGCCGCGGAGCAAGGGCATGCTGCCGCCCAGTACAATCTGGCTTGTTGTTGCGCCGAGGGGGAGGGAGTGCCTAAAAGCGACGTCGAGGCGGTGCGGTGGTGGCGTAAGGCCGCGGACCGAGGGCTGGCAGCCGCGCAATTCAAGCTGGGCTGCAGCTGCTTCTACGGCTTGGGTTTGGCGAAGGATGCCGTCGGGGCCGTTGGCTGGTTTCGCAAGGCGGCGGACCAGGGGCATGCTTTAGCCCAACTCAACCTGGGTAACTGCTATCACGACGGAGCGGGTGTCCCCAAGGACGAAGCCGAAGCGGTGAAGTGGTTTCGTTTGTCCGCCGAGCAGGGAGAGCGCACGGCGCAGCTCAACTTAGGAAACAGCTATTTTAATGGCTTGGGAGTGGCGAGGAATCAAGGCGAGGCCCTGAAATGGTGGCAGCTGGCCGCGGAACAGGGGCACCCTCAAGCTCAGTTGATCTTGGGAAATAGCTACATCAATGGCGAAGGCGTGCCCAAGGATGGGGTCAAGGCGGCAAGGTGGTTTCGCCTATCTGCCGAGCAGGGAGTGCTCACGGCGCAGTTCAACCTGGGACAATGTCTCTATCAGGCTGACGCTCAAGCCGAGGCGGTTAAATGGTGGCGTGAGGCTGCCGACAAGGGGCATGTGATGTCCCAGGTCAATCTAGGGGTTTGTCTCCTCAAAGGCCAAGGCGTACCCCGGGACGAGATTGAGGCCTATGCTTATTGGATGCTCGCCGGGAGAAACAACGAATACGCCCGCAAATGTCTCGCCGCGATCGAAGGGGAGATGACCGCCGAGGCCAGGTCTCAAGGGCAGCGACGTGCCACCCAGCTCCAGCGCGCTATCGACGAAAAGGTGAAGACGCAAACCGTCCGGCAAGGTCCGTCTGAATGGGGGTCGGGCAAGTAGACTGAAGCTGGGGTGTTTAAGGCCCGATGGCCCAGCTGTCATGGGTCTCGGTCGAGGACAGGATGGAACCGACGGTCATGAGCTGTGTCTGATAGTTTCCCCCATACCCCACACATGAAGCACCTGCCCTACGTTTCCCTCCTCGCCCTCGGCATCTCCTCGGCCTACGCGGCTCCAGTGCCCTCCACGGTCACGGCCGCTTCCCCCTCGAGCCTCTTCGCGAACAATGTCGAACTGAGCTATGTGCAGTTGAGCAGCTCCGGCGTCTCGGGCCATCTCGACGGTTGGAAACTCTCCGCGACCTCTTACCTCGGCAAGTCCGACGTCTTCCTGAGCGGCCTGACCACCCTGGGTGGTGACCTTGGCAACGGCACGAACGCCGTCGCTCTGGGCTATCGCTTCAAGAACGTCGCCTCCCTCGCCGACGTCGCCCTGACCGTCGGTTCGGACGAGACCTATGGCATCGCCCTGCACCGTGCCCTTGGGGCCGGTTTCGGCGCCTGGGCCTCCTATGTGCGCAACTCCGCGGGTCATGAGGTCAACGCGACCGTGAGCAAGATGCTCACCCATGACATCTCCTTGGACCTCGGCTATACTTGGATCACCCTCGACGGCACCGATGGCCAGGACCAGTGGAGCCTCGGCGTCCGCTACAAGTTCTAAGCCCTCGGGCAGAAACAAAGCCGCCGACCCGCGAGGGCCGGCGGCTTTTTCATGCAAGGGGTTGCGCTTTACGCCCATCCCGGCTGCATGCTATTAGGAACGCATCCCCCTATGCGACGCCCCGACCTACGCCGGCTTTTCTTTATGCTGCTGGCATCCGTTTTGATGTCGGCAACCGGCCTGGCCGAGTCTGTGAGCCGGGAGATCAAGGTTTTGAGCGCAATGGCGGAGATGGGAGTTGCCCAAGCCCAATTCCAGCTTGGGCTTAGGTATGATTTAGGCGAAGGGGTGCCGAACGACTTTGCCGAAGCCATCAAGTGGTATCGTAAGGCCGCTGAGCAGGGCGACGTCGTGGCGCAATTCAACCTCGGAATCATCTATGCCAATGGCAAAGGCGTGCCGAAGGATCTTGCCGAAGCCTTGAGGTGGTATCGCCAGGCTGCGGAGCATGGGTATGCCCACGCCCAATTCCAGCTTGGGCTTAGGTATGATTTAGGCGAGGGGGTGCCGAACGACTTTGCCGAAGCCATCAAGTGGTATCTTAAGGCCGCTGAGCAGGGCGACGTCGTGGCGCAATTCAACCTCGGAATTATCTATTACTATGGGAAAGGCGTGCCGAAGGACCTTGCCGAAGCCTTGAGGTGGTATCGCAAAGCTGCGGAGCAGGGGTATGCCCAGGCCCAAAGCAACCTTGCGCACATGTACGAGATAGGAAAAGGGGTGCCAAAGGACCTTGCCCAGGCCTTGAAGTGGTACCGCAAGGCCGCGGAGCAGGGGCTTCCCGAGGCTCAATTTAACCTCGGGATTATGTATGATGAATGCGAAGGGCTGCCAAGGGATTCAGCCGAGGCCGTGAAGTGGTATCGCAAGGCTGCGGAGCAGGGGTATGGCCAGGCCCAAGTAAACCTTGCTTCCATGTATTACGAAGGTCAGGGCGTAGCGAAGGATCTCATGGAAGCCTACGCCTGGTTTAACCTTGCCGCATCTAAAGGTGATGAGGTCGCTCGAAAGAACCTCGGATTCCTCGAGAAACAAATGTCGGCGGCATCCATTCTTGAGGGGAAGAAGAGAGCTAAAGAGCTGATGAAGGAGATAGGAAAGAAGTGATTGAACGGGGCTTGGGCGGTCGTCTGCTTGCCTATTAGACCCCTCGGGCTTGCCCTGGGAGGCGGGGTTGGCGCTGTTGCGCAGGGGAGTGCTCAACCGCAAGGTTTCGCTCGTGGCGCACGTTTAAAAAGTCCGGGGTATCGGTGCCATGCAAGCTCCGGGCGTGCCCCGAATAGATTCCTTTCGGCTTCGAGCTCGGAAACTTGGTGCCCTAAATAACCCCTTAATCCCGCAAGGTGGGTGCGGAAAAGTGCCCGGATTCTTTAGGAAGCTCGCAGATCGGACGAAAGAGAATGGGCCCACCCGGATTCGAACCGGGAACCAAGGAATTATGAGTTCCCTGCTCTAACCGTTGAGCTATAGGCCCGTGCGGCCGATTAAGCCGCAATCGGGCCGGGAGGGAAGCATGAAGGCGGGCGGGCCCGCGGGACTCACTTCTCCTCGGCGGCGAACTTCACCAGCTTGCCGACGAGGTCGACGATCTTGGGGGTGAGGCTCGTCGAGAGGGAGGCGCCGTAGCTGATGCTTTCCTGGGTTTGCCCGTTGACGCCGTAGAGGTTGAAGGCGCTCTGGTCGCCGCGCTGGCCGGAGATGGCCACGATGTGGTCATGGGGCAGGACGTCGAGGTAGGCCTTCACGAGCGGGGCGGTGCGCTCGCCCTTGGAGTTCTCGGCGGCGGCGTTGTCGATGAGGTCGCGGTCCGAGAAGACGACGAGGAGCTGCCAGTCCTGGAAGGCGTCGAGCACCTCGATGCGCGGGGCGATGAGGGAGGCTTCCTTGCCCTGGAGCGCGGCCACGGCGTGGGCGAGCACGGTCGGGGTGGCGATCACGAGCGTGTGCTCGTCGGTCGCGGCGAGGCCGAAGCCGAAGGGGTCGGGGCTGCTCTGTTTCTCCTTGGCGATCTTGCCGATGAGTTCGACGAGGGCCCAGGTGGGCGCGCCGCCGACCTCGGTCTGCTTGAGGCCGTTGTTCTTGGCGAACTCGGCGAGGCGGGTGGGGTTGAAGTTGCCGCGAAGGATGAGGACCAGTTGCAGGTCGGCCGGCGAAGGCCCGATGAGCGCGGCGTTCTTCGGCAAGGTGGCGCCGAGGGTGATGGACTTCAGGTCGCCCTGCGTGAGGTCGCCGAGACCGGCGTCCTTGATCGCGCCCAGGGCTTCCATGATCTTGGCGAGGTTGCGGCGGGCTTCCGGGTTGGCCTGGATGAGGGATTGGAAACCCTTGAGGAAGTCCTCGCTGGCCTTCTTGGCCGCCTTGTCCTCGGAGACGAGGGACACCTGCGCCCAGACGTTGGTCGAGACGGGGAGTCCCTGGGTGACCGGGGCTTTGGTCTTCGGTTGGCCGCAGCCGACGAGGAGCAGGAGAGGCAGGAGGGCTAGGAGGCGGCGCATGGGGAAGGACTAGGCGGACCCTTGAGGGGGTAAATAAGAAACCTCCGGCGCCCCGCTTTCCGGGGGGTGCCAAGCCGATTTTCAAGAAATCTACCGTAGGTAAGGCGCTCAGCCCCCCTCCGGAAGGGTGCGAAAACCGAAACCTCGGGTATGATAGGTCCCTCCTCCCACCGCCACCCATGATCACCGACCTCACCCCGGATAGCCCCGTCACCCCCGCCGCCGCCAAGACCGGGCATACGCCAGACGCCGAGTTGACCGGCTCCATCCTCTATGTGGTCCGGCTGGAGTATTTCGGCAAGCTGCCCAAGTCGAAGCAGGCGAAACTGATCGAGCTGAACCCGGCGGCGCGGAAGCGAGCCCCCGTCTTCTACGTCGGCCAGACCCGCCTGGAGGCGTGGAAGCGCTACGAGAACCACCTGAAGGGCTACCGGGCGAGCCGCTGGGTGGAGAACTATGGCAAGCAGCTGATCAAGGCCGACGTGTGGAAGCCGGATTTCGGGGTGGCGCTGCCGGAGTCGGCGATCCGCGCGGCCTGGAGCCTGGCGCGTCGCAACAAGGGCGAGCCCGGCAAGCGGGAGCAGGCGTTGACCGCGCTCCTGCGCTCCCACGGCTACTACGTCATCTCCAACTGAGGCTCGCCTTCGGCCCGTCGGCCCGCTTGGTTGCGCGGATGCGAATCGACGCGAAGGTGGGCGAACAGGCCGAGGGCTGGACGTGCGTGGGCGTCGGCGTGGTCGACGACTTCTATGATTTCACCGACTCCGCCGCCTGGGTGGGGGACATCTCGCTCGGCTTCATGGAACTCGACATCGCGGCCGAGGAGCTCGGCGGTCATGTCCGCTACCTGGTCGACGGCGCCGATGACGAGGACGAGCTCTGGACGTTGGTCCTGGGCTTGCGCCTCGAGGTCGCGGAGGGCGCCGGTTCCCCGCCGTGTTTCTCCCTGTGGGCCGAGGACGCCGCGGGCGTCGCCGTGCTGGAGGCTTTCAAGCAGATCCAGGACGTGGCCCTGTGGCGCCTGCAGCAGCTGGCGCCGGAGGCCCTCCGCCCGCAGGTGGTCGCGGCCGGCGACGACATGGATCGGGTCGTGGAACTGCTCCGCGGCGCCTGCGTGCGCGTCCCGCTGATCAGCTGGGAGTGAGTCTCAACCGCGCGGGATCACCACGCGGGCCTTGAGCTCCGCGGCCACTTGCCGGAGCCAGCCGAGGTAGATCGGGTCGTTACGCTCGGCCAAGAGGAACAACTCCTTGCCCCGGCTGAAACGGCGGGGATCGAAGGGCGCCTTGGCCGCCGGCAGGCCGAGTTTGGCGGCCTCCTCGGCGGTCATGAACTCCTCCTTCACGTCGGCGGGCAGCTTCGGCGGGACGACGGTCCACTGGTACACCAACGTGAGCGCCCCGCAGGACGGGTCGTCCTTGGCTTCCTTGTGCGGAGGGCTGCTGGCCAGGTCGGTCGCCGAAGTGGCGATCCACGGGGTCTCGAGGACGACGAGTTTGGACTCGACGGGCGGCGGTAGCCACGGACCGAGGGCACCGGCGGCGAGTTTCTGGTAGGCGCCACGCACGGCGCCGAGCTTGGCCTGGGGCTGCAGCTCGGCCTGGGCCTGCGACCAGGCCGACTCGAAGGTGGCGGCGAACGCCGTGGTGGCTTCGCCGACGAGGTGCGGCGCGAGCTCCAGACCAGGCTTCTCATCCTTGGCGCCGGTGCGGACGGCCAGGAGCAACGCCTGCTGGTCGGCGATCAGCGTGGTGGCGCGGACGTCCGCGCCGAGACGGACCTTGACGCCGCCGAGCGCGAGCTTGCGCAGGGTCTCGGTGGCGGCGGGCCGGGCCGAGGTGAGCAGGCGGACGTCGACGCCGGCGGTGGCCTTGGCGAGCAGGGCCTCGATGAGGAAGGTCTGGGTCTCGGGCTGGGGCAGGGTGCACCAGAGGCGGGTCTGGGCGGGCTCGAGCACGGTCTTGATCCGCGGGGTGATCTCCAGCCGCGCCGGCGTCTCGGGCTTGGGCTTGGCGCTCAGCTGGAGGTCGACGGCGAGGCCTTCGATGGGCCGGTCGAGCGGGTAATGCGCCTGAGGTTCGGCCTTGGCAGGCCCCTGCTTGGTCAGGCGTTCCGCCGACAACCGCCACCACGCGAGGGCGAAGGCTTCCTGCAGCGGGCGCGCATGCCGCGTCAGCACGTGGGTCGGAGCGGGCTTTTCCGGCGAGGGCAAGCCGCACGGGCAAACGATGGCTTGGGCGGCGGGTTCGCCGACATCGACGATCAGGAACTGCGCATGGACCTGGGCGGAGCTCTGCAGGATCGCGCCGGCCGCGGAGAGCTTGGCCAGCGCCTCGGCGTGCGTCTGCTTCTGCGCGGCGTCGTAGCCGGGCGCGAGGCCGTCCGTCGTGAGGATGTAGCAACGGACGCGGTGCTGGCTGAGCGCGCGGGCGAGGGCCTCGTTGATCGCCGGGACGCCGAGGAGCGGCGTGGCGAGGTGCAGCGTGTGCCGCGCCGCCTCGATCGCGGCGAGCAAGGTCGTCGCGCCCTGGTCGGCGACCGGGGCGGGGTCGAGCCGCAACCAGATGTCGCCGATCACGCGCTCGTGGTAGACGAACGGCTCGGAGGTCCTGAGCAACGGCGCGATCATCGGTCGGTCGGCTCCCACAGGAGCAGGTCATGCGCCTCGAGCAAGGCGGCGCGCTGGGGGAGGTCGCGCCCCAGCGGGCCGCGCCCGAGCGCGAGCCGCGCCAGCTCGGCGCCGGTCCGCGGACGGTAGGAAGGGATCTTTTGGCGGACCGCCTCGCCGGCGCGGGCCGGCCCGCCCGGGGACTTGTCCGGGCCCAGCAGGTGGCACTGCAGCCACTGCCCCCAGGAGTCCTCGTCGCCCGCCGCCGGGACGATCGGCACCTCGAACGCCTCGACCTCGAACGTCCCGAGGTCGAACTGTCCCGGCACCTTGAAGTGCACCTTGGGGATCTTGGGCACGCGCAGGCGGAAGTGCAGGCGCGCCTCGGACGGCGCCTCCGCGAAACGCGTCGGATAGCCGGTGGAGAGGTCGGCCTGGCCGCCCGGCGTCGCGAGGAAGTCCTGGCCGCTGGCCGCGGCCGCCATCTGCAGCAAGTCGGCGTAGCTTTGATCCGCCCGGCGCGGTTGGGCGGAAGTGAGGCGCACGTCGATCGCGCCGCCCGTGCGGTCGCGCCCCGTGCCTTTGCCCGCGGGCCACTGGCCGGTCAGGCGAAGGTTGAACGGGCCTTCCTGGCCGGGGCGGATCTCCACCTCCAGCAGCAAGGTCAGGTCCTGCTTGCGCGGGACCGGCCGCATCCGCGCCGAGGTGCGGACCACCGTGAAGAGCAGGCCGCGTTGGGCGACCGAGGCGAAGAACGTGTCCGGCTCCGCGTGAAGCGCCTCCGCGGCCTCCTCGAGCGTCGTGTCCTCGAGGTCGGCGAGGTCGCGGCGTTCCTCCACGTGGAGCAGCTGACGTCCGGCGAGCAGCGGCTCATCGGTGATCGCGAAGCGGAAGAAGCCGTGGTGTCCGTCCATCCCCGCGTCCTGGCGGAGGCAGGCGCGCCCCAAGGCCGTCGCGCGGAAACTGTCCCCGTCCCGGCTGAGCAGCCCGAGATCGACGCCCTGCCGGAGCAGCGTGCGGGCCGCCGGCAGCGGCAAGGGAAGGAGCGTGTGGACCGCCTCGGCGGTCAGGCCGCCCTGCTGCCGTTCCAGGTCGGAGGCCAGCCGGAGCAACGCCGGCCACTCGGCCGACTCGCCCGAGGTGCGCACGACCGCCATCGCGTCGACGAAACGGACGGCGACGGGGCGGCGGAGGATGAGGGGAGGCAGGGCCACGGGATCAGGCTTCGGGGAGACGTTCGAGGCGGGAAGCCAGCCCGAAGGGGCGCGGCAAGCCGGCGTGGTGGACGCTTTCGGAGCGGTCGGGCGCGTTGGGCTCGCGGGCGCCGTTCTGCAGCACCTCGAAGATCGAGCAGAGTTCCTGCTCCTTCAGGCGCAGCAAGGCCTGGGGCTCCCAGAGGGGTTTCTCGAACGGGTGCAGGCTCTTGAGGTCGAGCAGCAGCGCGCGGATGTGGCGGCTACGTTCCTCCTCCTGTCCGGGGCGGCGGAAATCGTAGAGCCCTTGCAGGTTGGCGGCGCAACGGCGTTGCCAGTCGAGGAAGATGAGCGGCCGCGGCTTGGCGCGCGAAGGGCCCGCCGACTTGCCGCGGGCCTTGGGCAGTTTCACGCGACGGGCCAGCGGCTCGAGCAGCTCGGGCTCGAGGTGGCCGACGATCAGCCGGAATTCCGGCGGCAGGCGCAGGGCGAGCTCGGTGCCCGTCAACGCCGCCCGGGCGCAGATCAGCACGTTGAGATCCGGGCTCAGCGCGGCCGGATCGAACGCCGCGACCTCGGCGGTCGCGATGGTCGCCGTCTGCAGCTGGCGTTGGCGCAGGTAGGCCTGCGCGGTCGCCAGCGAGCGCGCCTCGTCCGTCGGGGCGTCGAGCACCAGCAGGACCTTGCGGCGCCCATGGGCGTCGGGGATGTCCGCGTCCTCGTCCTCGGCCGAGCCGTCCTTGCCGACGCACGCCTTGAACGCGAGCTCGGCCTGGAGCTCGTCGAGCAGGCGCGCGCGCGACGCCTCCGTCACGACCTGTTCCGCCAGTTCGTCGAGGTCGGCGTCGCCGGCGTGCGCCCGCGGGTCGGCGACGAGGATCCAGCGACGCGCATGCACCGCCGGCACGAGGAAGTCGGCGAAGCCGAGCCGCTCCGCGCCGAGCACGATGAGCTGGTCGAAGTCCGCCGGGTCGCGCGCGAGCGCGGCGGGACGGAACGACGGGTGGGCGCCGAGGGCGGCCAAGGGGGTGCCGACGAGGTTGCAGGTCTCGAGCAGGAGCGAGGCGGCGACCTCGCGCGGCCGGCGGCCGCGGCTGAGGGGCGACACCGCGTCGACGAGCCGGGCCACCTGACGGTCCAGGTCGAAGGCCTGCGCGGCGGGCGCGGTCGGCTCGCAGGGGTCGGTGAGCCGGACCGCCGCGACCTGCTCACCCCACCCGGGCAAGGTCGCGCCGCCGGCCAGCACTTCGTCCAGTTCGGCGGCCTCCGCGGCGACCAGCAGCAAACGTTGCCCGCGGGCGACCGCTTGCAGGATCAACTCCAGCACCGCGGTGCGCCGAGCCGGACCCGGCGTGGCCTCGAGCAAGGTGAAGTCGGTCGTCCCGATGGCCTTGCGGACGAAGCTGCGGGCGGCGCCGATCGCCGGGCCCGCTCCCTTGAGCAGGTGCCAGTCCGCGTCGAGGTCGGCGTGGTTGACCATCTGGGCCTCGCCCCAGCCGCGCGACTCGGGATTGAACAACTGCAGCAAGGGCAGGTGCGAGGCCTGCCAGTGTTCGCGCAACCGGCGCAGGGCGGTCAGCCGTCGGCCCAGATGACCGCGACCGATGCGCCCGGTGAGGAAGACCGTCGCCCCATCCTCGAGCTGCTGTTCCGTCGGGTCCACGGGCGGGGCGGCCTCGCCGGGCGCATAGGCTTGCACCGACTTGCGGACCACGAGCAAGCCTTTGCTCCGCAGGGCGCAGACCCGTTCCACCCGGAGGCCGGGTTGGCGGGATTTCGCTCCCCGGATCGTGGCATGGAGTTCGAAGGTGTCCGCTTGCCCGAAGAAAGCGCGCCGCGTCGCCGGCTCCAGGGAGCCGTCCTCCGGGTCGCCGACGAGCCGAAGCACCAGGAGGTCCTTGGACGAGGTCCCGGGCAGGCCCTTGAGGGCGCCGGTGGTCTCGGCCAGGTCCAGCATCGCCTCCGCCTGGCGGATGGTCGCGGCGACGCAGGAAACCGTGAGGAAGCCGAGGGTGGCGCGTTTCTCGGTCGCCTCCGTCGCCCGTTCCCAGTCGGCCAAGGCCCGTTCGGCCATCTCCGTCCACGCATGCGAGGGGCGGCGGCGGGCATCGTCGAGCTTCCGCAGGTCGAGGGCCGCGTGTTTCAACCGGTCCGTCTCCGCCTGGACCTGCGCCAGCTCCAGCCGGAGGGTGTCGGCTTGGTGCGTGGTCTTGGTCGGGCCCGGGGCGTCCATGGGGAAGGGTGACTCAATAGGGTTTTATCCCTCGGGTGAAGGGTATTTATCGACCATTTCACCCGCCGCCCGGCGCCAGCCTACAGTTTCAGGAAGATCTGGCGGCGGTGAAGCCAGTAGCAGAAGAGCCAGAGCATGCCCGTCACGAAGAGGCTGGACCACAACGGGCCGAACGGGCCGGCGAAGGTCGCCTGACCGAGGTAGGTGCGGCCGATGCCTGCCAGCGGGCCCGAGAAGAGCGAGTAGGCGACGTAGAGGGCGAGGGAGTTCATTCCGACGACGATGAGCGGGAAGGCCCAGCGTCGATGGCCGCGGACATCGATCACGTGGTGGAAGGCCGCCAGGAGCCAGAGGACGCCGCCGCCGCTGACGAGCGCCCACGACGGCGTCCAGAGCCGCTTGACGATCGGGCAGATGGTCGCGCCGGCGAGCCACCCTAGCGCGAGGCAGGTCGCGCCCGCGCCGACGAGCCACCACGTCTTGGCGCGCGGGGTGCGCTCGCCGCGCAGGACCTCGCCGGCCATGAGTCCCAGCGTCATCGTGATCATCGCGGGGACGAAATTGAGCGTCTGGTAGCCGCCGCCGTTGTAGACGAAGGGCTTGGCGGTGGGGAAGAGGTTGAGGAACCAGCGGTCGAAAGACGCGGCGAAGTTCGTGCCCATGTTCCAGTGCCCCAGGAAACCGGGCAGCACGCATTGCCGGAACTTCTCGCCCGTCACGCCGAAGTCGCGGAAGTTGACCCCGGGTCCCGGCAGCGGATGCAGGACGAACGCGCCCCAGGTCACGACGGCGAGGCCGACGAGGGCGCCGAGCTGCAGTTTCCAACCGCGGTCGGCCAGCAGGAAGACGAACACGTACCCGAGGCCGATCTGGGCGAGGACGTTGTGGAAGGCGAACTCCGGCCGCGGGCGGTCGCCGGTCGTCAGGAAGATCGCCAAGGCGATGAGCAAGGTGGCGCGAACGAGCGCGTGAAACAGCGAACGGCCATGGCTCTCGCCGGCGCGGCGCCGGCTCGCGAGGGAGAAGGGGATCGCCACGCCCACCATGAGCATGAACGCCGGCTGGATCAGGTCCCAGGCGCCGCCGCCGACCCACGCGGCGTGCGTCGTATGGTACTTGAGGAACGACCAGACCGCCGAGTCCGGGTGGTCGGCCGCGAGGGCGGCGAAGCCCAGTCCGCCGGTCGCCATGAACAGCATGGCGAGGCCGCGCAGGGCGTCGAGGGAGGCGAGCCGGGGAGCGGAGGGGGCGGAGGGGGCGGCCATGGGTAAGTCAGCGGACCAAGCAGGGCTTCTTGGGGTCGAACATCCAGCCCGGCAGGAGGAATTGCATCGCGACCGCATCGTCCCGGGCGCCGCTGGGCAGCTTCAGGTAGAGGTCGTGCGCCGCCGCCAGTTGCGAGGCGTCGATGGTGACGCCCAGCCCGGGGCGGGTGGGGACGGCGACCTTGCCCCCGCGGATCCGGAGCGGCTCCTCCGTCAGGCGCTGGCCTTCCTGCCAGATCCAGTGCGTGTCCATCGCCGTCACGTCGCCCGGCGCGGCCGCGCCCACGTGGGTGAACATCGCGAGGGAGATGTCGAAGTGGTTGTTCGAATGCGAGCCCCAGGTGAGCCCGTGTCGCGCGCACGTCGCGGCCACCTGCACGGAGCCTTCCATCGTCCAGAAATGCGGGTCGGCCAGCGGGATGTCGACGGACTCCAGCTTGAGCGCGTGCCCGAGCTGCCGCCAGTCGGTCGCGACCATGTTGGTCGCGGTGCGCAGCCCCGTCTCCCGGCGGAACTCCGCCATGATCTCGCGGCCGGAGTAGCCGCCCTCGGCGCCGCAGGGATCCTCGGCGTAGGCGAGCGTGCCCTTGAGGTCGCGGCCGACGCGGACGGCCTCGGCGAGCGACCAGGCGCCGTTCGGGTCCAGCGTGATGCGCGCCTGCGGGAAGCGCTTCGCCAGGGCCTTGACCGCGGCGGCCTCCTCGTCGGCGGCGAGCACGCCGCCCTTGAGCTTGAAATCCTGGAAGCCGAAGCGTTCCTGGGTCGCCTCGGCCTGGCGCACGATCGCCTCGGCCGTGAGCGCTTCCTCGTTGCGCAGCCGATGCCAGGCCACCGCGGAGCCGGCTTCATCGCGGTAGGGCAGGGTGGTCTTGCGCCGGTCGGCGACGTAGAAGAGGTAGCCGAGCATCTCGACCTCGGCGCGGAGCTGCCCTTGGCCGAGCAAGGCCGCGACCGGCACGCCGCGTTCCTGGCCCAGCAGGTCGAGCAACGCGGACTCGATCGCCGTCACGGCGTGGATCGTCGTGCGCAGGTCGAAGGTCTGCAGGCCGCGCCCGCCGGCGTCGCGCTCCGCGAAGGCCTGCCCGACGCGCGCCATCAGCCCGGCCCGGTCCGCGATCGGCCGGCCGACCAGCAACTCGGTCGCGTCGACGAGCGTCTGGCGGATCTTCTCGCCGCCGGGCACCTCGCCGAGGCCGGTGCGACCGGCGCTGTCCTGGATCAGCACGATGTTGCGGGTGAAGAACGGGCCGTGCGCGCCGCTGAGGTTCAGCAGCATGCTGTCGTGGCCGGCGACCGGGACGACGCGGACGGATTGGATCGTGGGGGAGGACATCGGGAAAGGGTCAGGCGCGGCGGCGGAGGCGGAGGACGAGCGCGGCGGTGACGAGCGAGGTCGCGGCCAGGCCGTGCAGGCCCCAGGTCACGCTGCCGGTGGCTTCCTTGATCCAGCCGAAGGCGGTCGGCGCGAAGAAGCCTCCGAGGTTGCCCAGGGAGTTGATCAGGGCGATGCCGGCCGCCGCGATCCGCGGGTCGAGTTCCTTCTGGGGCAGCGGCCAGAACAACGAGGCGGCGGATTTGAAGCCCAGGGCCGAGATGCAGATGCACGCGAAGGCGGAGACCGGGCCGCCCAGCGTGGCCGCGAACATCCCGAGTCCCGCCACCGTGAGGGCGACCGCCACCCAGCCGGCTTGGCCGGGGCGGCGGGCCGCCGCCAGCGCGAAGAGGTACATCCCGACGATCGAGATGAGCCAGGGGATCGAGTTGAGGAGCCCGACCTGCATGTCGGTGAGCCCGCCCATGCCGCGGATGATCTCCGGCAGCCAGAACGTCACCGCGTAGATCGTCAGCTGGATCGCGAAGTAGACCCAGCAGAAGAAAAGGAGCCGGGCGTCGAGCAGGAGCTCGCCCAGGCCGGCCTTGGGACGGGTGATCGCGGCGGCCCGTTCGGCCTCCACCGTCGACGAGAGGGCCGCGCGCTCCGCGGGGGTCAGCCACCGGGCGTCGCCCGGCAGGGAGTCGAGCCACCACCAGAGCACGCCGGCCAGGCCGACGGAGAAGACTCCTTCGATGAGCACCATCCATTGCCAGCCGTGGAGCCCGAGTCCCTCGACGCGCAGCAGCGCGGCCGAAAGCGGGCCGGAGAGCACGGAGGCGATGGCCGAACCGCTCAGGAAGATCGCCATGGCGCGCCCCCGTTCCGCGGCGGGGAACCAGCGAGTGAAGGTGTAGACGACGCCCGGGAAGAAGCCGGCCTCGGCGGCGCCGAGCAGGAAACGCAGGAGGTAGAACTCCTCCTTGCTCCGCACGAAGGCGAGCAGCGCGGCGAGCGCGCCCCAGATCGCGGCGATGAGCGTCAGCCAACGGCGCGCCCCCATCCTCTCCAGCGCGAGGTTCGCCGGGATCTCGAAGACCGCGTAGCCCCAGAAGAACAGACCCGCGCCGAGGCCGTAGGCGGCCGCGCCGATGCCCAGGCTGGCCTCCAGCTGCGGCTTGATGAAGCTGACGTTCACCCGGTCGACGTAGTTCACGATGAACATCACGACGAACACCGGCAGCAGCCGCCACAGCGCCTTGCGGACCGCCGAGGCGAGGGCGACGGGGTCCGGCGTGGGGGCGTTCGCTTCCATCGACGCGGGGGCTTACTGCGGGCCGAGCTTGGCGATCAAGGCGGCGAGGCGTTCGCTCTCGGCGGGCTTGAGGTCGAGCAAGGGCGGGCGGACCGGGCCGGCGTCGTGGCCGACGACGCGGGCGCCGGCCTTGATGATGCTCACCGCGTAGCCGGCGCTGAGGTTGCGGAGCTCCAGGTAGGGCAGGAAGAAGGTGTCCAGCAGGCGATGCACGGTGGCGTGGTCGTCGGCCGCGACGGCGCGGTAGAACTCCATCGCGGTCTTCGGGATGAAATTGAAGACGGCGGAGGAGTAGACCGGGACGCCCATCGCCTTGTAGGCGCTGGCGTAGACTTCGGCGGTGGGCAGGCCGCCGAGGTAGCTGAAACGATCGCCGAGGCGGCGGCGGATGGAGACCATGAGCTCGATCTCGCCGAGGCCGTCCTTGTAGCCGATCAGGTTCGGGCAGGCCGCGGCGAGCTTCTCGAGGTGGTGCGCCTGCAGGCGGCAGACGTTGCGGTTGTAGACGACCACGCCGATCTTCACCGACTTGCAGACCTGCTCGACGTGGGCGGCGACGCCGTCCTGGTTCGCCTCGGAGAGGTAGTGCGGGAGGAGGAGGATGCCCTTGGCGCCGAGGCGTTCGGCCTCCTGGGCGTACTGGATGGCCACGCGGGTCGGGCCGCCGGCTCCGGCGAGGATCGGGACGACGCCGGCGCAGGTGTCGACCGCGGTGCGGATCACCTGCGAGTATTCCTTGGGCTCGAGGGAGAAGAATTCGCCGGTGCCGCCGGCGGCGAAGAGGGCGGTGGCGCCGTAGGGAGCCAGCCATTCGAGCCGCTTCGCGTAGGTGTCGGCGCGGAAATCTCCGTTCGTCGCGAAGTCGGTGATCGGGAAGGACAGCAGGCCGTGGGAGATCGTCTGCTTGAGCTCTTGGGGGGACATGGGCGGTAAGGCCCAAGGCAAAGCGGACGCCGCCGGGGTGGCAACGCCGGACTGGGCCGTTCGCGGGGGCTATTCGGCCAGCTGCGCGATCAGCTTGAGGGTCTCCAGCGGGGTCTCGTGCGCGGCCACCGCGCCGCGCAGGCCGGGCGGCAGGAGGTCCGCGGCGATCTCCTTCAGTTCGCTCAGGCGGGCTTCGACGGCCGTCAGCGGGCCGCGCGGGTTCGCGGCGTCGACCCAGACGTCGAACACCGTCACGACCGGCTTGTCGGGCGACTCGCCGTCGACCTCGCCTTCGCCGACCTCATAACCGCAGTCGAGCAGTTCGTCCCACAGCACGGCGTCGAGGTCGAAGGTGTCCTCGAGGTCGTAGAGCCGGATGCCGCTCATCCATTGGTCGAGCTGCTTGAAGGCGGCCGCATGCTCGGGGTGCACCTCCGTGAAGGTGAAGTCGATGCCGACCGCGACGAGCGTCTGGCCGTCGAGGGTGTCGCCGATCTTGGGGCCATCGAAGGATTCCGCGGAAGTCATGAAGGGAGCAGAGGGAGGAAAGGAGAGGAGGGCGAGAGGATTGTCGAAATCGAAAAGGGCTAGGGCCGGGGCTGGGGCGAGGGCTTGGTGTGATGTGCCCAAAGCGTCAGGCAAACGTAGGGGTCCGCCCGAACCATTAAATGGCGACTGATTTGATCTTAGTATCACGGTTGTTCCGCCCCGGCCCCAGCCCCAGCCCTTGTTCGCTACTTCGCCGCCGCCATTCCCGCCAAGTATCCCGTGGTCCAGGCGTTCTGGAAGTTGAAGCCGCCGGTGACGCCGTCGACATCGAGCACTTCGCCCGCGAAATGAAGGCCCGGGCAGATCCGGCTTTCCATCGTGCGGAAGTCGACTTCGGCGAGCTTCACGCCTCCGCAGGTCACGAACTCGTCCTTGAAGGTGCTCTTGCCGTCGACCGTGAAACGTCCGTCGGTCAGCTGGGCGACGAGCGCTTGCAGGGCGGCGTTGGTCACATGGGCCCAAGGCGTGGCGACGGGTATGCCGGCCGCGCCCACCAGTTTCTCCCAGAGTCTTTGCGGGAGCGGGACCGGGCTGAAGGTCCCGATCTGCTTGCGCGCCTCGGCCTGGCGAAGGTGCGTCAGTTGCGCGAGCAGGGCCTCGCGTTTGGCGGCGGGGACCCAGTTGACCGCGACCTCGCAACGATAGGCACGGTCGGCGAATTCGCGGGCGCCCCAGGCGGAGAGCTTGAGGATGGCCGGGCCGCTGAGCCCCCAGTGGGTGACGAGCAGCGGTCCATCCGTGCGGAGCTTGGTTCCGGGCAGCGCGGCCTCCACGTTTTCCACGGAGACGCCGGAGATGTCGGCCAGCCGGGCGTCCTTGATGTTGAAGGTGAAGAGGGAAGGGACGGGCGGGACGATGGCGTGGCCGAGCGATTCGGCGATGGCGAGTCCGCCCGAAGCCTTGTTGCCCCCGGTGGCGAGGATCAGCCGGTCGCAGAGCAGGGGCTCGCCGACCCCGAGCGTGAGCTTGAGGCCGAGCGCCGTGCGCTCGACGGAACGGACGGCGGTCTGCGTCCGGATGTCGACCCCGGCCCGCCGGGCGGAGCCCAGCAGGCAATCCGCGATCGTCGCGGAATCGTCCGTGATCGGGAACATGCGGCCGTCCTCCTCCGTCTTGGTCGCGACGCCGCGCGCGGCGAACCAGGCGATGGTGTCGCGCGGCTGGAAACGGTGGAAAGCGCCGAGGAGCTCGCGTCCCCCGCGGGGGTAGCGCTTGACCAGTTCCGCCGGGTCGAAGCAGGCGTGGGTGACGTTGCAGCGACCGCCGCCGGAGACCTTGACCTTGGAGAGCAGGTGCGGCGTCGCCTCGAGGAGCGTGATCTCCCCGCGCCCCCCGAGGGCTTCCGCGCAGGTGATCGCCGCGAAGAAGCCGGCGGCTCCTCCTCCGATGATGGCGACCCGGGTCGGTTTCATGCTCCGAAACAGTCGGGCTCGCTCCCCGGCAGGCGAGTCAAATGCGTCCGGTGCTTTAGGTTGGAAACCGTCCCCGCGACCCGCTACTGACAGCCCACCCCATGACCCGCTCCCGGCTCATCCCCTTCGGTTTCCTGTGCGTGGCCCTCGCCGCGGTCGGGGCGGCGGAACCCGCCTTGGAGCGCCTGAAATACAACCACCCGGGACTCGTCGTGGATCTTGGCGTGGGTCTTTGGGCTTGGCCCTTGCCGATGGATATCGACGGAGACGGGAAACTCGACCTGGTCGTGAACTGCCCCGACAAGCCTTCGAACGGGGTCTATGTTTTCAAGTCGGGGGTGGATACCGCCCGCGAGCCGTTGCCGGTCTTCGCGCCGGGGGTGCGGATCAGCAAGGGTCTCCAGAACGTGCAACTCAGCGTGGTCGACGGCCGGCCGGTCGTGCTTTCGCCCGGCACGGTCCATCCGGACTTCGCGCGGACCGGCCTGGCCGAAGGGCGGCGCCTGCCGCTGCCGACGAACCTGCACCCGAACAAGGTCCGGGCGAACATGTGGAAGCAGGTCGACTTCGATGGCGACGGGAAGGTCGACCTCGTCGTCGGCGTCGGCGATTGGACGGATTATGGTTGGGATAACGCCTATGACGCCCAAGGACGCTGGACCCGCGGTCCGCTCCGCGGTTTCGTCTACGTCGTGCGCAACGAAGGCGCGAACGAGGCGCCGCGTTACGCCGCCCCGGTGAAACTCGCGGCCGGCGATCGGCCGCTCGAGGTCTTCGGCTGGCCGTCCCCGAGCTTCGCCGATTTCGACGGCGATGGCGACCTCGACCTGCTCTGCGGCGAGTTCCTCGATGGGTTCACCTATTTCGAGAATATCGGCTCGCGCACGGCCCCCCGTTACGCCGCGGGACGACGGCTGACGGTGCCGGTCGAGGCCAGCGCCACGGCCCGTCCGTCCGCGTGGAAAGCGGTTCGCGAGACGCCGGCCGGGTCGTCGCCGCTGACGATGGATCTCGAGATGATCACGCCGGTGGTCTGCGATTGGAATCGGGACGGCAAACCCGACCTTGTCGTGGGCGACGAGGATGGCCGCGTGGCTTTCCTCGAGAACACCGGCCGGTTCACGCCCGACCATACGCCGGTCTTCCTGCCGCCGAGGTATTTCCAGCAGCAGGCCGACGACCTGAAGTTCGGGGCCTTGGCCACGCCGTTCGGCTTCGACTGGGATGGCGATGGCGACCTCGACCTGCTGAGCGGCAATACCGCGGGGTACGTCGGTTTCTTCGAGAACCTCAGCGGCCCGGGCGTGGCCAAGCCGAAGTTCGCCGCGCCGGTGCTGCTCGAGGTCGACGGCCGCCCCCTCCGCATCATGGCGGGCGAGAATGGCAGCATCCAAGGACCCGCCGAGGCGAAATGGGGCTATACCACCTTCACCGTGGCGGATTGGGATGGCGATGGGCTGCCCGACCTGGTCCTGAACTCGATCCTCGGTGAGGTCGTCTGGTATCGGAACGTCGGGACCCGTCGCGCCCCTAAGCTCGCCGCCGCTCAGCCCATCGAGGTGGAGTGGGCGGCCGCCCAGCCGGCCCTCGCCTGGGGCTGGAAGAAACCCGCGGGCAAGGCTTTGCTGACGCAGTGGCGCACCACCCCGGTCGCCGTGGATTGGAACCGCGACGGTCTCACCGACCTCGTGATGCTCGACCATGAGGGCTACCTGGCCTTCTTCGAGCGGGCCAAGGTCGAGGGGCGGCTGATCCTGCGGGCCCCGCGCCGGGCGTTCGCCGACGAGTCCGGCCGGCCGCTGCGGCTGAGCCAGGGGACCGCCGGCAAGAGCGGCCGCCGCAAGCTCTGCGTCGTCGACTGGGATGGCGACGGGAAACTCGATCTTTTGCTCAACTCCTCCAGCGCCAATTTCCTCCGCCAGGTCGGTCAGACGGACGGCGTCTGGCGTTTCAAGGACGAGGGTCCGTTGGTGAAGCAGAACATCGAGGGGCACGATGTCAGTCCCGCCGTCGTCGATTTCGACGGCGATGGCGTGCCCGATTTCGTGGGCGGAGCCGAGGACGGGAAATTCTATTTCCTCAGGAACCCCCGCGCCACCAAGTGACATGCGACGTCGCGATTTCCTCGGAGCCTCCGCGCTCGCCCTGACCGCCGCCCTCCTGCGGGGCAGGACTTCGGACCAGCCCCTCGCCGTCGGCATCATCGGCCATACGGGGCAGGGCAACTATGGGCACGGGGAGGATCTGGTCTGGCTCAAGGTGCCGGGGGTCCGCGTCGTGGCGGTCGCGGACGCCGACCCGAAGGGACTCGAGGTCGAACGTCGTAAGCTCGGCGGCGTGCCCGGTTACGCCGATTACCGGGTCATGTTGGCCGAGACCAGGCCCGACCTCGTCGCGATCTGCCCCCGCCACGTGCACGAGCACCACGCGATGATCCTGGCCGCGGTCGCCGCCGGGGTGAAGGGCATCTACATCGAGAAGCCCTTTGTCCGCACGCTCGAGGAAGCCGATGAGGTCGTGAAACTCTGCGCGGCCCGCGGCGTCCGGCTGGCCATCGCGCACCGCAACCGCTACCACCCGGTCCTCGCGACCGTGCGGCGGCTGGTCGCCGACGGCGAGATCGGCGAGCTCCAGGAGGTCCGCGTGCGCGGCAAGCAGGACCAGCGCGGCGGCGGGCTCGACCTTTGGGTGCTCGGGGGCCACGGTTTCAACCTCGCGACGCTCTTCACCGGCGCGCCCGTCGCCTGCGAGGCGCGCATCCTCGTGGAAGGCCGTCCCGCGACGCGGGCCGACGTGCATCCCGGCGACGAGGGGGTAGGGCCGATCGTGGGCGACGAGATCCATGCCCGGTTCGAGACCGCGCGCGGGATCCCGTTGTCGTTCGATTCGAAGAAAGGCGAGGGCAAGCCCGGGGGCTCCTTCGGGACTTGGTTGGTCGGGAGCAAGGGGGTCATCGCCCTGCGCATCGACGAGGAGCCGCTGGCGACGCTTGAGCGCGACGGGCGAACGTTCCCGGTGACGACCGCCGGCATCGGCCGACCGGAGCCGGTCGCGGACATCCAGCTCATCAACGGCGGTCATCTTGGCGCCGTGCGCGACCTGCTGGCGGCGATCGACGAGGGGCGGGAGCCGCTCTGCGGGCCGATCGCGGGGCGCGAGACCATCGAGCTGACGCTCGCCGTCTTCGCCTCTTTCGCCGCCGGCGGCGCCCGGGTGACCCTGCCGCTGGCCGATCGCCGGCACCCGTTGCGCTGAGGTTCAGCGCACCGTCGCGCCGCAGACCAGCTCGAGGATCCGCGGGATGCTGTAGGTCTCGAACGCGCCGTTCTTCGGCGTCGTCGGCGGGTCCGTATGGACGCCGAAACGGTCGGCCGGCTGCGGCAGGCGGGTGAGCTCCGGGTTCCATTGGCCGTCCTTGCCGCCCAGCTTGTAGATGACCAGGTCGAGCGAAGGCACGATGTAGAGGCAGAAACCGCCGGCCCCCGTCTTGTAGAAGGCGTCGCGGGGGGCGCCGAGGATCTGGCCGGCCTGGTTGTGCTCGAACTGGAGGCTGAACGGGAAGTGCGGGTTATACGGGGAAGCCTGTTGGCAGAGCTTGATGTAATCCGCCGGGATCAGCTGGCGATCCCGCCAGCGGCCGCCTTGGGCGAGGCAGTAGCCGAAGCGGACCGCATCCGTGGCGCGCAGCGCGATCGAACCCGCGCCGTTCGCGTGGGCCATCGTGACGTCACCGCGGTAGAGACAGTAGCCCCACGCCCCCCAGCCCATCGGCCGGGCGAACTTCTCGTCGATGTAGGCCGGCAACTCCCGGCCCGTCACGCGCCGCAGCACCATCGAGGCGATGTGCGGGGCGGGGGAGGAGTACGCGTAGCCTTCGCCCGGACCCGCCCAGAGCGGGGTGCGCAACGACGAGCCGTCGACATCGCGGATGTCCTGGCCCTTGGATGGCTTGAGCGGCTGCGTTACGCCGCGGACCACCGCGGAAGGGGTGCCGCCCTCGCCGTTGTGGCCTGAGGTCATGCAGAGCAGATGACCGAGCCGGATGTCGGCCTCGCGCGGGTCGCGCAACGGGAAGGCCTCCGGCAGGAACTCCGGCGTGTACACTTTCGTGTCGAGGCCGTCGGGGAGCTTCGTCTTGAATTCCGCGAGCATCAGGCCGCAGGCGATGCTCGTGAACGCCTTCCCGGTGGAAGCCATGTCCGGGTTGGCCTCACGGCGCGCCTTGCCGTAGTAACGTTCGAGGACGAGGTAACCCTTGCTCACCACCAGCAAGCCGCCGTTGTCCGAGTTGGAACGTTCCGCCGCCCGCGCCGCGGCGTCGAGCCGCGCGAGGTCGATCCCCGCCAAGGCGCGGGCCTCCGCCGCGTCCTTCGGCGTCCGCCAGCCCCCCTGGGCGTCGGCCGGCGGGAAGTAGGTGTCCGCGGGGAGGCCGGCGGTGAGGAGCAGGAGGGGGAGGAGGCGCATGGGGGTTAGGTTGGGGCCTGGGCAAGGGCTAGGGCTTGGGCTGGTAAATGGGAACCGAGAAAGCACGGACAAGCGAAAGCCGCCTCGGTGGACGGGCCAGATATTTCCTTTTTAACTCCGCCAGCCCCAGCCCTAGCCCCAGCCCCAGCCTCGGCCCCAGCTCCCAATACTCTGGCAACCTGGCCTCGGCTGGTTTGTCTATGAGCTGCCCCGATGCGTGCGATCTGCGTCCTTCTCCTGAGCCTGCTGTCCCTGACGGCGGCCGAGCCGCTCTTCGAGCGCGGCAACCTGGTGGCCTGGTGCATCGTGCCGTTCGACGCGAAGAAGCGGGGGCCCGAGGAGCGCGCCGCGATGCTCGCGCGGCTCGGGTTGCGTCGTTTCGTCTACGATTACCGGGCGGAGCATGTGCCGCAGTGGGAGGCCGAGCTGGTGGCTTTGAAGAAGCACGGCATCACGCTCGAAGGATGGTGGTTTCCCACGACCTTGAACGACGAGGCCAAGGCGGCGCTCGCGCTCTTTCGCCGGCACGACGTCCACCCGCAGCTCTGGGTCATGGGCCAGGGCGGACCGAGCGCCGTCAAGGACGCGGCCGACCAACAGGCGCGGGTCGCCGCCGAGGTCGCCCGGCTGCGCCCGATCTGCCAGGCGGGCGCCGCCCAAGGCTGCCAGGTGGCCCTCTACAACCATGGCGGCTGGTTCGGTCGGCCCGAGAACCTCGTCGCGGTGGTCGAGGCCCTTCACGCCGAAGGCCTCCGCAACGTCGGCATCGTCTACAATCTCCATCACGCCCATGATGTGATCGAGCGCTTCGACAAGTTCCTGCCGCGCCTGCGGCCATACCTGCTCTGCCTGAACCTCAACGGGATGGACGCCGACGGCGAGGCCGCCGGGCGCAAGATCAAACCGTTGGGATCCGGGCATCTCGACCTTGCGCTCCTGCGGCAGATCCGCGCCAGCGGCTATCGCGGTCCGGTGGGCCTCCTCAATCACACGGACGCGGATGCGGAAGGTCGGTTGGCCGACAACCTTGACGGTCTGGCGTGGCTGGTCGCCCAGCTGGATGAACCGACGGCGCCGCCCGCCCCGCGCTACCGGACCTGGACCGAGCCGGCCCCTCGTCGCAAGCCGACCCCGGCGACGCCTGTGCCTTCGCTCGCGCCCGCCTTCGGCGCCGCCTTGTCCGGCGGTCTGGTCGTGCCGGGCCGCCTAGATTACCATGCCTGGCCGCTCACCGTCGAATGCCGGGCTCGGCTGGATGGCAAGGCGGACTACAACGTGCTGATCGCCTGCAACGAGAAGACGGAACTTGGTCATTGGGAATTGAAGACGGACCGCGGTACCGGGGCTTTCGGCCTCTACGTCCCGGGGCGGGGCGGGGAGATCCCGACCGGCCGCGTGATGACCGATGGCCAGTGGCACGATTACGTCGCCACCCTCGGCGTCGACCGGGTCCGCGTCTGGATCGACGGCGAGTTGGTGCTCGATCGCCCGTTGCCGCCGGAGAAACCCCGGCCGCCTGCGAAGGTCGAGCGGCTCGCGTTCGGCCGGCTCGTCGACGGCACCATCGGCTGCGACGGCCCGGTCGATGATATCCGGCTGACCCGCGGCGAGCGCCCGCCGGCCCGGTCGACCGAGCCTCGGGCTCGTCTCGACGAGGCCACCCTCGGCGTCTGGAGTTTCGACGACCTGGTCGCGCCGGTCGCGACGAACGTGGAATTCCGCCCGGCCAAGCCGCCGCTGCATCCGGACGAGACCCGTCTCTGGAAGGCGTTCGTCAATCGCGACCGCATCTACGATTTCTACGCGAAACAGGCCGCGGCTTTCGGGGGCGCGGTGGCCCAGACCTTGTTGCCGGAATACCCCGGCCTGGATGGCGGACTCTACGGGCACCAAGGCAACCAGAACGACCAGGTGACCTGGCGTGACCGGCGGTGGGAACAGGCCGACAAGGGGTCGCTTTTCTCCGGGGTCTTCCGCGGCGAAGGGTTGACGATCCCGAAGGCCGTCTGCGTCCACGAGGGCGATCGCAGCGCCTGCTTCGATCCGGTCACGCTGACTTTCCCGTTGGAATGGAAGGGGGGCTTTGTCCAGCTCGGCGAGATGCGGCACGGTTTCAACGACGGGGGGCGCTTGCTCGGTCAGGTCGTCCAACGTCGCCCCTTGGGTGAACCGACGCCTGAGGCCGTCTACCACGGTTTCTATCGCCACGGCACCCGGACTATTTTCAGCTACGCCCAGGGCGGCCGCGAGATCCTGGCCACGGCATGGAGCGGCGCGCAGCCGGCGGCCCGGCTGGCGCATCTGACCAAAGGGGGGCCGACGCAGTGGCCGAAGTGGATCGAGACCGTCGGCACGGTGGGCCGGGGACGACCCTTCGCCACCGACACCATCGCCGTGCCTTTCGATAATCCTTACGGAGCGCTGATGTTCCTGAGCGGGCTTGATTTCCTGCCCGACGGCACCGCCGCGGTCTGCACGATGACGGGGGAGGTCTGGCTCGTCCGCGGACTCGACGCGGAACTCGGCCACGTCCGCTGGAAGCGCTTCGCCGCCGGCCTGCATCAGCCGCTGGGGGTCAAGGTCCTCGGCGGGCGGATCCATGTGCTCGGTCGCGACCAGGTGACGCGCTTGCACGACCTCAACGACGACGACGAGGCGGACTTCTACGAGTGCGTCACCCACGGTTATGCGACCTCCTCCGGCGGGCATGATTATGTCATCGGCCTGGAGGCGGACGCCCAGGGGCGTTTCTACACGTCGTCCGGCAACCAAGGGATGTTGCGTTTGAGCGGGCTGAAGGGCGTCGAGGTGCTCGCGACGGGTTTGCGCAATCCGAACGGCACCGGTTTCTCCCCGGATGACCGCTTCTTCACCTCGAGCCTGCAGGAAGGCAACTGGACGCCCGCGTCGGCCATCGTGCAGGTGGAGCTCGGCAAGGACGAGGGCGCGCATTTCGGGTACGGCGGGCCCAAGGGTGGTCAGCCGCCCCGGGCGCCCTTGCTTTATCTGCCCCGCGGCGAGGACAATTCCAGCGCCGGCCAGATTTTCCTGTCGGACTCCGCCTGGCCCGCTTTGCGCGGCGCCGGCAACCTCGTCCACCTCTCGTTCGGGGCGGGCTCCGCGCTGATGGTCACGCGGCAGCAGGTCGGCGGCCGGTGGCAGGGCGCCGCGCAGCGGATCGCGGCCGACTTCCTCTCGGGTTCGCAGCAGGGACGGTTCAACCCCAAGGACGGGCATCTCTACGTGACCGGGATCGCCGGCTGGCAGACCTACACCACCGACGACGGGTGCCTGCAGCGGCTCCGCCATGTGGGCGGCGCGCCGGTGCTGGTCGCCCACGAGGTGCGCGACAACGGCGTGTGGTTGCGCTTCGACGCGGCGTTGGACGCCCCGGCCGCGGGCCGCGCCGCCGGGCATTTCGCGCAAGCCTGGAACTACCGCTACGCGGCCGCCTATGGTTCGCCGGAGTTCTCGGTCGCGCGGCCCGGGGTGGTCGGGCACGACGTCCTCGAGATCCGCGGCGCGCATGTGCTGGGCGATGGCCGGGAACTCTTCCTCGAGATCCCCCAGCTGACCGTCGCCCACCAGGTGCATCTCAACCTCAGCCTGGTCGCGGGACGGACCACGGACATCTTCCTGACGGCCCACGCCCTGGCCGAGCCGTTCAAGGATTTCCCTGGTTACACCCCGATCCCCAAGCTCGCCCATGCGCATGCCGCGCCCGCCGTCGGCGAGTCCACCGCGCCGCGACCGGTCCGGTGGGAGACGGAGGTCTGCGGTAATCCGCCGCAGGAGATCACGCTGGAGACCGCGACCGGCCTGCAGTTCGCCCGGAAGGAACTCCGCGTGAAGGCCGGACGAGGCGTCGCCCTCGCGGTGGTGAATCCCGATACCATGCCGCATAACTGGGTGCTGACCAAGCCGAACGCGCTCGAGGCCGTGACGACGCTCTCCGCGAAGATGGCCTCGGAGCCGGACGCCTACCTCCGTCACTACGTCCCGGAGACGGCGGATATCCTTTGTCACACCCGCCTCATCGAAGCCGGCAAGCGGACGACGGTCTACTTCAACGCCCCCAAGGAGCCGGGACGTTACCCCTACCTGTGCACTTTCCCGGGTCATGCCCAGATCATGCGCGGTATCCTCGTCGTCGAATAACCGATGTTCGCCCGACTTTCCGGCTACTTCTCCGCGGTTTCCGCGGCTTACCGCGCCAAGGTCGGCCAAGGCCCGCTTTTCCGGGAGGCGGAAGCGGCTGAAATCGAGTCCGGCCAGGTCGCGCAAGTGATGCCGGCCGCCCGGGCCGCGATCGTCGCCGCCCGCGACGCGCTGGTCGAGTCGTCGGTCGCGACCGTCGCCGCCGCGACCCCCGTCGGCGCTCTCGCGGATTTCGGCGCCCGGGTCGGTCCCTTGCAGGCCGCAGGTTTCCGGATGGTCGCCGAGCTTCGCGGGCAGGGGTTGACCTCGCTGATGGCCCGCGAAGGCATCGGCGAAGTCACCGCCGCCGCCGCGGTCTCCGCCACGCAGGCCTTCCTCGACGACGCCCGGGCCGCCGCGCGGGTCATGCCCGATCCGGATGAGCGCCGCCCCGGCGACGCGACCTTGCTCCTGGCGGTGGCGCGCTACGAGACCTTGCTCCGGGAGTTTCCGGCCCGTGCCGAAGCCCTGGAACCCCGTCGCCAGGGCTTGCGGCGCGAGGTGACGCTCTTTCGCGACGGCACGGTCCCGGCGGATCATTTCTTCTCGGCGGCGAAGCGCGCGGCCCATGCCGCGCACGAGGCCGCGCTCCGGGCCGAGGCCGCATGGGTGCTCGGCGAGGCCCGCGTCCTGAACCGTTTCGCGCGCGACCTCGCCGTGGACGAGGCCGAGGTGTGGCGGCGGTACGCCGAGAACGCCGCGGGCTTCGTCGCCCTGATCGAGGGGGCGGGGACGGTCGCGCGCGGCCCCCTCGGAGGCGTCGTCGCTTCGGCGGACCAACGCGGGGGGTTGCCCGCCGAGATCGCCGACGCGGTGGAGGCGACCAAACTCGACCTCTCCCTGCTCACCGCGACGCTCCGTCGCTATCAATTGTTCGGGGCCCAGTACCTGGTGCATCAGCGGCGGGCCCTGCTGGGCGACGACATGGGCCTGGGCAAGACCGTGCAGGTGCTGGCGGCGATGTGCCACCTCGCCGCCCAGGGCAAACGCCGCTGCTTCGTCGTCGCCCCCAACGCGGTCCTCATCAACTGGGAGCGGGAAGTCCATAAGCACACGAAGCTCGGGGCCATCGTCATCCACGGCTTCGACCGCGATGATGAGCTGGCGCAGTGGCACCGGGAGGGTGGCGTCGCCATCACGACCTTCGCCACCCTCGGCAAGCTCCTGGACCGGCTCGGCCCGGTCGACCTGGTCGCGGTCGACGAAGCCCATTCGGTGAAGAACCCCGAGGCTCAACGCAGCCAGGCGGTCGCCCGGCTCGTGGCCTCCGCGGAATATGTCTCGTTCCTGACCGGCACGGCCCTCGAGAACCGCCTGGAGGAACTCCAGCACCTCGTCCTCACCGTCCAGCCCGGCTTGAAGGAGGCCCTTGGCGGCCTCCTTCGGCAGGCGCGACCCAAGCCGAGCGAGGTCCGGGTGAAACTCGCGCCCGTCTACCTGCGGCGGACCCAGAAGGATGTGCTGAAGGAATTGCCCGACCTGCAGGAGATCGACGAAGTCATCCCGCTCGAGCCGGCGGACCGTGAGGCCTATGCGAAGGCCCCGATGAACCTGATGCAGAAGCGTCTGGCCGCGACCATCGGCGCCGGCGCGCGGCAAGCCGCGAAATACGACCGCCTGCGCGAACTGCTGGCGCAGTATCGCGAGGAAGGCCGCAAGGTCGTCCTCTTCTCCTTCTTCCGGCAAGTCCTGGACGATGTCGGCCTGATCGCCGGGGATCACGATCGCATCGATGGCGACCTTGCCGCCGAGCAGCGGCAGGCGGTGATCGACCGTTTCACCGCGCGCACCGGGTTCGGCCTCATCGTCCTGCAGATCGACGCGGGGGGCGTCGGCATCAATCTCCAGTCCGCGCAGGTCGTCATCCTCATGGAGCCGCAATTCAAGCCTTCCACCGAGCGGCAGGCGGTGGCGCGAGTCCGGCGCATGGGCCAGACCCGCAAGGTCGTCGCGCATCGGTTCATCGCCGCGCGGACCATCGACGAATACCTGGTGGTCCTCATCAAGCAGAAGGCGCAGCTCTTCGAGGATTATGCCCAGCAGAGCGCGGTCAAGGCGGCGAGCGCCATGGCCGTGGATGGCGGCGGCTTGGCGGCACCGGCCGCGGCCGAGCTTCAGCGCCTGATCGAGGCGGAAGCGGCGGTTAAGTAGGGAGTAGGTTGTTGGGAGTGGGGATGCCCAACCCCAACCGCTACCCCCTAACCGCCAACCCCAATCCTTTGCACCATCTTTCAAACGGGTTGCCAGAGCGGGGCGGGGCGGACTAGGGGATGGGGATGCGCCTCCCCTCGCTGCTCGGTCTCGTCCTCGCCCCGGTCGTCTTTGCCTTGTCCCCGCCCACCGCGGAGGTCGCGCTTCGACCGGCCGAAGGTTCCGTCGAGATTCTCATCGGGGGCAAGGTCGTGGCCGCCTACCTCACCGCCAACGACGTCTCCACGCCGGCGCGCGCCAACGAGACCTACAAGCCTTACCTGCGGATCGTCGACCCGGCGGATGGCCAGGCCATCACCAAGGGGCCGGGCGGCACTTACACGCATCATCGCGGGATTTTCTTCGGCTGGATGCGCATCGGCCTCGAAGGTCAGAAACTCGACCTCTGGTCGATGGGTTCCGGTCGGCAGGTCCACACCGGCTTCAAGCAACAGTCGGCCGACCATGGGGTCGCCCGCCTCGTCTCGTCCATCGATTGGAATGACAAGAAGGGTCGGCTCATCGTTTCCGAGGAGCGGACCATGGAGCTCAGCCCCTTGGCGGCCCCGGGTTTCCTGCGCGTGGATTTCCTGACGACCGTGAAGGCCGAGGCCGGCGATCTCGCGCTCGAGGCCGATCCCGAGCATGGCGGCGTGCACTACCGCGCCCCGCAGGAGGTCGATACGGCCAAGACCAATTATTTCTTCCCGGTCGCCAAGCCGGCGCCGCACAAGGACGTCGATTACCCATGGGTCGGCATGACCTACGCCTTGGGCGAGAAGAGCTTCGGCGTCGTCGAGATCGACCATCCTGCCAACCCGCGCGGCACGCGTTGGTCCGCCTACCGGGATTATGCCCGATTTGGCGCCTACCCGCATGCGACCCTGAAGAAGGGGGAGACCCTTTCGCTGAAGTACCGTTTCCTGATCTCGCGAGGCGCTCTGGTCGCCGCCGAGGTCATCCAAGCCGAACAAGCGACCTTCACCGGGGTCAAGCCCGAGGCCGTGACCGTCGCCGAGCTCAAGGCCGAGGTCACCCCGGCGCCCAAGGCGAAGAAGTGAGGGGTTAGGAGAGGGATTAGGGAGTAGGGATTAGGTGGAGGGGAGTAGGGTAGGGGCGGCGCGTGAGGTCGCGCCGCATGCCTATACCCTAATTCCCCGGCCCTATCCCCGGGGTGAAACCTTGGGGCTTAACTTGGGGTTAATCTTCATGTGAAACCCCTCTTGCGCCTGACGGTCTTGTGCCTGCTTGCCTGGGCTGGCCTTCCTTCGCTCCAGGCGGCCAAGGGCGAGAAGAAGGCGGCCGCGGAAGCCAAGGCCGCCGCGCCTGCCGTCGCCAAGCCCGCCGCCAAGCCGGCCCCGGTGGTCTCGACCCCGGCGCCCCTGATCCCGCCCTTGGACGCCGTCTGGCACACCTGGCGCGACAACCAGGGACGCAGCGTGGAGGCGATGTTCTGCGGTCTCTCTGGCGAATACCTCACGCTCCAGTCGCGCGAGGGCAAGGTCTATCATTTCAACGGCAACGTGCTCTGCGCGGAGGATATCGAGTTCGCCCGCCAGTGCGCGACGAAGGCGAAACAGGCCGCCTTCACCGGCAATACCATCGGCACGGCGGCTTCCGAGATCGACCGGATGGTGGAACGGATCCTGGCGGCCAACGGCCAGAAGCCGAACGCCCCCGCGACCGACGAGCAGTTCCTCAAGCGCATCTATGTCGACGCGATCGGCCGCATCCCCACCGCCGCGGAGGCCCAGGCGTTCCTCGCCGACCGTTCGCCCGACAAGCGCGCCAAGCTCATCGACCAGCTCGTCTACTCGCCGGGTTACTCGATGCAGATGTTCAACTGGATGGCCGACCTGCTACGCGTCAAGGACACCTTCAACAAGGGCGTGCCCGCGTTCACCTTCGAGGATTGGCTGAAGTCCCGGCTCGCGGCGAACGCGCCGTGGGATCGGCTGGTGTTCGAGATGTTGACGGCCGATGGCCGGCTGTGCGAGAACGGCGCCGCGGGCTACCTCCTGTTCGACGCCGAGATGCCGCTCGACGGGGTGTCCAACCTGCTGACGACCTTCCTCGGCACCAACATGGCGTGCGCCCAGTGCCACGACCATCCCCTGGCGGAGTGGAAGCAGCGCGATTTCTACCAGATGGCGGCCTTCTTCGGCGCGACCGACCTGAAGGACGAGCAGATGATCGCGCAGGTCCGCAAGGCGGTCGGCAAGGATGATTCGCTGCCCAAGGCGGTGGTGCGCCGGATCGCCGACGTGAACGGCTACCGGTTGGAGGATCACGCGACCCAGAAGCTGACCTTCCCCAAGGATTACAAGTACAAGGACGCGAAACCGAACTCGCCCGTCTCGCCGGCCTTGATCGCCTGGGACAAGGGCGACGCCGGCCTGCCGATCTACAACCTGGCGAAGGATCAGCCGGCGAAGCTCCGCGACCAGTTCGCCGCCTGGATGGTGAGCCCGCAGAACCCGCGTTTCGCGACGAACATCGCCAACCGGGTCTGGAAGAAGAACTTCGGTCTGGCCGTGCTGGAGCCGGTCAACGACATCGACGATTTCTCGAAGGCCAGCAGCCCGGAATTGCTCGCGCACCTCACGATGGTGATGAAGTCGGCCCGGTTCGACCTGCGCGAGTTCCAGCGCGTCCTTTACAACTCCCGCACCTACCAGAGCGCCGCCAGCCCCACGCCCGACCTCGGCAAGGGCCCGTACCTGTTCAACGGGCCGATCGTCCGCCGTTTCACCGCCGAACAAGCCTGGGATAGCCTGGTCGTCGCCACCGTCGGGTCCTCGGTCGACAACGTGCTCCTGCGCCGCGGCGACGACATCCTGCAGATGGCCTTGCCCAAGGGCGCGGTGACCTCGGTCGCCGTCCACAAGGTCTTCGATACCATGAAGGCCAGCGGCATGCTGAAGGGCGCGGTGGCCGGCAAGAAGACCGGCGGGGGTTCCAACGCCGGCCTGGCCAACGGCTACGACGGCGAGAAACCGCAGACCCGCTTCGGGATGCTGCTGGCCCGGGCTAGCGAATTGCCGCAACCTTCTCCGGAGTCGCATTTCCTCCGCGTGTTCGGCCAAGGCGACCGCCTCCTCGCCGACTCCGCCGCCACCGACGGCAGCGTGCCGCAGGTGCTCCAGCTCATGAACGGGGCCGTCGGCAAGATGGTCGCCGAGCCCAAGGCGGCCGCCGTCGCCGCCGCGGCCGCCGCCAAGACCCCGGAGGCCCAGGTGGACTCGCTCTACCTGTCCTTCCTCTCCCGCCACCCGCGCCCCGATGAGCGCGCCAAGGCCGTCAAGGCCATGGCCGCCGGCCTGACCGCGGCCGACCTCGCCTGGGTGCTCGTGAACACCCGCGAATTCCTCTTCCTGCAATGAGCCACTCCCTTCCGGCCGATCAACTCCGAGACCCGCTGGCCCGCCGCGCCTTCCTGGAGCAGTGCGCCAAGGTCTCCTTCGGGCTGACCGTCCTCCCGTTCTTCAGCAACCTCGCCCAGGCAGCCGAGGCCGCGCCCGGGGCCGCCCCTAACGCCGCGCTGCCCGGTTTCGGCAAGGCCAAGCGCGTGATCTTCATCGAGCTCGCGGGCGGGATGTCCCACATCGACACCTTCGACCCGAAGGAGGGCGCGAGCAAGGGGCCGGTCGGCAACGTCTCGACCAAGGCCGGTTTCCAGGTGACGCAGTACCTGCCCGAGACCGCCAAGGTCGCCGACAAGATCTCCGTCATCCGCAACATGACCGCCAAGGTCGGCGTCCACGCCTCGGCCGCCTACATCATGCGCACCGGTTTCGAGCAGCGCGGCACCGTCCAGCACCCGACCTTCGGGGCGTGGGCCCAGCACTTCCTCGGGCCCAGCAGCAAGACCTTGCCCTCCTCCGTCTGCGTCGGCCGTCCTTCGAATCATGGCAATGGCTGGTTCCCCGCCTCCTACTCCCCGCTGCCCATCCTCTCGCCCAACGACGGCCTCCAGAACATCCGGCCCGCCACCGACGCCGACACCCAGGCCAAGCGCGCCGATCTCCTCGCCCAATTGAACGGGGGCGTCGGCGCCGCCGACGAGAACGTGAAGGCGTACAACGAGTTCTACGAGTCGACCTTCCAGCTCATGAAGAGCAAGGACCTGGCGGCCTTCGACCTCGCGGCCGAGCCGGCCGCGACCCGCGCCCGGTACGGCACCTCGAAGTTCGGCCAGGGCTGCCTCCTGGCCCGGCGCCTCGTCGAGAACGGCGTGCGCTTCGTCGAGGTCTCCCTGGGCGGCTGGGACATGCACGCCACGCTCGACAACCGCATGCAGGACGTGGGCGCCGATTTCGACCGCGTCTTCGCGGCCCTGATCCAGGACCTCGACGCGAAGGGCCTGCTCGACACGACCTTGGTCGCCGTCACCACGGAGTTCGGGCGCAAGCCCGACATCTCCGGCGGCGGCCGCGGCCACCACCCGCTGGTGTTCTCGACCGTCCTCGCGGGCGGCGGCGTGAAGCGCGGTTTCGTCCATGGCGCCAGCGACGCGAAGGGGTACGCGCCCGATGGCGACGGCGTCTCGCCGGGCATGCTGCACGCGACCATCGCGCACGCCGCGGGCCTGCCGGTGCAGACCGACATCATCACGCCGGCGGGTCGGCCGATGCAGGTCGGCAACAAGGCCAAGCCGGTCGCGGCGCTGTTCGCGTAGGCGGAGGGCCTCAGCTCCAGGCCAGCGCCAAGGCCGCCGCGGCTTCCGTCCAGGAGCGCAGATGCGGCGGGGCCGGCGGGGCGACGCCTTCGGTCAGCGTCAGGCCCCCGTGTTTCAGCGCGGCTTCGTGTCGGGTCCAACGAACCGCGAACTCGGCCGCCGGCTCGTCCGGCGGGGTGCCGCCGAGGTAGAGCGCGCCGACCGCCGCGCGTTCGGGGAAATCGCGGAGGAGGCAGGCATCGAGCCCGACGGGCCCGCGGTGGAAGGCGATCCAGGCGTCGTCGCCCGCGTAGGTCAGGCTCAGGCGCACGTCCCGGGCGGCGGAAGCAGGGTCGGTGCGCGGTCCGCGCGGCGTCTCGACCAAGGCGATGGCGTGCCCGAACCATTGGCGCAAGGCGGCCTGGATCGCTTCACGAGCCGCCGCGCGGGCGACCGGGCGCGGGCCGACACCGGTCAGCTTGAGCACGCTGGGCGTGAGCTCGGGGGGTGGCGGGAGCAGCGTCATCGGGCCGGCGCGGCGGGCGAGCCGGTCCAGTCGGTGCCGGCGGGCAGACGTTCGCCCTTCGCGACCAAGGTCAGCGGGCCGAGGCGGACATCCGCGCCGACCTCGGTGTCGTAGAGGATGGTCGAGGCCGGCCCCACGCTGACCCGGGGGCCGAGGCGGACCGCGCCGATCTTCATGACGCGATCCTCGAAGAGATGCGTCTGCGGCCCGCAATTCAGGTTGAGCTCGGCCTCGTCGCCGATGGTCACGCAGTCGAACTCGGTCACGTCGGTCGTATCCATGAACACCCGTCGGCCGACTTTCATGCCAAGCAAGCGCAAGGCCCAGGGTAGGAGCGGGGTCCCGCGGAGGAAGTCGAGGAAGTTGGGCACGGCCAGCGATTCGTAGACGCTGGTCACCGCCTCGCTGGTCCAGACGAAGAGCGACCACATCGGTCGGGCCGTGGGGCGGTAGCGGCCGACGAGGCACCACTTGAGCGCGGCGACCAGCGTGAACGAGGCGACCCCGTAGACGCAGCCCGCGAGCGCGAGCACCCAGGCCAGCATGCCCCATTCCTCCTCCTCGGCGAAGGGGATGGCGGTGTGGACGACGAGATAGCCGGCGGCGATGACGAACGCCATCGGCAGCACGATGCGCAGGGTCTCGATGGTCGCGCGGGCCAGCCACCGGGCCCGGGAAGGCTGGAAGGTCAGGGTTCGGTCGAAACCGAGGTCGCCTTCGCGGGCGGGCAGCAGGATGGCCGGGGAACCGAGCCAGACCTGGCCGGGCGCCATCTCGGCGTTCGCCGGGGTTCGGGTCTGCACGCCGATCAGCACGTCGTCCGGGACCTGGGTGCCATCGCAGACGTAGGCGCCGTTGCCGAGGAACGTCCGATGTCCCACGACCGTCGGTTTCAAGACCATCCACCCGCCCCGTTGTTCCTCGTCCCCCAGCATCACGCCGTCCGCCACGAAGGAGTCCCGTCCGAGATGCAGCAGGTCGGGGATGACGCCGGTCGCGGTCGAGATCTCGGTGTTCGGGCCGACCTTCGCGCCCATGAGCCGAAGCCAGGTCGCGGCGAAGACCGAGGCGTAGAGCCCGTGCAAGGTCTCGAGGCTCGCGTCGAGCGTCCGCGTGATCAGCCATTTCCGGCAATACGCCCCGCTCCCGATCGCCCAGCGGCCGACCACCTGCCGGGCCACGAGAAGCCGGCGCAGCGTCCCGGTCAGCAGGACGGTCGCCCCGACCAGGATCGCGCTGGCGGGGATGGCGAGCGCGAAAAAGATGCCGAAGGCCGCGAGCGAGCCGATCTCGTCCGACTCGAAGATGTCGATGTAGCGCGCATCGACCGCGTCGATGAGCATGAAGGTGGGGAAGACGGGCAGGAAGAACAGGCAGGCGATCCCCAGCGCCGCGAGGCCGAAGAAGGCCAGCAGGGCCGCGCGGCGCCACCAGGGCAGGGCGGGACGGGGCGGCAGGATCTCCTTGAGGCGCGTCACCCGGCCGGCCGGGGCGCCCGCCCAGGTCTCGCCCGCCGGCATGCACGCGCCGGCCGGCAGCGCGGACATCGCCTCGAGCGTCGCGCCCTCGCCGACGGCGACGTCGGGTTCGAGGACGGTGTTGGAGTCGACCTGCGCGCCGGCCCCGATCGTCACCGGGCCGACCAGCAACTCGCCGCCTTCGACCCGCGCGTTGGCGATCAGCACGGCCGAACCGAGGTCCGCGCCGTCACCGATCGTCAGGAGCTCGGGCACGCTCACGACCACCGAGTCGATGAACACGTCCCGGCCGACCTTGGCCCCGAGCAGGCGGAGGTAGAGGTTCATCCATCCGGTGCCGTGGAGGAGCCGGACCGGGGCCAGTACCGTCAGTTTCTCCGATAACCAGAAGCGGAAGTACGTGCAGCCCCAGAGCGGGTAGCGTCCCGGGCGGAGCCGGCCGAGGAGGAGACGTTTGCCGACGATCGCGACGAGGAACGAGGAGAGCTCGAAGAGCACGAAGACCCCGAGGGCCGCGGTCACCGCGAAGGCGAGGGAGTCGCCTGGGTCGCCGGTGAAGAAATGGTAGGTGAAGAACGGCGCCAGCCAGGACGAGATGTGCCAGAGCACCAGGAAAGGCAGGCAAAGGGCCTGAGCCAAGCCGCAGAGCAGGTGGGCGTTGACGTCGATCCGCCGGCGGGGCCGGCGCGGCTCGGACCGTCCGGACCGTCGGCGCGCGGCGGCCATCACCCCGGCCAGTCGCTCCAAGGTCCGCTCCCGGTAGAGGTCGCCCACGCTCAAGGCGGCGTAGGCCGGGGTCTGGCGCAAGAGCGAGATCAATCGGGCGGCGAGCAACGAATGCCCGTCGAGGTCGCGGAAGAAGTCGGCTTCCGGTCGGAGCGCCTGACCGGGCAGGAGTCGTTCCAGGGCGGCGAACAAAACCCGCTCGTCCTCGTCGCGCGGGGCGGCGGAAAGGGTCGGGGCCGCCGCCGTCAGCGGACGCTGCTGCAGTTGCCGGCGGTCCACCTTGCCCGACGTCAGGCGCGGCAGCTCGGTCACGACCTCGATGTGCGCCGGCACCATGTAGGGCGGCAACCGGGCGGCGAGGGCGCGTCGCCAAGCCTCCGGTCCGTCGGTCGCGCCGGGCGCGACCACCACGAAACCGACGAGTTGGTCGACTCCGGCGACCGGGCGAAGGACGATCGTGGCCGCCGCCACGCCGGGCTCGTCCCCGAGGCGCGCCTCGATCTCGCCCAGCTCCACGCGGAAGCCGCGGATCTTCACCTGGTCATCGACCCGCCCCAGGCAATGGATCCGCCCGTCCGGCGCGATCCGGGCGAGGTCGCCCGAGAGGTACATCGTCGCCTCCGTCGCGTCGGCCGCATGCGGGTTGGGCACGAATTTCGCCGCGGTCAGCTCGGGGCGGCCGAGGTAGCCCGCGGCCAGCCCCGGGCCGATGATGGCCAGTTCGCCGATCTCGCCGGCCGGAACGAGCCGGCGTTCGGCGTCGACGATCAGCACGCCATAGTTCGGCAAGGGATGGCCGATCGTGACGGCTTCGCCGCTCGTCAAGGCGGTCAGGGTGGCCGTGACCGAGGTTTCCGTCGGCCCGTAGGTGTTGAAGAGCCGGCGGCCCGGGCGCACGAGACGTCCGACCAGCGCGTCCGGGCAGGCTTCACCCCCCAGGTTGATCAAGCGCACTTTCGGCAGGGGGGCTTCGATCAATCCCATCAGCGTGGGCACGGCGTGGACGACCGTGATGCCCTCGGCGTCGAGCGAGCGGGCCAGCGCCTCGGGGTCGCCGACCAGTTCCGGGGGCGCGATCCACAGCGTGGCCCCGACAAGGTAGCTGATCCAGATCTCCTCGAACGACATGTCGAAGGCGACCGAGAAACCTTGGTAGACCAGGTCGTCCTCGCGGATATCGAGGAGCGCGTTCTCGCTGCGCACGAGGTGGCAGATGTTGCGCTGCGTGATCACGATGCCCTTGGGCGCGCCGGTGGAGCCGGAGGTGTAGATGACGTAGGCCGGGTCGGTCGGGCGCGCCGACGTGGTCGGCCGGTCGGGCGGGCCGGCCAGGAGCTCCTCGCAGGTCCAGACGGCGAGGCCCAGTGCCGCCAGTCGCGGCGCCTGTTCGCGGGTGGTCACGATGCCCGCCGCGCCGGCGGAGCCCAGGCAGGTCGCGATCCGGTCGAGCGGCGTGTCGGCGTCGAAGGGCAGCCAAGCCGCCCCATGGCAAGCGATGCCTGCCTGGGCGATGAGCAGGTCCGCCCCGCGGGGCAACCAGAGTCCGAGCACCTGGCCCGGGCGGACGCCCCGGTCGACCAGGCTGCCCGCGATCCGGCGGGCGTCCCGCAGGAGCTCCCCGTAAGTCACGACCCGGTCCTGCCACCGCAAGGCGGGTTTCGCGGGGACGCGCTCGGCCGTCGCGCGCAGCAAGTCGCCCAAAGTCTCCTCGCGGAGCAGGTCGGGACGGGAAGGGCCGCGCAGGATCATCGCAAAGGGTTCGGAGGTGATACCCCGCCAACCCGCAAAGGTTGGCAAGGCGAAGCGGCCTTCAATGCGATGGACAGCAGCGGGCGCCGCGCTCATACCTTTCCTATGTGTCACCCCGCGCTCCTTGGCTGGATCTTCGTCGGATCGGTCCTCGCCGCGGCCGACCAGCCCGCGCGCGACGTCACCTTCCTGTCGACGTCCGATTCGCATTACCGGCAGGTCGACCACCCGCAAGGACACCACAACGACCTCAACGCGTTGACCATCGCCGAGATGAACGGCATCGCGAAGGTCGAGTGGCCGGCCAAGCTCGGCGGCGGGCTCATCGCCCGGCCCCGCGCCGTGCTGTCGCTCGGCGACCTCATCGACAATGGCGACAGCAAGGTTGGCGATCGCGTGATCGGCCGGGAACAGTTCGCCCTCTACGCCGCCGACTTCGGCGTGTTCCCCGGGGAGGCCCGTCTGGCTTACCCGACCATGGAATGCTGGGGCAACCACGACGGTCCGCCGGTCGGCAAGGAGAAGAGCGGTTTCAGCCTCCAAGCCGAGCTCATCGCCCGCAATCGTCTGCGCCAGTCGAAGGGCGTCCTGGCCAACCTTTCCGCCAACGGCCTGCACACCTCCTGGGATTGGGACGATGTGCACTTCGTGCAACTCGGCCTTTATCCCGCCGACACCCAGCACGCCGCCATCAAGTACAACCGCGTCTGGCACGACCCGCAGTCGGCCCTCGCCTTCCTGCGCGCGGACCTCGCGACCCACGTGGGCAAGTCCCGCCGCCCCGTCGTGCTCATGAGCCACTGCGGGTTCGACACCGATTGGTGGCATCCCGAGGATTGGGCCGCCGCCTACGCAGCCGCCAAGGACTACAATGTCGTCCTCTACCTCTACGGTCATACCGGGACGGGTTTGAAGGCCTGGGCTCCCGTGGGCGAAGCCCGCAAGTGGGACTGCATCAACGATGGGCACACCGACGCCGGATTTTTCGTGGTGCAGTTCGTGGGCGACCGTCTCCGGGCCGCCTACCGGGCCAAGGCCGGACTCAAGGTGATCAAGGGCAAGCCCGGGGAGCCCGCGAAGCACGAATGGACCGGCGGGTGGGAGTGGCGTTTCCTGTTGGATAAAAAACTCACCGAATGAGCATGAGGTCCTTACCCTTGAAAAATGTAGGGTGAGGTAACTTGGCGGCATCCTTGACCCCCGGTTTGGCGAATTAAGATGGTGGCATGTCGCTGCGCGAAAGTTGGCGGTGTTTCCTGGGGTCCGACTTCTTCTTCTGGCGGAAGCTCCGCGTCTTGCGCGCGATGAACCGGGCGCTCCGTCGGAGCAACCATGAGTTACGGCAGGCCCAGCAGGCGTTGATCAAGGAGCGGGAGGCCGGCGGGCAGGGCGATTATTGGTACCAGCGCTGGCGCGAGCTCCAAGCGCGACCGGCCTATGTCGTGAGCGATGCGGAACTGGAAAGGGCGCGCACCGAACTTGTCCGGCTTAAGGCCGAACTCTCGGTCTTGCATCAGCAATTGGCCCGTCTGAAGGGGGAGGGGACGGATGGAGCGTCCGTGCCGGACAAGGGGCGGAGGCCACCGCCGTCTTTGCCGCGTTACCCGAACTGAATACCTCCAGGGCCGGTTCGAGGGCTTGCCTCCCGGCAGGGTGGGGTTTTTAACCCAAGGACTCCACCCCGATGAGTAACCTTCGTCCGTCCCGTTGGTCTTTCCTCCTGGCCGCTTCGCTCCTGGCCGCGCCGACCCCCGTGCCGTCCGAGAAACCCTACGAGCCCGACTTCACGCCGCAGCCGGCCGTGAAGGCCCTCACCCCGGAGGAGGAGCTCAAGACGATCGAGTTGCCCGAGGGCTACCGACTGGAGTTGGTCCTGAGCGAGCGCGATGGCCTCCGCGAGCCCGCGAACCTGACCTTCGACGGCAACGGTCGCATGTACATCGCCGAGCTCCGCACCTACATGCAGGACATCGATGGCAAGAACGAGCACGACCCGATCGGCGTCGTCTCGCGCCACGAGAGCACCCGGCGTGACGGCCGGTTCGACAAGCACACGATCTTCCGCGACAAGATGCTGCTGCCGCGCATGGTGCTGCCCCTCGACGACCGCGTCCTGATCAACGAGACGGACACCATGGACGTCTTCGTCTATCGTGACACCAACGGGGATGGCGTGGCGGACGCCAAGGCCCCGTGGTACGTGGGCGGGCCGAAGAACGGCAATCTCGAGCACCAGCAGAGCGGCCTGATCTGGACGTTGGATAACTGGATCTACCAGACCTATAATCCTTATCGCCTGCGCTGGAATGGGGCGAAGGAACCGCTCAAGGAGACCATCCCCAACGGCGGTGGCCAGTGGGGGCTCGCCCAGGACGATCTCGGCAAGGTCTGGTGGTCCAACGCCGGCGGCGAGAAAGGCCTCTGGCATTTCCAGACGCCGATCCTGTACGGCGCCTATGACCTCAAGGGCCAGTTCCCCGAGGATTTCATGCAGGTCTGGCCCAAGATCGGTCTCGCCGACCACCAAGGCGGCCCCGGCCGCACGCGCGCCGACAAGACCTTGAACCACTTCACCGCCTCCTGCGGGCAGGAAGTCGTGCGCGGCGACCGCCTGCCGGCCGACCTCCGCGGCGACGTGCTCATCTCCGAGCCCGTCGGCCGGCTGGTGCGTCGCGCGAAGGTCAGCGTCGTCGACGGCATCACCCACCTGGAGAATCCTTACGGCCAGTCCGAGTTCATCCGCTCGAGCGACCCGAACTTCCGCATCGTCAACATGGTGAACGGGCCCGACGGCTGCCTCTACCTCGTCGATATGTACCGCGGCATCATCCAGGAGGGCAACTGGGTCAAGGAGGGCAGCTACCTCCGCAAGGTCGTCCAGCAGTACTCCATGGACAAGGTCGCCGGGCATGGCCGCATCTGGCGCCTCGTGCACAAGGATTTCCAGCCCGGCCCCCAGCCGCGCATGCTCGACGAGACCCCGGCGCAATGGGTCGCGCACCTCTCGCACCCCAACGGCTGGTGGCGCGACACCGCCCAGAAACTGCTCGTCCTCAAGGGTGACAAGTCGGTGGTCCCGGCGCTCACCGAGCTCGCCTTGGGCGGGAAGGAGCCCCTCGCCCGGATCCACGCCCTCTGGACCCTCGAAGGCCTCGGCGCCCTCGAGGCCTCGGTGGTCCGCGCTTTCCTGGCGGCACCCGACGCGCGCCTGCGCGCCCAGGGCCTCCGGGCCGGCGAAACCCTGGTCAAGGCCGGCGACAAGGCCTTGCTCGAGGACTTCCGCAAACTCGGCGCCGACCGCGAGCCCACCGTCGTCCTCCAGGCCATCATGACCGCCAAGTACCTCGGCACCGGCGAGGCGAAGGCCTGGCCCGATCACGCCAAGTTCACCCAGGCCGCGATGCTCGCATCGCCTTCCAAGGGCGTGAAGGAGCTCGGCGCCGTCATCCTGACCGGCACCGACCAGGTCGGCGGTCGCGAGTACACCGGCGACGAGAACAAGCTGCTGGCGAAAGGGCAGGCGATCTACCGCGAACTCTGCTTCTCCTGCCATGGCTATGATGGCAAGGGCATGGCCATGGAAGGGATGAAGCCCGGGACGACCATCGCCCCGCCGCTGGCCGGCTCGCCCACCGTGCGCGGTCACCGCGACGGCATCGTGCGCGTCCTGTTGCAGGGCATGAGCGGTCCGATCGGCGGCAAGACCTACGACGCGCAGATGGTGCCCATGGGCATGAACGACGACGAGTGGATCGCCGCGGTGGCCTCCTATGTCCGCAATTCCTTCGGCAACAAGGGGGCGGTCGTCTTCGCCAAGGATGTCGCCCGTCTCCGCGCCGAGACCAAGGCCGTGACGCAGCCGTGGACGACGCAGTCGCTGGCCGCCGCGTTGCCCCGGACGGTGGTCGCCGCCGCGGACTGGAAGGTCTCCGCGAGCGACGACGCCGAGCTCGCCCAGAAAGGTTGTGACGGCGACGGCAAGACCCGCTGGGAGACGAAGGCCAACCAGAAGAAGGGCATGTGGTACCAGCTCGAGCTGCCGGCCGCGCAGACCATCGCCGGCGTGCGGCTCGACGCCTCGGGCCGCCCCAGCGCCTTCGCCAAGAACTTCAAGGTCGAAGGCTCGCTCGACGGGCAGAAGTGGACCCCGCTCGGCACCAGCCATGGGCTCTACGCGATCTCCGAGGCTTACTTCCAGGCCAAGCCCGTGAAGTTCGTCAAGGTGACCGTCACGGACACCACGAACAACCAGCCTTGGGCGATCCAGGAAGTCCAGTTGTTCGCCCAGTGAGGCCCGGACAGGCCGCGCTTTACGCCCGGGCGGTCTTCCGCGGCGAGCCTATGCCGGCGGACTGGCCGGCGGATTTCGCGATCATCACCGCGTGGAACCCCTGGGGGCGGCTCGTCGAGCCTGAGGAGAACCGTCGAGCCGACGAGGCTTTGCGTCTCACGATCCTCGAGGCGGGGGCCGCCCCGCATCGGATCACCGGCGGCGAGCCCCTCGCCGCGGGGCACCAGGAGCCCGGCTGGGCGGCCCCGGTGTCGCCCGACCAGGCCCTGGCCTGGGGGCGGGCCTTCCGTCAGGACGCCGTCTTCCTCGTGCGGGCCGGGCGGCTGTCTCTCCTGCTTTGCGCCGACGGCGCGGAAATCGACCTCGGGCGCCCCTTCGCCCTGGTCGGCCCCTGACTTTTCGGGTTGGAACCAGGCCGGATTTGGGGGACTCTGAACCCCGTACCCCTGAACCCATGAAGCGTCTCCTGTCCCTCCTTGCGCTGGTCGTCGGCGTCCTCACCGTCCGCGCCGCCGATGCCCCCGGCCTCGTCAACGGCAACCCGCCCGATATCAAGACCCTCAAGGTCGGCGATGTCGCGCCGGACTTCGAGCTCCCCGGCATCGACGGCAAGAACCACAAGCTCGCCGAATACGCCGGCGGCGAGGCGCTCGTCGTCCTCTTCACCTCCAACCATTGTCCCACCTCGCACAGCATCGAGCGCCGGCTCCAGAAGTTCTGGGACGAGTACAAGCCGAAGGGCGTCAAGCTCGTCGCGATCAACCCCAACCACCCGGACGGCCTGAGCAAGGACGAGCTGGGCTACGGCGAGTTCGGCGACTCCTTCGCCGAGATGAAGCCCTACGCCGAGAAGAACCACTGGACCTTCGATTACCTTTACGACGGCGACAAGCAGCTGACGGCCCGCGCCTACGGCTGCCTGGCGACCCCTCATGTGTTCATCTTCGACAAGCAGATGAAGCTCCGCTACGCCGGCCGTTTCGACGATTCCCGCTTCTACGACGACAGCACCGTCAAGTCCAAGGACGCGCAGAACGCGGTGGACGCCATCCTGGCCGGGAAGCCCGTGCCGGTCGAGTTCACCAAGCCGATGGGCTGCTCCACCAAGTGGCGCGAGAAGAAGGCCCTGCATGACGCCAAGCACGAAGCCTGGGCGAAGACGCCCGTGACCGTCGAGGAGGCCAAGGCCGCCGACATCGCCAAGCTCCGCGCCAACCCGACCAACAAGTATCGTCTGATCAACGTCTGGGCCACCTGGTGCGCCCCCTGCAAGCAGGAGTTCCCGGACCTGGTCGAGATCTCCCGCCAGTTCGACATGCGCGACTTCGAGCTCGTGACGATCAGCCTCGACAAGGCGTCCGAGCGCCCGAAAGCCGAGGCCTTCCTCTTCAAGCAGGCCGCCGGCCTGAGCAAGAAGATCGAGAACAGCCTCAAGAAGGAGGGTCGCACCACGAACCATTACCTCTTCGCCGGCAGCGGCGACGACCTCGCGGCCGCGCTCGACAAGGACATGCCCGGCCCGATCCCCCACACCATCCTCGTGGCGCCCGGCGGCGAGATCGTCTGGCGGCATAACGGCGTGATCGACCGCGCCACCGCGGTGAACGCGATCCTCGACCGGATGAACCGCTTCTATTCGCCGACCGCGCCCGCGCCCGCGACGAAGGCGAAGAAGTGATCCGGCTCGCGCTGATCCTGCTCTGGCTCGGCGCCGGGGCGACCGAGACCGCCCGGCCCCTCGCACCGGCCTTCTCCGTCGACCTCGATCAGGGCTGCTCGCTCGGTTTCATCCCGCTGGCCAGCCCGGCGGCGGCCCGTGACCTGGGTCTTTACCTGGAAGGGTTTTTCCGCGACGACGCGGGCCGGGGCGCGGTGGCCGTCCCGCCGAAAGCCCGCCGACTCGCCGACCATCTGGCGGACTATCGCGCGGCCGGCGCGACCCACCTGGCCTTCGTCTACCACGAGGGCGAAGCGGAGGCGGAGCATCTGCGGATCCTCCTGCTCGGAGGCTTCGCCGAGGAGGCGATCGTTCGCTTGGAAGCCGCCGGACTCGGTCGGCGGGGCGCCCCCGGGTCCTTCGAACTGCTCGCCTTCAAGGATGACGTCGTGACCGTCGGTTCCGCCCCTTTGCCGGTCTTGCCCATCGGCAGGCTCGTCGCCTGGGCCGGTCAGGTCGCCGGCACTTCCTCCGGTTCCGTGGACCTTGTCGATCTCACCCGGCAGGATGCCACCGAGAGCTACCTGGAGGCATTGCGCGAGGCTTTCGCCGAGGAGGGGCAGTCCCCGGACAAGGCGGAGGTGCCCGCCCGCGCCCTGCAGGTCGCCGCCGCGATCCCGCGACTGCGCGACCAAGGTGCCCGGCAGCTCGTCGTGATCGCCCACCAGAACGCCAAGGGCGCGGATATCATCCTCCTCCAGGTGAGGGGAGTGTTCACCCCCGCGGCGCAGGTCACCTTGCGGACGATGTTCGCTCCGCTCGCCCTCGACGACTCCACCATGTTCTTGCAGCGCTGGGTCGACGGCGAGGAGAAGTCCGCCGCGCCGGGCGGCGTCGAGCCACGTCGCCACCCGCTCAAGAAGTGAGCGGGCGGAGGGCGGATAGCCGCCCGGCCGGATCGATCCAGAGGTCGGCCGTCCGGAGCAGCCCGGGCCCGAGGACCGCGTCGATCCCGGCGAAGCGCAGGTATGGGCCCATCGGGATGGGTGAAACCCCGCCGTGATCCGTTTCGGGGGCTGTGGCGACATGCTCGGTGAAAGCATGACCGTCGAGTTCGACCGGTAGCTCGAAGGAGGTCTCCGGGTCGAGGTCGCCGAACAGCGGGCTGAAGTCATGGAAGCCCGGCAAGGGCTTGAGCCCGGCCGTGAACCGTGGGTCGGTGACGTACCCGAATTGAGCCCCGGTATCCCAGGCGACCTTGGCGGCCAGTCCGTTCAGACGCGCGGCGAACAGCGGAAGCTCCGTCCCCGGAATCGCGCCGTAGCCGCGGGCGGTCCAGCCCGAGGGGAGGGGGGAGCCGATCCGCAGTTTCTCCCCGGCCAGGGAGAAGTGGAGCGACCGGCGGGACAGCAGATCCATGCCCAGCAGGCCGCGGACCTCGAGGCCGAGCTCGGACTTCAGCTGTGTGAACGTGAATCCCAGGTAGCCTCCGCGATAAACAGGATAATCGGCCCCATCCCAGTTCAACCGACCGGTGACGGAGGCGCTGAAGGGGGCCCCGGTGTCGATCAGGGTCAGACCTTCGGGAAGTTCGATGAAGATGTGACGTTTGAGAAGTTGCAGGCGGTAATCCATGGAATGAGTCCTGGAGATGTCATCAAACTGTCAGCAATCAAGTAAATACTCACAGTTCACTGTCTTCGACTAGGTGTTAGGCACAAAAAAGGCCTCGGATCGATCAATCCGAGGCCTTGAAGGAGCTGGGAAGGGGCTTTTTAGGCCTTCTTCACCTTGACCCACTGCTTGGTCTTGGCCGACTCCAGGACGGCGTCGCAGACGTACTGGGTACCCAGCGCGTGGCGGAAGTCCGGGTAGGCCTTCGGCGCCTTGGGGTCGTCGAGGCTCTTGAGGAACTCCGCCAGCTCATGGGTGAAGGAGTGCTCGTAGCCGAGGCACAGGCCCGGGACCCACCAGTTGCCGGCGTACGGGTGGTCACCGTCGGAGGTGTGGATGCTGGCCCAGCCGCGACGGTCGCCCGGCACCGCGTGGTCGAAGTAGTTGAGGCGGTTGAGGTCATGCAGGTCCCACTGCAGCGACTTCTTCTCGCCGTTGATCTCGAACGTGTAGAGCGCCTTGTGGCCGCGGGCGTAGCGGGTGGACTCGAACTGCGCGATCGAGCCGTTCTCGAAGCGGCACAGGAAGATGGCGGCGTCGTCGATGGTGACGGCCTGCTTCTTGCCCGTGGCGGTGTGCACGCGCTCCTTGATGAACGTCTCGGTGATCGCGGAGACCTCGGTGATCTCGCCGTTGATCCAGCGGGCCGTGTCGATGCAGTGCGCGAGGAGGTCGCCCGTCACGCCGGAACCGGCGGCCGCGGCGTCGAGGCGCCAGAGGCCCGCGCCGCCCTGGGGTAGCTCGGTGGAGATCGTCCAGTCCTGGAGGAAGTTGGCGCGGTAGTGGAACACGCGGCCCAGTTCGCCGGCCGCCACGATGTTCTTCGCGAGCGTCACGGCGGGGAGGAACCGGTAGTTGTACCAGACGAGGTTCGGCAGGCCGGACTTCTCGACGGCGGCGACCATGGCCTCGCCCTGGGCGCCGTTGAGCGCGAGGGGCTTCTCGCAGAGGATCATCTTGCCGTGCTTGATGCACTCCAGGGCGATCTCGGCGTGCGAGTCGTTCGGGGTGCAGATGTCGACGGCGTCGATGTCCTCGCGCGCGACCAGCTTGCGCCAGTCGGTCTCGTAGGAGGCGTAGCCCCACTTGGCGGCGAAGTCCTTGACCTTGGCCTCGTCGCGGCCGCAGACGGCCTGGCGGACGATGTGGTGGCCGGGGGTCACCTTGTCCTTGGGGAAGAAGTGACCGACCTGCGAGTAGGCGTTGGAGTGGGTGCGGCCCATGAAGCCGTAACCGATGAGGCCGATGCGAATGGCTTTAGACATAGTTCGAGGGGTGGAGGTGGGCGGGTGGACGGGTCCTCAGAGGGCCTTCTTCACCTTCACCATCGCGGCGAGGATGGTGTTCCAGGTCTTCGGGTTCTCGAGCGTCGCGTTCGGGAACATGCAGCCATCCCAGCAGATGTGCTTGATGCCGCGGTCCGCGGCGCCCTGCAGCCAGACCTTGGAGGTGGCCGTGATGTCGAGCTTGCCCTTGGGATCGTCCGCCTGGCAGTGGCGGCCGGTCTTGTCGTGGGAGCCGGTGCCGTGGACGGTGCCGTCGTTCTGGGCCACGTGGAAGTCGATGGTCCAGGGACGGAGCGCGTCGGTGAGCTTCGCGTAGGCCTTGTCGAACTGCGCCGCCGTGTACTTGCCCTTGAGCAGGGCGGTCTTGGGGGAGTTGACGCCGAGCAGGTAGAGGTAGGTATGGGCGAGGTCGGCCTGGAAGCCGACGGTGCCGGGCATGTCGACGGTCTCGAGCACGTTCACCATGGACTTCCACGAGTGCATCCCGGCCCAGCAGACTTCGCCTTCGGCGGCCAGGCGCTCGCCGTGGCCGGCGGCGACGATGCCCGCTTCCCGGAAGGTCGCGGCGATCTGCTTGATCGCGGCGGCCTCGTTCTTCGCGGCGGCCTTGGTGCCGGTGGCGCTGTCGATGCGGATCACCCCGTACTGGCGGACGCCATGCTCGTTCAGGATGCGGGCGATGCGGCAGGCCTTGCGGACGGCGTCCACGAACTTGCGGCGCTGCTCGACCGTGCCCATGGCGCTATCGCCGACGGTCCCCGGCCAGACCGGGGCGACCAGCGAGCCGACGTTCAGGCCGCGCTTGGCGATCTTGTCCGCCATCTTGCGCAGGTTGTCCTCGGAGATGTCCGGGTCGGTGTGGGGGTGGAACAGGAAGAGGTCGACGCCGTCGAACTTGTGGCCGTCGACGTTGGCGGCGACCGTCAGGTCGAGCATGCGCTCGAGGGAGATCGGGGGGTGGTCGGTGTTGGGCTCCTTGCCGACGAGGCCGGGCCACATCGCGTTGTGCAGTTTCATGACGGTGGGGGTGGGGTGAGGGTGGGGGAAGGATTATTTCTTCTTGGCCTTCTTGTAGGCGCCCATGGCCGGGGCGTCCGGGTTTACTTCCGGGCCGAAGTAGCGCAGACAGACGAGCGGCTCGGTGGTGGAGGTGTTGCGGAAGGTGACGCCCTGCTTGGCGCCGTCCTCGGTGCAGAAGTACTCGTCCTCGGTCAGCTCGTTGAAGCGGATGAGCTTGGGGCTGTTGAGGACCTGGCCGTTGATGGTGCCGGAGCCCTGGACGCAGATGAGGCCGTAGGCGCCCTTGTCCTTGATGACGCACTCGGCGCCCGGCTCCACGGTCAGCTCCTTCGCGGTGAAGTACTGGAACTTGTCGACCTTGCCGTAGACGATCCACTTGTCCACGAAACCCGCGCCCTCGACGGAGACGACGGGCTCGAGGTAGTGGTTGTCCTTGAAGTTCGGGTCGACGTTCTTGTCCCAGTCGAGCTGGTCCACGATGAAGTCGACGTCCTGATGCTTGGACTTGGGCATGTCCTTGACGAGCAGCGCCCACGGCACCTCGCGGCCCTCGACGAGGTTCTGGTACATGCCGAAGACGTCGGAGCCCCACTGCGGCTCGTACGTGCAGAGCGAGCCCGGGGCGTGCAGGATGCACGGGTCGATCAGCCAGCCGGTGCCCGGCTCGAGCTTGTAGGCCTTGGAGAGGGCGAGGATCTTGTTGTCGCCCTTGTGCCAGTTGGCGATGCACTCGCGGACCTGGGCCTTGGTCGTGCCGGGCTCGAAGCCCATGAAGGTGTAGGGGAAGTTGTTGCCGACGTTGTTGTGCTGGG